>Ga0209489_100389_pt1 | contig 79236 bp, 48 predicted proteins | sample SiratrowhiteBW_FD_187527 | JGI IMG/M metagenome (GOLD analysis project Ga0209489, IMG submission 187527) | Root nodule microbial communities of legume samples collected from California, USA - Siratro white BW (SPAdes) (version 2) | ecosystem: Host-associated > Plants > Roots > Nodule | place...
TTTAAGAAAATGACTACTTCTTAAGTCACACTTAGGTTACCAGACATGGATTTAAATTTGGAATTACTTCTGGTGCTTTGATATGGTGTACTAGAATAGTAATATAGAGGCGAAGTTCTTGGAATGTGAAAAAGATGGTCGATGATATATTTTTTGAAGGTCTTGTTAGAAATGGGAAATCTGCCGTTATTTAATTTCTTTTTTTGCTTATCTGAATACATTTTATTATGCTATTACAGATATCTTCTGCAATATGCTTCTTAAGAGGAAAAGCTTACGAGGCTCTGGAAAACCGTGCCCAGGCTAGACTGTGGTGAGTATACTTGGGGCATTTTGATTGTTACTCTTAACTTCTAGATAAGTAGAAAAGAGATGATTTTAGGGTCAGTTTGGATAAACTCCTCAATAGATTCATATGGAAGAAGAAAATTAGAGGTCAAATTAACAAAATATCTTCCACAAGTTAAAATCAATTTATGTACATCAGGTATTGGAGTAGTGATTTTTAACAAGGTTTAAATGCACAAGTTGAATTTAACTTCTGAGAGAAGTTTGATTCATTTTATCTTTTTATTTTATTCTCTTATAAATACTTATTAACTTTATCCACACTGGTCCTTTTTCTACAATTATTATAAGGAAGTATAATTGCTTGCTGCTCTGCTTGTTTGAAGAGTTACAATAGTATGATCTGTGCGTGCCCTTTGAAAATGAAAACTCATTTGTTCTGCTTTGTTTGTTTTTGTTAAAGGTATAAAGCTGCTATAAAAGCGGATCCTTTATGTTATGAGGTACGGATTGATATTCTATTTACTGCCTTTGGTAAGTTCATTACTAGTATCTTGTAATGCCAAGACTGGTTTTGTGGGCTGTGCTCACTTGGTTGGGACAATTTCTTGTGAATTACTGATGGGGGGTTCAGCACCGCCTGATAGAACACCTCCCCTTGGGCCAGTTAGGCACCAATCTAGTGCTGAAAAAAAATACTGGTGGTATACCTTAGACTTCTATAACAGCTTTTACTAAAGCAACTGGGTTTATTTTTCTTATGATAGTTTCTCTGAAGTAGAATTGAAAAATGTTGATTGTAGCCGGTAGCCCTCAGGCATTATAATGCTCTAATTTATTATTTTCATTTTCGGGAAGCTGACATTTGTAGCATACATACTTGGATATTTTTTCTCCTACACTAGTTAACTGCTATCTTCCGTGCTGTTTGGCTATAATTATGTCAGGCTTTGGAATGTCTTATTGAGAATCACATGCTTACATGCCAGGAAGGTATAGGTTTTCACTGATCCCTTGGAGATTTTTAAACTTGATCTTAATATCATACATTTCTTTCCTTTCTGTATGGTGATTTTCAGAAGCAAATTTGATATCTTCATTGCAATTTGGTAGTGAGGATGGGTGGCTTTCTTCATTTTATTCGTGTCTGATAAAGAAGGTAATGGCAGGTGACAGGTACAATTTGCTTCTATCTAAATGTTTTGTGCTGCTGAAAGATAATCCCTTATTTGTCATGCAGTATGACAAAGAAAATGTTGTAGAAGCGAAGTTCAGAGAACTTGAGAATGAAAGCTGTAAAAGTGACCAATCCGATACTTCTTTCTTGCGCTCATTGAAATCCAATACTGATTTATTGGCTTGCAAAGCTGAATACTACCATCAGTGTGGTGAATATCAGAAATGTTTTGACTTAACATATGTGTAAGTGGGGGATATGCTTTGGAGACTCAAGTGAGATTTGAATACTGCTTTGGCCTTTTGCATCATTCACCATCCCAATCATTTCTTCTTTTTGTCTTCCTGACTTAACTTAAATTATTCTGTTACAGTTTGCTTGAGAAGGATCTTTTCCATCTCAAGTGTACATTAGTACATCTGGCAGCTGCTGTTGAACTTGGGCATTCAAATGAACTCTATTTGATGGCGTGCAATTTGGTGAAGGATTATCCTCAGATGTAAACCCTTCTTCCATGATGCTGATAGTCTTCTAATGATATGCTACATATAAGAGTCATTCTTTATTTAGTCTTTTCCTTAATATATGTAGTTGCGTGTGTAAAACAATTAAATCTCATTAATGTTGGTTTAGGGCTTTATCATGGTTTGCTGTTGGTTGCTACTACTATTGTATCAAGAAGTATGATCAATCTCGCCGTTATTTTAGGTAAGAATATCTTACTTTCGTAGTTAGACATGATTTGTTTTTTGCCTCATTGATTATGTTTTAATGTGTTTACTTGAGAAATTATGCTAAAAGACTGCTATACTTCCTTATGTTTCATAGCATAAGGTAATTTGTTATATTTGACATTTGATGCAGTTGTCTATTTGTTTCATTACCAAGGAATGTTATGCCTCAGTGGTGGATATGTTATGTTTAATGTCATGTTATCAACTCAGTTGTACAGAAATGCATATATGATTGGTCTTGGGCTGGATTGATTGAATTGCTTTTGGTGGCTTGTTAAGTTTGAGTTGATTGTATGTATGTTTGTCCTGAGTTAGATTGCTTGACTGTTTCTCTGTCATCTACTTAAAGGTTGCTTTTTTAATCTGAATTTTCTGCAGTAATTTCTATCATCAAGGGTTCATTACTTTTGCTGCCGATTCGTTTTTGAACATCATTATCAAAACTTACCAGTTTCACTGTGTACCTTACAGCAAGGCAACTAGTCTAGATGGAACTTTTCCCCCTGCATGGATAGGCTATGGGAATGCTTATGCTGCTCAAGAAGAGGGTGATCAGGCTATGTCAGCTTACCGCACTGCAGCTAGATTGTTTCCTGGGTAAGATATTGATTTTTCCTGTTAAATATTCCTGCTAATCCTCCGAATATGAGTAATTTTCTTTTGTTTATTTCTTCAGTAATAAGGTCAAATAAGAATTAACTGTCGCTGAGAAATCTAGTACATGTTTATAAGATCTGAAGTTCTTGCAAAAGGAATTGAAAGATAGAAAAAGAATAATGCCGTGCTTTATTGTTATGTTTCTGTTGAAAAATGATTATCTTTCGTTGTGTAGCTTTCGTAAAGCTGTTTTTGTTGTACCTAGTATGTCATAGGCAACAGCCCATGCTATGATTTCTGAGAGCTGTATTGTCAGTTACTCAAATTTATGTATTTATAAATACACATTAGTTGGGTGTACTAACACTGTTTTTCAATCTAAAACCTTCAACTTGGTATCAGAGTGGGTACAATCGTGCACAACTGTCCTTCCTTTAGTCATTGTGCCATTGCTGAAACAATATTGTCAGAAACCACTGTTGCCATTGCTGAAACCATATTTTTTTTCAGCAACTTTAGGGTTGGTGCACCTCATCAAGTGCAACCTTACTCAAGTGGTGGTTTCACATCCAAACTCTGGCCCATGTGTTCTCATGCTCAGATATTGCAATCTGTTCTGTCACGCATATGCATCTCATGTGCCAGTTTGTTGTCGTTAGAATGTCACAGCATCTCATTCAAAGCTAGAGCGTCCTTGGTCTGTTTTAGGCGTCATCTTTCTCTACAATTGTACTATGCTTGGTTGGTTGGCTTGTATGTGAACATTTCTTGCTAAAGTTTAAAAAAAAAAAAATGGTTCCAAGTCTCCAAAAGTTGGAAGTGTTAGATTGTGAGTAATGTTAGTTAGGTAAACATCTTCACTCTTCCCAAACCAAACTGAAAAAAGATGTAAAAACTTTAACTACCATTCATTAAGATATTTTGGAATAACTGGTTCTAGAAGGCAGGGGGTTGAATAGAACCCTTAGACTCTTCTCGTTGATAGTGAACAAGCAACACAACAACCATGAAGGGCAAACGAACTGCGTGGTTAGACTAATTGATGAGCTTTGTCTGATAAGCTTGGAGGACAGATGAACTAAGTCTGAAGAACCAAGGCTTGCATAAAATGCACATTAGAAGGTTCATATGAGTATAACATGTATAAGGCTAGGTTCGTCTAGTTTTTGTTATTATCAAAACTCTCTTGAAGAGGCTATACTGGGGTTAGAGCATTTAAGGTCTCAACAATCTCCTTTTTATGATGACAAAAACTTTAACAAACACATAAAAACAATCAGGTATGAAAAAAAATATCAGAGATTATGCACAACTTTGGACATAGATGAATGCTCATTCTAATGTTGTGTTTCGTTTAAAAGTGTTTAACAAGTAATCACAACTCAAAACATTTAGTGGAAAAAGAAATGTGTGTTGTTTAATATATTTCTCCCCCTTTTTTGACATAATAAAAAAACGTTCCTAGAAGAGAACGTCATTGCTGCTAGTGAGGCTGCTGTGGTGGCTGTTGGCTTGTATCAGGTTGTGGCAGGTTGAGCAACATTGAGCTGACGTAAAAGCTAAGCGAAAGAGATTTGAATCTGAGGGGCAAAGGTGGAAGCTAACTGATCTATACTCTGTGTGTGTTGATCATAGTGGGTCTCGTGCTGAGGGTTACAGCTGGTATAGGCTAAGTTTGGGGGCTGGAAGAAGGAGCATCTGGTATACATGCCAGATAGTTGTCGTCCACTTCAGCTTCAGCATGTTGCTGGACAAGAGCTTCAATAGCAGCTCTTGCTTCTTCGTCTACTCTGACTCGTGCTTGTTCTTAACTCGTTACGCACCTTGGCCTTTAGATGGCACTGTTCAGTAGTGTCTTGTATCTTCTGTTCAAGCTCTGGCTGGATATCGTCTTTTGGATAAGCATATTGTAGAAGGAAAACTCTGGTTCTTGAAGGAAGAAGGTGGTGACATTGTTGGGTGGATACTGTTTGTGTAGGGCGTAAAAAGGTCAGATTGTCTGTACAGTAGTAGCAGCTCCCTCTGTTGGATGACTGAGGTTGAGGCCGTTTCTGAGTCTTTAAACACTTTTCTCTCAAAGCTTGGAAAGCTTCATCTTCAGAGAGAGTCCTCTGAAAGCCTTCTTCTTCACTATAGACATAGCTCTAGCCTTGCAATCTGGGCGTTGGGTCAGCCTTAGACAGTTGGATCTGCACTATTACAGAAGGTGTTTTAACTGCCTTTAGGTTCTTCCAGTTTAACACTAGTAGCCACTCTGACAAACTTGATCCAGAAACACTTTGAACACTGCCTGAGGGGTAATCCTCATGGAGAAAGGAGCTGCTATAGTCTGGTCTTTAGTGCACTGCTGCACAAAGATGTTGCCAATTCCTTCTTCTGTGTCCTTCCAAGGAACATAGAAGTGAGTGGTAGAAGGTGGCAGGCTCGGAACTTCTGCATGGTAGACCATATCTACACAGTCTGTAAAATGTAAATCTGTACACATATAAATTTAGAAAACTAAACAACAATGTTTCAATGATTGCAATCTAACGAAAATGTTGCATTTTTTATGCTCTGGGAGATTTGAGCTTTTTGTTGCAGCAAAGGGAGTGCTAAAGGAAGCTTAATTTTACCTTTGCGAGATTGCAACATTTTTACTTTTAGTGATTCATTATCTTCTATGAATCAGGATATAATTCCAACCAATTTCCTTAACACTAATGCTCACCCACCAAATCACAAGGCAGTTCAAATTTCAAAGCTGTGAATCTTACAATAGGTGATAACATGCCTGTATATATGTCTCTTTTGTTTGTTTAACAACTTCTGCATGAAATCCTCTTATTCTTTTTCTCTATAAATTCTTTTACAGGTTAAATCTTTATGTTGTTTTATTTCAGGTGCCACTTACCAACTCTTTACATTGGAATGGAATGCATGCGGACCCACAGCTATAAGCTTGCTGAGCAGGTATATTTTATAAAGTTGGATAGATTCAAGGAAGGGAAGCCTCTATTATTGTTTTGCGGGGAAGGGTGGGGGGTTGCAGGAGGGCAATGATTTAATGCCTTCCTACTATATCGTTGCAAATTCTATAAAATGTAGAGTTCAGACAAGGTCTACTTTCTATACCTGACTACCTAAAGCAATTAATATTCCTCTATTGTTTCAGTTTTTTATACAGGCCAAGTCAACTTGCCCCTCAGATCCTCTTGTGTATAATGAACTTGGAGTTGTGGCCTATCATATGAAAGAGTAAAGTTACCTATGCTTATAATTATTTTAGTTAATTAATATGGTGTTCACGTTAACTTGTACAGAATTCCCTTCCCTTGATTTCTATTCAAATGATCCTGTATGAAAGAGAAAGCCTGTTTGTGAAGAATCTGACCACGATAGTTTAATTCAAAATCAAAATCTATATTAGTTTTCATATGATTGAACATGTGGTGACTACAAATTGATATGACATTGTGGAAGTGTATGCTGAGTTATCTTTTATTTTTGGAGTAAATTCTGCATTTGTAAACTTTAAAATTGAACCACTGCTTGTGTGCATGGTTAAATCTGCAAAGTTTGGTGTCTGAGAACTGCATTTAAGTTTCTGTTGGAATTAGAGTTAGTATTGTTCTTTAAATGTTAGTTTTCATAATTATCTTATGCTGAGTATTATAATTCGTATATCTTACCCAAATATGATTGCTCTCAGTACTGTAAGATAGATTGAACTGGCCAACCAACTTGACTGACATAATATATTATAAGTCTCATGAAGGTTCATGAAATTCTATAAACATATTTGTTGGAATTGGAGTACTTTCACATTGGTTACAAGTACATGCATTTTTACACTTGATAATGTTTATTTACTTTTAATCCGAGTTATGATGTAAATATTTATTCATTTTAGTGGATCTGACGTTCCAGAATTCGTGAGTTTTTAATTCTTTATTAGTTGTGCACTTGTTTTCATGTGCATGGACATGATCAGTGGTAAAAAAACTATAGATTCTGTATCAATACTTCTGAACTAGTTTGTTTTTTGTCTGTTAGAATGTTGGTGCATGTTGAGGAAAAAAACAGTTTGGCTTGTAGTTCATTTGTTTAATATCAATGCACATCTCAGTCTTCAGGATCCTGCACTTGTTGTGGTCAAGGATTTTATATCTTATTGTATTACTATATTAATGGTTGCGAAGAAGAAAGTGGCTGAGAGGTGAAGGCTAAAGCACTAAAACAAGGAAATTACCAGCTTCTTATTTATTGAAAACAGATATTCTCTGGATGTGTGGGAATAGTGGAATTCAGAGAAAACGAAGGTGAAAGAAACTGAACTGTTAAACTATTATTAGGGAAACAGAGTAGAGGGTGGAACCTTATATAGCCAGGCAATTGGTCAGCAACTAGCATACTATACTAACTGACAAACTATGTTACAGAAGGAATTTAAATGAAATTACAATAAAATGACATTTTGCTGTAAACATGGTTGTGGATGTTAAGATACATACAGTGAATATCTCTAATAATGGATATTCACATGGTCTAATACTTGTAAAATGCCATTTGGGATGTTTAATACATTTTATCTCCAGACCGTGATTGTTGAAGATATCATTAGTGATGCAAGGACTTTTTGATCAACACCATCTTTGACATTATGAATTAAAAAATGTTGACAGATTTCTTTCCATTAGAAAAAGAGGAAGGAAATTGAGATCTTACAAAGCCCTTAGTAGAGGATTGTTGTTAATTCTGATAACAACAATGTACTAATTAGTTTTTAACCACGGGGGGAGAGTTATTTTATTATACAAAATCGGTAACTTTCAGATTTTATCTTGTAATAGTCCACTCTCTTTATTTCCTAATTTCTATGCAGTTAAAGACATTCTTTTAATATTTAGTCAGACAAACTTCCATGCAAAATGGCAAAATTGAGAGACATTTACCTGATTGACTGTAGCTTCTGATTCAGGTATAAGAAAGCTGTGTGGTGGTTTGAGAAAACATTAGCATTGATACCAACTGCTTTATCTGAAATGTGGGAATCCACGGTAGTCAATCTTGCCCACGCATACAGAAAACTGAAGTAAGTTGACAAATATCTCAGTGGTCATCTGACTTAATGTTCTTGTCCGCAGCTTTAGAATATTTATCATACTGAGAATTTCTGTTGTTGAGTTGAAGCATCATTTGCTAGAGAATTTGTTTAAAACCCGTGAAATTTGTTATTTTCATGGTACTTTATGTTTATTTTTCGTGTCCTAAATTTTGATGTTTCTAAATTTCCTCATCGATTAATTTTGACTGAAGGAAAGTTGAAATATCAATTTCTTGGATTGATAAAAGGGTTTAATCTAAATAGTGGCAGTGCTAATCTGTTAATCATGACTGGTGAAGGACAGGATAGCTGATTCTGACTGTCTAAATGAACTGTTTCAGGATGTACCGAGAAGCTATTTCGTACTATGAGAAGGCACTTGCATTATCAACGAGAAGTGTGAGCACTTATGCTGGTCTTGCATATACTTATCACTTACAGGTATATAAAGCTATTATTATTTTTCATATTCTGTGTTTTTCAGTATAACATGATGTATTGCGGTGTTTTCTGAAAAGCACATGTCCTGTTCTTATGTAGCCTTTTATGTATGAGTTGGCTTGGAAATTTGGATTTGTGGTTTCATCGTGGTAAATAGTTTATGTTGACTTATCTGAAAATAATCTGTGTTGGTAGCTGGGGAACGATTACTCTGTCAGCTTTTGTAGTTTTTGAGAAGAATAGTTGTTTGGTTCTATTATCCATATTTGAGTGGAAAATGTGATGGCTTCACCATATCGTAGTTCTTGGTCTGATCTGCCAAAATCATGACATCTGCTTTTGTTGGCATAATTGATGGATTTTTCAACTATACCTACAAAAGCAGAGGTCAATACATTCATTCATTAATGGATATATTTATTGAAAGAAGTTGAGGCCGGTTAAAAGTAGTGTACCTGTGAAAGGAAATAAATTCTGCATTTTAGTGTTACAGGACTTCCTGTAAACAAGTTGCATGTATTACCTGGACATGGCACTGTAGCTGTGAATGGCTCATACGTTCCATATTTCTATCATTTCTTTTAAATTTTTTTATATCTTTATATTTTTTAATCTGATCAAATTGATCAATTTCCTTTTTTACTGTTGAATGTAATTCATGCAGGATGATTTTACTACAGCAATAACATATTATCACAAAGTGAGTTACTCTTCCAATTTTGCTTTGTATTCATGATAATTAACCTATATTGCTCGTTTAGTTTTATTTAGCATAGAGCTCTTAACGCCATCTTGCGTGTAACATATTTTCACCGTTTCTTTTGTAAACTCTAGAGAACAAGAAACAGTGAAAAGACAATAACGGCTCATAATCATTAGTCATTAGTGAAAAAATAACATTTTCTCAAACCAGACATGTTACTAGGAGGCGCTACTTACCATTGGCACGGTATTTAACGTGCGTAACAAATGTAAGGTTGAATGGTTGATCATGATAAAAGTGTACTATCTCTGAGAATGTTCGTTGGATTTCAGTTATTGAATGGAGTGCCCAAATTGGATAATGCTTACTTAAGAATTTATCTTCAACTAGTTATTGTATGAATGTTGCCTTGGTGATTCTGCCATTTCTATCTATGTTTGAATATTGTTCTTAAAGCTATACTGTTACATCTTATCAATCATTTGAGTTTATTTATCATTTTTTATTCCTTGAATGTTAGGCCTTGTGGCTGAAACCAGATGATCAGTTCTGCACTGAGATGTTAAGTTGGGCTCTAATAGATGAAAAGTCAAAGGGGCTTTGACCAAGTCTTGAATTCCGGTAAAGTTTGAATGTTGCTCTCGTTATGTATATATGTAAACAATACATTAGCACCAAGCTAATGCATTGCCAATGTGTAATTATTATTATTGATGTTGTTATTCTTATTTTACCTTCTCATTCTTATTATTAGTAGTAAAAATAAATTTTGATATTTATGTGTTGAATACTTTTAAGATTAACGATAGTAGTAAGATGCTAAAATATTTGTTTTGCATTAATTCCAATATTTCTCCAACTGAATTTATTTATAAGATCGAATGAATTAAGAAGCGCAGTTAGCTAATTATCATAATTTTAATAGAAGTTAATTAAGTTAATTTATTATTAAACTTGTTCGCATCCCTTGGTAATTTTTGTAAATTACATTAGATATCCATCCTTTTTGATTTCTGCAGCACTTGAGTAAAAATATAGTTATCTATTAGTGTATTAATATTTACGTAACATTCTGGATACGATAGTTATAACAATTTTTTATTAATATATTACTTGTATAAACATAAACATTAATATTTTATACAATATTAATTATTATTTTATTAATCGTAATCATTTATTATATAATAATGTTAATTATATAGTTTTTAATTTGAATTTTGTATATTAGGAAAATTATTATTAAGTATACATATTTAGGTACATATAGCGAGGTTCGTCAATGATAAGAATAATGAGAGTTTGCTATTTGTTTCAATAGTAAAATTTGACAACTCCATTAATACGAGAGGTATTGTCGTATTGTTTGTAACCATGGAAATATGTAGGACAGGAAAAAAACAATGAAAGATATCTCGCGGTCGTTTGTTTTTGGTCAAAAACGTGATTTACAAAGTTACCATAATAAATTGTATTTTGATTATATTTTAAATGTTTATTAATATTTATATTATAGTAATAATAATTAATAAAGTTATTAGTGATAAATAAATTTATCTGACTCTATTTTTCATTTAATCTAGATAACTTTACTTTCTATCAAACTTCACAATTTACCCATTTTCTTTTCTTTCGTTGTGTGGTCCTCTGCTCTCCTCTACTTTCTATCATTTTTAATTCTAACAAAAATAAAATAAAATAAAAAAATACATGGCACATCACTATTACAATGCAGAAAGATTCACTGTAAGTTCAATTAGAACTCTTAAACAAAATCACAAAAAAATCCTTACTTGAAAAGGGGACGGAGTAGAAAGAAGGGCATAGTTTTTACACACATTCATCAAGAAGAAGAAATTGAAAAGAAAGAGAGAACCAACAACTTTGAAAGAATCAGGAATGAGGTATGTTTTTTTTTTTTTTTTTCTTGTACCATTTTCATGACATAAAGGTCATGTTATTCAAAGTTTTAGCATACATTCACTAAAAAAAGAGCACCATCAAACTCAATTATCATCACACCACAACGCACAAGGTAACACAACCATGCCACCATTATACCCCTAGCGAACTATCATTGCAGATTCCTCCACTGACACACATGCGGATAGTCGCTACTATCGTCTTCCATGCACTATAACTGCCCCAAACGCCTCTTGTTGCCACCATATAATACCCTCAAAAGTCTTTTACGTGATTTTAACCTCATCTTACGTCAACAAAATTCCAACCTCTACTGCTGCCCACATAAAATAAAAACCATAATCACCATCCTTCTCTCTCACCCAACCTTCACCAAGACCTCTCACGCTCACCCTTTTGCAATCTCATGCTCCCACCCTAAGTTTCCAGCCACCACGTTCCAACCATCACCTCCAAATCCTGCAACCTGCACCAAACACTCCAAACTGCACTTTCACCACACAAGCAAACCACACCTAACGTGCTTCAACCAATCTCCTCTACTTACCACGTCAATCGCGCACCCCCATGCTTCCATGGTACCCCAAAGACGCCGCGCCACATCCATGCGCCTCTCACACCATCTAGTGGCCATGTCAAACCAATAGCCCCTACGTGCTCTCATCAAAACCACCTCCATAACCTTCAAACCTCATCACCATGCGCCTTGCATCTCCTAACACTACGCTTCTATCTCCCTGCCCCATTAGGCCACCAAACTACAACCACCAAACTTCATCATCATGACCCCATGCACCTCCATAAAGCCACCACCATGATGCCTCACAAGGCACCTCTAGCGCCACCTCAGAATGCTCTCTGCGCGTACAAGCACAAAGTACCAGGGAGGAGGGAGGTTGGATTCTTCTCATCACACTTTGGGTAGAATAGGCTCTGCCATGGAAAAGAGAAGCAGTGCTAAATAATGGAATCTTACATTTATTTGCCTCTTACCTTCGCTGCCCCCATTCACGTTGATCTCAGAATTTCAAGTTTGCATGCATTCATGTTCGTGTGGCAATTTCGTTTAAGTGGGGTCCAATCTCAAATTTATATGCAAGTGGGGCCCGTATTTTATATCCATCATGTTTGTTGGTTTTTGAGAGAAGAATTGCATTGGGTTATGCATTTGCATTAACCATGCCGGTCCACTTTAATTTGTTAGGTGAAAAGTTGAATGTTGCTTTTTTGCTTTTTTCCATTGGACTATTTAAATGCATGTGGGTTAAACTCTTGTTTTGCCAAAATTTCACTTACATTTAAGTGACAATTTTGCATGTGCTCCATTTCTCTTTAACCCTTCCCAATATCTCATTTACATTTACGCCAACTTTGTATGTAAATGTGGGTCTTATTTCCCTTTAATTTTCTCTGAAGATGGTAATGCTTTTCACGTCACAATTGCATCAATTGGGATCCACAGTTTATCAATTTTATTTACTTTATATTCTAAACTTAGAAAATATTGTTTTTAATAATTTTAAATATCAAATGGTCGTAAGTGACATATAATATATAATATTATTATTCTAAATATTTTTTAAATATCAAATAGTTGCACGCGTCATTCGATATTTAATATTATTATTTTAAGGTTTTTTTTAAATATCAAATAACTGCACGTGTCATTCGATATTTAATATTATTATTCTAAGATTTTTTTTTAAATATCAAATGGTTGCATGCTTCATACGATATTTAATATAAAATCTTAGAAATAAAATTTTGGGATATATATATTTTCTAATAATGTTAGATATCAAGTGGCCACATGCGTCATACGATATTTAATATTATCAATTTAAGGTCTTTTTTTTAAATATCAAATGGCCGCATGCGTCACGTGATATTTAATATGAAACTTTAGAAATAAATCTTTTAATATGAAATAAAAATTACAAAAATGTCATAAATAAAAAATATCAACCTAACAAACAATCTTATCTAAAGAACTACGTAATTCTGATTCTCTATCCTTGATGGAGATATGTAAGAGCAAGGTCAAACCTTGTTGGGCCCCTTTCTAAAATAAAAAAAATATTTTTCTTTGTTTTTATTTGTATTTTTGTCTTTTTCTTTGGAAAAATAAAAATTTTATAAAATCACACTTATTTTACTTGTTTAATTAAAGGTACCGTCTTTGGACGGGCGTTGTGGGGGTGATAATACCTTCCCCACATGTAACCGACTCTCGGACCCGAACTCTGGTTTTCGCAGACTTGCTTTATCAATTTTTTGGTTTTTCCATAATTTTCCATGATAAACTATGGTGGCGACTCCTTTTTCCTAATTTTCAAATAATTTTAATTTATCTCTTTTGGATCGCTTTTCCCATCGTAGATCGCTGATTGCGACAAAAATATATTTTGGTGTTGACTTATTACATTTGTTGTTTATACAATCAATGTAATAGATACACTATTATTACATCACTTATTTTAGAAACCAATGTAATAGGTGTATTTTTTAACCTAACATTTTCACTGCTTTTGCTATTTGTCTTTCACTCGCGCCGTTGAGTCTTTGATACTTGCTCTCATTGTTTTCACCTACATTTGGTTCCTTCCTTCGCTGATAGCCTTTGTCTACTTTGCTATGTTTTGCATCTTCGACATGTGTGGTTTGTTTCACTTGTTTTTACATTAACGTCGCAGGTTATTAAGGGTGGCATAGTAGTGACTTTACTTGATGCGTGAGTCTATCTCCATTGTGAGACGTGAGTGCCGCTTGGTTTCACCTCTACCCCTTGCCGCTTCTCTTGGCAGTAGGTTAGGATTTTGTAAAATTAATTAAAAATAGTTTGAAAGTTGTTTTTGATCCAAATTTTTTAGTAGTAACTTCTTTTAGTGTATATTTGGTAGTAGAGTCCTTACATTCCATAGATTTATCATAGATTTTGAGTTGTCAAAATTTAGGACGAAAAAATTTCAAATGGTCATAACTTTTGATAGAAAACTTGGCTTGAGATGCATTAAAAATAAAAGTCGCACGAAATGAGGTAAGGAATGTACTGGCTAATTTCTGTTGGGGATTCTAGATCCAAAAACTTTCCAAAATTCCACCGTTTACTATTACTTTTTTATTTTTTAGTATTCTTTTAGACTTTAGGCTCTTAGTTAACATACTTACACTTGTCAAAAAATTCAACAAATTTTTGTGGAGTTTCCTTGTATTAATTATATATCTATCAAACCATTACATCTTACAATTTAAAAAAAAAATCATACATATTACTTCAGTTGAAGTTGGAACCGATGTAATATGTATCAATTTTTTGCTTTTGTTAAATGTTTTTTTTACATCATTTGTGTCTATAACCAATATAATATTGATATATTTTACATTGGTTGAAGAATCGATACAAAAAGTCATGAACTTTTTATATCGCCTGCATCAACATCGGTTGCGAAACCGATGTAAAATGCCTTCTATAACAGATGTAGAATCCCATTTTTTTTACTAGTGAAACCTGTAGAGAATGAGAAGCAATGGGGAATGAATCCAAAAACTAATATGAGTAGAAAACAACTATTTTTCTGAAAAAATATTTCACTATGTTTTTATTCTTTTTCTTTTCCTTTTGTCTTTCTAAGCATTTCTCATTCTTTTCTTTCATTTCTCTTTCCTTCTTTTCTTTTGCATACATTTTCCTTCTTTATTTTCTTTTTCAATAATGATTTATTTACATGAGTAGCCTAAAATGAAGTACACCCTTAGTTGTTCAAGAATTTATTTCGAAAATGATTCCAATGCTCCTTTATCCTTTAAGGTAATAACAATAATGATTTATCTCTTTTTAAGACTTGTATTGTGGTTAGAAACAAGAAGATGGTAAAGGCTTAAAGGAGCTAACAAGTAAGTTATCATTGAAGTAGGCAAATATGGCTAGTGACTCATAATAAAAAATTGCCTCAATCATCTCAATACATGCATGTGATCAAAGCTACAAAACAAAGAATAATTTTAAGTTCTAAAGTATAAGCAAACATGAGTAAAATCACATTAGAACAAGTAGGTATGACAAAATGGTACATTGTTCAAAAACTTACAAAGGATAACTGTATCACAAGATTCATTCAATAATTCTAAAAACCAACCTTTTTTAAAAGTTTTCAATGAATCCAAGCAACATAAATCAAAAACTAATTACTCAATAATTATGACAGTGGCAACCACTAAAAATCCTAAAGGATTAAGGTTGCAGCTTAAATAAAAAATAATTTTAAACCAGATCTTAAACCTTTTACTGCATGTATTAGGTCCTAAATGTTTACTGTATAGAATCAACTAGACTGTATATACTACACATAATCACTTAGACCATCTATAACAAGAAAATTGTGTTCAACTAATACATAGAAGATATAAATACTTACCTTGTAGCCTCCATAAAATATACTATCTATTTGAAGAGTTTTTGTTAGTAGAATGTAAATGTCTCATATTTGTTTGACCAGTTCCAACATTCTTTCTAACTTGTTCTCATATGAATCTCAATCAACTTCTTCTCTTGTTTCCCTACCTTAGGAACATATAATTTCTTGCTATTATGAATTGTGATCGTCCATTGTCTTTTTTTTCTAGAATTGGAGTCTACTTGTTTAGATTTAGAATATCTACAAGATAAAGAATTTTATCTTTTGGTACCCATGCTTGTTTGGGTCATTTTTTGTTAGATTTTCTCCATTGTTCTCTCTTTATGATACTGTTGGATGATGTGCATAGATATAGTCTAGAAGATGAAACAAAAGATTCTATTTTAATTTTATGATTTTATTTTTCATACCCTAGTACTGATTTATCATGATAACTCCTAGAATTTTTTTTATCAAAAGATATAGAGGTTTTTCCTTGATATTGGAATTTGATAGGATCTTTCTAACTACAACATTTTCATTTATCAAACCATTTATTGTCTGGATTGTTTTCGTGGGTCTATTTCCTAAACTCTCTCTAACTAACAACAATTCCTTTTCCACCATTTTTAGATTTGTGTTTTGAATTTCAAGGTTATGTGTTAGATCCTTGTTTGCTTCACACATATCCTTATTGGTCTTTAAGAGTGGTGCATTTTTAGTAGAGAGATCATCAAACATGCAAACTTTTTTTGCATTAATTTAATTTTCTTACAATTATATTTATAATTTCTTTTCATCTCTTATAAGCATCAATGACACTATCATTGATATGCTTCTCTAATAGCGTGTATATAAAAGAAATCTATCTCTTCATCAGACTCTTCTGGTGAAGAGTTTCAAATGGTACCTGCCATGAGACCAATTGGGGTTTGCTAGTTAGATTTTGAGCTAGAAGAATTTAAATCCTCCTAAGTAGACATGAGATTTTTCTTCTTTGATTTTTCTTTTCTTCTTCTTTTTCTCCTTCTTCTTCTCCTTTTCCATGTCCTCAAGATTTGAACATTCTGACTTGTAGTGTGCAAACTTCTTACACTCATAATAGATAAGCTTATCCTTGTGATCTCTGTGCTTGTATCTTTTTTCCATGCTTTTTCATCATATTTTAAACTTGTCAGTGAGTGTTCTTACCAAGAATTGAGTTGGAATCTTTTGAGGTGTTTTGAGGTTGATTTGGAGCTGACTGAGCTTTAGCTGGGTTGAAAACTCTTCAATGATAGTGTCCAAGCTTTGTTGATGAGGTACCAAGTGGATATCCACTTACAGAAGATTCTCCAATACTCAAGTTAGTAAGAACTTATAGATAATTATGATGTGTATTTAGTGAGTGAGTATGAAATTAAGTGCTACTCCCTGAAGAATTTAGATATATTTATATGTTTTTGGGCCTGATCCAAGTTGTTACTGTATATGGGTTATTAGGCCTTGTAATAGAAATCAATTTTGAATTGATATATGTTAGTTAGACTCTGTAGATGGTTGCCCTTATGTTTTGTGGGGGTAAGATTATATTTGATATTATACTCCTTTTTTTTTCACATATATAAATATTAGGTCGTACACAAGCCTCTTAAGCTCGAAATTCGATGTAAAGGATGAATGAGCTTAAATCTTAACTTGTTAGTTTGGAGGTTTCATGTGACCAGTTTAGGTCAGGCTTAAAATCTAAAGTTGTGTTTTTGACGACTTGAAGTAAGTAAAATTATGTAACCTTTAATAGTTAAGTGGTCGAGCTTAACATAATTATTATTTCTCTTAAAAAGATACAAGTCATCATGAACATTAATGAGGAGTTTTGAAATAATGATAAGTTTTAGGATTTTAAATGATTTAGGGTTTAGTACAAAATGCTTCATAGTCATGCCTTTTCACGTCAAGATGAAACCTAGAAACACTTAATTTAAAGGTTGCATTTGAGGGTTTTAACCTTTTGACTCCCTTCCATAAATATCAAAAGCTTTGTCATTGTTTTATATTTCATTGTTTTTATGATTTAAGGTTTAGAATTGGAGGTTTAATAGCCATTTGTGATTTAAACACTCTTTGAGGCTTCCTCTAAGCATTTCCAATTTTCTTTCTACTTACATATACTTTTTCCTTAATGGCATTTTCATCTTCTTCTTCTAACTTCTCCAATGGAGATAACCCTTTGCAAACAGGGAGGTTATCCTTAGTGGAGAAGGAGATTCCTCGAGTTTTCTGTTGAAGGGGATGCGACGGAAGAAACTAATAGTTTAGTCTAATACTATCTGTGGGATTACTTTATCAAAATCCGTTGTAGTCTAGTTGGTCAGGATATTCGGCTCTCACTCGAAAGACCCGGCTTCAAGTCCCGGCAACGGAATAATTACTAAGTTTTTGTGGAATAACTTGGTCGAATTGTAAACAATTTTTATTAAAGGGTCTTTCGAAATTTACTGGAAGTTATTACTGTAAATTTACTGAAATTTATAATTTTAACTTTATTACATAAATTAAAGGGTCTTATAATCGAAATTTACTGGAAGTTATTTTATTTGCTTTAATAAATATATTGTAAACGAAAATACAATCAAATTATACAATAATATATGCTTATTAATAATCATATACATCGCTAATTTATAATAGAATTAAAATCTCTCATCCACATTGTTTATTCAACTTTGTTTCGATGCAAATTACATATTACATGTTAAATATAAAAAGTAACGATATATACATTTTTATCGAAATAAATATATAAATATTAAATACTAAACCATTCATCATGAAATTTAAAGGTCATATTTAAATTTAGAATATTAAAATAAAATATAATTTTAAACTTGAAAAATAAAAAAATAAAAAAATATTTAACACCAAAATTAATCACACGTGTCACTTTTTGGTATATACATTTAGTCTATTAATAACGAATTTAAAGTCATTAAAAAGACCACGGAAAGAAAAAGTATTTTCTCAAATTTAGAGACTAAAATAAATTAATTTAAAAATAAAATTATATTCCAAATTAAGAACTTAAACGTATTTGGATTAAATTATTTCATTTTGTTTTTTCAAGAATATTTGCCTGAATTAAAAAATTTGGATTACTTTAACAAATAAAAGAAGATAAAAAAATTCGGTGACTTAAATTAAAAATCACATCTTGAATCAAGTGTAAAAAATACATATTTTAATAAATTAATTGTTTTAGAATTAACTCAAAACTTATAACATAATAAATAATTTTCAGTTAAATAATTTAAACAACGAAACATTTATAACAGTTAAATTATTGATCAAAATTTAAATTACTTAATATAATAAATTATTTAATTTAAACAAAATAAAACTAAATATGTTATATCAAATATTTAAACAAAAGAAAACAAATTTAGTTTATTATTAAGGAAAAATAAATCATATTTTATAGGTATCTAAATAAGTAGTGAAACTTTTTAAATGATTTATAAAATAATAATAAACATTTAAAATTATTAAAATATGAATGTTTAAATATATCTATTCAAATTAATATATTATATTAAGGTTTAATTAAATTTTAAGTTCCTTATGAATTTGGATATTTTTAATTAAATTTTTATTAAAAAATGGTATTATAATAATATGATCAATTAGAAAAATGAATGGGTGATGATCCCGAATATCATGAATTACTAATTGAAAAGGTTCAAAGTAGATGGTTACATAACCAATAATCAATAAAAGGTAATTGATGTAATTTACTAAGCATATATAAGCATATATATGAATCACAAAAAGTATTTTCGATACAATACGAGACATTACAATGTTTCATTATTTATGAAATAATATTAACATTCATACGGCCAAAACGACCACAGTTTGTAAGTATTAGTTAATGGTGTAATAGAAGAAGTATTAGAGACAAAATTTTGAAAAACGTATAGTCGATATCTACGATTATCTTATAGTAAAATTTCCTTTATTTCATTCTTTTTAACGTCTTCCGGAGTGATTATCTTTAGCAAACTGAGAAATGTTTGAAAGTTTTTTTTATAATATGAGGCACATGAAGCAATTGATTAAATTAAAAAAGATAGAAGAATATTTGGATCAGTATAAGTGACAGAACCAATATTTTTTATATGCAAACCAGATTCGTTACCTATTTTTTACAGCATATGAAACTGTTCAAGACATGTTGGTAGTAAGATTTGATTCATCATTCATAAGATGATATGAAGCACCATTGTGTCGTGAATTATCTATTTACTTGTTCATCCTAACAGTCCATAAATGTTACCGTACACTGGTTTGAAGTAAAATAAATAATATTCCTTTCGACATATAATTTTGAAACTTTGTGGTACCGTACACTGGTTTGAAGTAAAATAAATAATATTCCTTTCTACATATAATTTTGAAACTTTGTGGTAGTATGCAGATGTGATTATTCAACATACATAGCATTTACAGGTAACTTTCAAGGATATAGATACAAGGTTTCTAGAAAAAAACTAATATTTGTGATTTTATTTTTATAACAGGATCAAATTGTTAAGGAAATAAATATTAATTATTTAATTTTATCTTTATGACAAAAATCAAATTATCATCAATTCTGTTTATTTTGTGTTTTATGATAGTATCATATTGTAATATTTTTATTTTATTTTCTTTCTTTAGCGATATTTAGAATGAGTACATTATTTGTATATATTCAGTAATTTGTTTTTATCAAAAGATAGAAAAAACAAAGAGAACATCATCATTCTCATATCCTTTGTTCATTTTTGTTCATCTTTTTATTTTCATAATATGGTATCCGAGCTCTAATTTGAGAGCTCCGTTTGCTACATTTATCATGGTCGGAATTGTTTTTTATAATCTGTCAAAGACAAATATTGATACTAGCAAAAGAAGTTACGGAAGACTTCCAAAGTTTGCAGTCACTGTGGAAGGACAGGGCATTTGATTGATACATGCTATAGAAAATATGGTTTTCTACCTCAGTTCAAGTTTAAAAGTCAGAAAGCATATTGTAATAGTAACCAGCAGAATCATGAAGGTTCAAGGTCATAAGTACATTCTCAGCCAATTGGTTTTACTCTTGAGCAATATTAAACATTATTAGCTCTTCTACAAGTCTAAATCCAGTGACAATGTCCCTAATCAAATTTCTGTCATTCCTTCCGACACAACAACACTTGGTAATAAATTTTTCTCTTCCTTTAGTTCTTGGATTCTTGATAGTGGTGCTACTGATCATATTTGTCCATCCATGACTCATTTCACTTCATATCATCAAATTAATCTTATCTCTGTCAAATTAGCAAATGAAAATCAAGTCATTGCAAATTATTCTGGAAGTGTTTTTATCAATCAATATCATGTCCTAGATAATGTTTTGTATATTCCTAACTTCACTTTTAATCTTCTTTTAGTAGCAAAGTTAATTGACAATATATCTTGTGTGACTATTTTTATTCTAATGGTTGTCATATTAAGGACAAAAACTCCTTGAAAGTTATTGGATCCGCTGAAATTGAAGATAGACTTTATATACTCAGGGTCCCTTCTTATCGAAACCTTCAAATCAGACTTATCAAATCTTCACATATCACCCATACTATCAATTTTAGTTCACCTGTAAAATTTTTTAGTTGTTTCTCTTTCTTCTTTTTTCTTGATTCACATTTAATATTCTTCATAATTTGTATCTACAAGAAATATTGTCCAACTTATTTTGTTACATTGTACTCATACACTGATGTAGTTGTATTATCATATAGCTTTCATCTAAGCAAGATCAAATATTCATATAGGTGTTATCTCGTAAAATTTTAATATTCTTGGTGATTGTGTTGTTCTGTAAATTCAATTTGTTAATCACGTATATCAGTCAATTAAATTTATGTGATTTTATTTTGCTGTAAATTTTTAAATTAGTATTTGTTATTTAAATCAATTGTAATTTTAGTAGAATTTCTAAACAAGAATTTATCTTATTATTTTTCAAATTAAATCTTCATTTTTCACTAAGTCTTTCAATTGATTTTTCATTGTATGGCTACAAATGCTGTAACAAATTGTTTTATTTGAAAGTATTCGGTCTTTGAAAAAAACTTTGATAAAATTCAATTCACCCTTTTCTTTAACTCAGTTAAAAATTATTTTCAGTTCATAGTCTTTGATTTTATATTAATACTTCACTTTCTACCTCACAATAGTAGACAACCTTAGCAAAAATATTTTTTTCCTTTTATCTTTAATTTCCTAGATTTATTTTGAATTATTACCTTAGATCTTAAATCCTAAAATATTATAACTTCATTACTTATTATTTTCAATTTAAAAACTAATACTTCACATTAAACGATAAATGTCATGCTCTTAAAATATGTTTTCTATTATATACAAAAAATTTCAAATATCATAATTGTTTATTCATATTTTATGTATTTAATTTTATTTTTTCAACATATCATACTGGGAGTTTTTATTTGATTATATAAAAATTGTTTTATTGAAAGTATTTATTTTTATAAACTGATCTTTGCAAATAAATTTAATAAAATTCAATTCATCCTCCTTCTAAACTCGGTCAAAAGTCTTTTTAATTAACAATCTTTAATTTTCTATTAATACTTCACTTTCTTTTTAATTACAATCTTCATAATAATAGACAATCTTAGCAAAAATAATTTTTACCTTTTATCTTTAATTTCCTAGATTTATTTTGAATTATTACCTTAAATCCTAAACTCTAAAATATTATAATTTTATTACTTACTTTTTTTTAATTTAAAAACCAATACTTCACATTAAACGATAAATGTCATACTCTCCAAAAATATGTTTTACAAAATTTCAAATAACTGTTTATTCATATTTTATGCATTTAATTTTATTTTTTTAACATATTATACTGATAATTTTGATTTAATTATATAAAAATAAGTCAAAAGGTTCCTTCAATTTAGTTTTAAAAGTTGTAACGCTTATCATCACATTTTAATTTTTCTATTTTTCATCATCAAATTAATAATTAAATAATTTTACCTATTATTTTTTTACTAAATTAGTTATTTTTTTAATACTTCTATATTTTCTTCTTTAAATTTTTTATATTGAGAGTTCTTCTTTAATTATATAAAAAATATTCAATATGTTCCTTCAATTCAATTTTAACATATATCATTAATTTTTTTTCAATTTTCTAATAACAATTTAATCACTATATAATTATAGTTATTTTTTAACTTATTATTTCATTACTAAATTATATTTATCTTATGTTTCACTTTTTTCTTAATACTTTTACTTTTTTTTATTCATTTTAATGTTAAGAGCTTAATATTTAAGATTTTTAAAATTTTTAATTCTACGTTTTTCTTATAATTTCCCATCAAAAACATTGTACTAAAAAATATATATATTCAAAGAGTTAAGTATACATAATAATCTTAAAAAATCACACACCATATTATAAAATATCATTTTTTTAATCATTACTTCAACTAAAATTCTAAGAAAAAAATTATGTGTATTTCCTTATTTTTCTTCTTATTTTTATTAAATTTATAAATAGACACATTAAAAAAACTGATTGCTTTTTTAATCAATTATTAATTTTTTTATGAAATAGAAGTAACTATGTATATTAATATATATTAACATTAATATCATTATATGTAATAGTCTAAAAATTGTATAACATTTGTCATTCAACTCTTATAAATAAACAAAGTATACTTTCAAACCATAAAATATTTAATATATAAAAAATAAATAAAAGAAAGAAAGAAGAAAATAGCAGAAAAGAAAAGAAGAAAGAAAGAAATTTTCTCTTTTTTCTTTTTTCTTTGCTTGGGCGAAAATAATTTTGCCCAAGCGAAAATCCATCTCGCCCGAGCGAGAAATTTGTTGCTTGAGCGAAAATAGTCTAGAGAACACTCCTAATTTACGCCTGAACGAAACTATCCTCGCCTGGGCGAAAATACTACAGAAAGCATCCTATTTTGTTTACGAAGAGCTCGCTCAAGTGAGTTGTGTCTTGCTCAGGCGAGACTTGCAGAGTTAACTTTTCTACAAAGTTTGCTTGAGCGAGATTCTCCCGCTTAAGCGAGGCTATCTGAAAATGATTTCTTAATTAAACTAACTTTTGTCTACTACCATGTATTAACATGCTTTTAAGGTTCAAAGTACTACAAAAAATATTCAGATACATCAGACTTATGTACAACTATCCACATGACAAAAAGGAAGACCATTTGAGGTCAAAAAGTCTTTAACTACAACAAAAATATATATACAAGTATATACAAGACAAAAGGAACATCAGTTTAAGGACATATCATCTGTAAGGTGCTCCAAAACTTGCATATGCACTTGCTCGTGTACATAATACAATCATCGCAGTTCATACAATAACATAAAAAGCAAGGGTAAGCTAGTGAAAATGAATGTTTGTAACATATTAAATACATACAAATAGAAGAGTATCTCAGTCATAAGAATTTCTTTAAAGTCTAGCATATCAAGTTTCAATACAAGTTTTCCTTTTTCATTTCAAGTACTCATGTCAAACATCATACATAAAGGTCTCACATGGACCACATCAATAATATAGGTCACACATAGACCTATCGTCTTCCAGAAGATCCATTAAGTATGCTCCTACCAGAGACTAACATCTAATCCAATACCCAAGACTTAGATTCAGCGAATCTAAGAGAAAAGACTAATCCAATACCCAAGACTTAGATTACCAGCAAATCTAAGAGAAGGACTAATCCAATACCCAAGACTTAGACTGCCATTCGAATCTAAGAGAAAGGATTAGAGTAAGTTCAAACATCCAATATTGCTGCTAACTCCAAGTCGTGAGTTGGGTAATTCCGTTCATGCACCTTCAGCTGCCGAGAAGCATAAGCAACAACTTTCTTATTCTGCATCAACACATAACCCAATCCCTAATAGGAAGCATCACAGAAAACATCGAAAGACTGATTTATATCAGGGATTGTAGAAACAAGGGCATTAGTTAACCTCCTCTTCAACTCTTCAAAACTCTTCTTACATTGCTCTATCCATGTAAAAGGGTGATCCTTTCTGGTCAATTGAGTCAAAGGAGCAACTATCTTAGAAAAACCTTCTATAAACCTCCTGTAATATCCTGCTAGTCCCACAAAGCTTCTAATTTCTATAATAGTTTTAGGACGTTCCCATTGAAGTACAACTTCCACTTTAGAAGGGTCTACTTAGATTCCTTGAGTAGAGATAACATGTCCTAAAAACTATATTTCAAAACATCCAAAACTCGCATTTTGAAAGTTTAACATACAACTACTTTTCTCTCAAAATGTTTAGAACAATTTTGAGATGCTCTGTATGTTCTTCTGTTGAATGAGAATAGATCAGGATATCATCTATGAATACCACCACAAACTTATCAAGAAAAGGCCTGAAGATTCGATTCATATAATCCATGAAGATAGCTGGAGCATTGATCACTCCAAAAGCCATAACCAAGAATTCATAATGGCCATATCTTGATTTTAAAGCAGTCTTTTGAACATCTTCAGCTTTAACAAAGATCTGATGATGACCTGAGCGCAAGTCTATCTTTGAAAAGATAACTACCCCATGTAGTTAGTCCAACAAGTCATCTATTCTTGGAAGAGGATACTTATTCTTGATTGTGAGCTTGTTCAACTGTCTATAATCTATGCATAAACGAGATGAGCCATCTTTCTTCTTTACTAATAGTACTGGAGCTCCCCATGGAGAAACACTAGGTCAAATGAACTATTTCTCCATTAAATCTTCCAGTTATTTCTTCAATTTTGCTAATTCGGCTGGTGTCATTCGGTATATAGTAATTGACACAGGTCCTGCCCCAGGTACGAGGTCTATTGCAAACTCTATTTCTCTTTTAGGTGGAAGTCCTAGAATCTCATCAGGAATACATCCATAAATTCCTGAACTATAGCCATATTTTTCTGAGTCTTATCATCATCCACAGAATAAGCAAAGAGCATAAAATATTTGGCACCCTCATGTACCTCTCTTTCAATTTGTTGAGCAGAGACAACCTGGATACTTTCTGATTCAGGAAAAATCAACTTCTTATGACCGCAGTCTATAAGAATATGGTTAGCAGATAACCAATCCATTCCTAATATAACTTCCAAATCCTTCATATGTATGCATATCATATTAATCTTATACTTTCGTCCATTTATAATTACTGGACACTTAGTACATACAGATGAAGTTATTATAATACCTTCTGTTGGTGTGGATACCACCAACTCCATATCTAACTCACGAACTGGCAATCTAAGTTTCTCAACACAATCAACAAAAATAAAGGAATGAGTTGCTCCAGAATCAAACAAAATAGAAAACTATGTACCCAGAATAGAGCAAATACCTTTAACTAGGCTATTAGACTGTGAAGCCTTAGCTTCACGATGGCAAAAACTCTCCTTGTTGCTCTGGGTTTTTGGTTGTTATTTTGTTGTACTTGTTGTATTCCACTAGAACTTGGAACTCCAAATCGGACATGACAGTCTTTTGTTGCATGACTATATTTGTGACATATGTCACAAGTCACGTTCGGAGTTGGATAAGGACAAAATTTGATCATATGTGGGCCACCACACATAAAACATTTGACATTAGGTGGTAATTGAGGATTGGACCCTCCACCACTGAAGGATTGAGGTTTGGAGTAAGGTTTATTCCTATCTTCATATCTTAGTCTGCTTTTGGAGGGTCCTCCTACCGTCTGTGGTTTAACTACTTTGCCACTATTTTTCAAATTTTCCACCACTTTTGCTTTCTCTACTAGAGCGGGGAATTCTCTAATGGACAATGGGACTACCACTTCCTTAAGCTCTTGTCTCAGTCCAAATTCAAACTTTTTGCACCTCCAATCTTCAGTCATAATTTGAGTACTGAACCTAGCCAGATTCTTGAATCTAGTAGCATAATCAGTAACTGAAAGGTTTCCCTGTTCTAGTTGCATGAACTTAATTTCTTTTGCATTTCTAACATTTCTAACACTGTCTGGAAAGTATTCTCCCAAAAATCTTACTTTGAAACTTTTACAGGTAACATTTTCTCCTCATCCCTCCATCATTTGCCTCATGCCTTTCCACCAAAATTCAGCGTCTTCAGTAAGCATATACACAACATAAGATAATTTTCTCTCCTCAGGATATTAGGTGGCTTCGAAAATTCTTTCAATGTCTCTCATCCACTGATCTACTTTATCTGGGTTTCCTCCTCCATTGAACTTTGGTGGATTATGTTTCAAGAAATCCTCCAAACTCCAGGTATGGAGTTTGCTTATGCTGATAATCTAGCATTTTCTAATTGATGAAGGGCAGCCTGATGATCTTGTGCTATAGTAGCACCTTGCTGCTGTAAGGCTGTTGCCATCACTCTATTGCCCGAGCTAAGCTGGGCATATCCGCTGATTAAGGAGGGTTAATTGGTCTACGTGCCATTTTCTGGACACATAAGGAAGGACATTACAACCAATCATAAACTAATAACCATGTCATTGAGTACAATCAAAAACAATTTTCCAAACATCCAAAAGAAACCAAATAACACATACATCATCATCCAAAAATTAACTTTTAACATACACTCAAACATTAAGAATAAAGATAGAAATACATCTTGATTTAGTCATAAGTGTGCACCCTCACCACTCTATCAATATCTTTTTCTTTCTTAACACTTTTATAGGCATTCACAACAATCATTTCAAACCAACATGCATTAAAGAAGCATAACAAACCCATTACTCTCAGGTCCTCCTAAGGATGAAGTGCTCTGATACCATAAATGTAACAACCCTAAAATTCTATAGCATTTACCATTCAATTCTTATAAATAAACAAAGTATACTTTCAAACCATAAAATATTTAATACATAAAATGTAAATAAAAGAAAGAAAGAAGAAAATAGCAGAAAATAAAAGAAGAAGGAAAGATTTTTTTTTTTAGCTTGGGCGAAATTATTTTCGCCCTAGCGAAAATTCACCTCACCCGAGCGAGAAATTTGTTGCTTGAGCGAAAATAGCGAGAGAGCACTACTGATTTTTGCCTGAGCGAAACTACCCTCGCCTGGGTGAAAACACTCTAGAGAGCATCCTGTTTTGTTTACGACGAGCTCACTCAGGCGAGTTGTGTCTTGCTCAAGCGAGACTGGCAGAGTGAACTTTTCTGCAAAGTTCGCTTGAGCGAGATTCTCCCGTTTAAGCGAGGCTATCTAAAAATGATTTCTCAATTAAACTAACTTTTGCCTGCTACCAAGTATTAACAGGCATTTAAGGTTCAAAGTACTACCGAAAGTGTTCAGATACATCAGCCTTATGTACAACTATCCACATGACAAAAAGGAAGACCATCTCAAGGTCATCAAGTATTTAACTACAACAAAAACATATATACAAGTATATACAAGACTAAAGGAACATCAGTTTAAGGACATATCATCTTTAAGGTGCTCCAAAACCTGCATCTGCACCTGCTCGGGTACATAGTACAGTTATTGTAGTTCATACAACAACATAAAAAGCAAGGGTAAGCTAGTGAAAATGAAAGTTTGTAACATATTAAATACATGCAAATAGAATAGAGTATCTCAGTCATAAGAATTTCTTTAAAGTCTAGCATATCAAGTTTCAATACAAGTTTTCATTTTTCATTTTAAGTACTCATGTCAAACATCATACATAAAGGTCTCACATGGATCACATCAATAATATAGGTCACACATAGACCTATCGTCTTCCGAAAGACCCATTAAGTATGCCCGTACCAGAGACTAACATCTAATCCAATACCCAAGACTTAGATTCAGCAAATCTAAGAGAAAGGACTAATCCAATACCCAAGACTTAGATTACTAGCGAATCTAAGAGAAAGGATTAATCTAATACCCAAGACTTAGACTACCATTCGAATCTAAGAGAAAGGATCAGAGTAAGTTCAAACATCCAATACCGAGTCTCACCAGCGGTCCTGGTATGTATGAACTCCCTCATCAACTTCTCACCACCTGATATCTTAGTCTACGTGACTTAGATCATCAGTGAAGCTAGAGGATCTTTGTTAAACATAGGCGTGCTATACTTAATGTACACAAACAAGCATAACTCATACATTATCCCAAATGTATGACATCAATTTCATCATTCCATCATTCACATCAATACTCATTCAATCCACAAATCATATTATGCAAGTACCTTTCCATCAAAAAACAATACTTAATTACTCAAAACAGTTAAGTTAATCACACTAAGTCAAAATAAACAAATTCATTCAGTGCTCAAGGACCAGTCAGTCCTGCAAGAAAGACTTGAGCACTGCTAATCACATATTCAAGTCTTCTGTCCTATAGGTCTATTTAAAAGTAACTAACTAGTATAGAAATAAGTTACTAGCTTCCCTTAGCTCAGACAACAATCCCTTATCAATTTCTCCGGTTAGGCAATAACACCACTCCAACTTTAAGGATCTAGAACAAGTATTGCAAATAACACCAACTCTTAGTATAATTTTAATCAAGTTGTGAGGAACACTTTTCTCAACTGTTCCCATCAATCTTGATGACAAAAACTTAATGAAAAATAGATAACAAGGGATCTTTAGAACAAATATGAACTTATTCTATTTGAGATTCTGATCGGTTTGAAATGGCCATAGGATCCTTTCCTACTTCGAGGCTTGATCAGATTCTGACAGAGAGGAAGTATGAAAGATAAAAATCAAGAGAAGGAGGAGAGAGCTACAGAGAAATAGGAAGAGAGAGAAAGTGAAAAGGAAGTGTTTTATGTGGTTATCTTTAGGCGAGTGGGTTTGTTCTTATCCTTTTCGTGTGGGTGAGGTTACAATATCAATATTAATATACATTAATATTATTGATATCAACATTGAAATTAATATTAGTATTAATATTGATATTAATATTAATACTTACATATATATACTATTTTCTAAAAATGATGTATAAATGTTATATCAATTACAAATAAAATATTAATTATAGAGAAAAATTATAAATAAATTATTAATATGTATATACTATATTAATATTTTTTTATTAAGATATATTTGTTTATTTAAATATTTTCAACAGTAAGAAAATATTATAATATTTTTTTTTATAAATTTATATTTAGATTTCTTAAAATTCCACAAAAGAGATTTAACCTTTTATACGAATTTTAATTTCAGAGAAATGTTGATATTAATATTGATATTATTATTAATGTCAATATTAATATATATTAATAAAAATATTGACATTAATATTTAGAGACTATTTACATACTATCTTCTAAAATGATGTTAGAATGTTACATTCGTTACAAATATTAATTATAGAGAAAAATTATAAATAAATTATTAATATGCATATACTATATTTGTTTATTTAAATATTTTCAACAGTAAGAAAATATTACAATACTTTTTTTTCTATAAATTTTTGTTTAGATTTCTTAAAATTCCACATTTGCACCAACTTCCATAAAAGTATTAATATTAATATTAATATTAATATTAATATTAATATTGATATTAATATTGATATTAACATTGGTATTAATATCGATATTAATATTAACACTGGTATTGATATTGATATTAATATTGATATTAATATTTACATACTATTATCTTCTAAAAATGTGTATAACCAGAATGTTACATCTGTTACAAATATTAATTATGAATAAAAATTATAAATAAATTATTAATATGTATATAATATATGAATATTAATATTTTCAATAGTAAGAAAATATTACAATATTTTTTTCTATAAATTTACATTTAGATTTCTTAAAATTTCACAAAAGAGATTTGATCTTTTACACCAATTTTGATTTTAGAGAGAATTCATAAAAGAGTTATGGGAAAAATTGAGATAAAAGCTATTGGGGTTACAATCACTGTCATGATTCTATTGAGTTTTGCACAAGCAAAATTAGAAAGCAAAACTGATGGTGTTGGATGCAAAGTGAAGTGTGCATTCAAATGTGATCCTGAACAACCATTTCCTCCAAGATATTCAAAATGTATGCAAGATTGTCAATCACATTGTAGTGAATTATCCTCTAATCCTGTTTCTAATTGTTTTAGCAGTTGTCGTTTAATGAGGTCTATTGCCATCAACATTGGTACGTACTCTCACAAAATATTTACTTATTTTTACGATTTTATATTTCTCTATAACTGATTTTATTAATTATTTTTTTCACAATTTGATAATTGACTTTATTTGCTTATGATTTTGACCATTGGCTATACTTACTTGTCAGGTGCTCATGATTTCGTGAACAACGTGATGAATACTTGCATGCAAGAGTGTGAAAAAAAGTTATAATTTGTACCAACAGTTTTTTTAGTGAAAAATTGTTGGAAGAAATAAAAGTCCTACACAATTATGTAAAATAAATCTTGAACAATATGTAGTATTTGCTATCTATCTTTAAAGAAATTCTCATCTACTTCCCTTCATTTTTTTTATCTTTCTCTTTATTGTTGCAACTTGGGTATTAATAAGATCAATAATTTTTTGAAAAACATTATCATCAAATTCCATTAAAAAAGACAATTAGAAAATATTCTTAAGAAAATGTTATATGTAAATTATGTGAATAAAAGATTAAGATGTTATGATATGAGTCATGAATATGACTATGTTTGGTTGTAAAAAATTATGATAATTTTAAAAATATTTAATTAATTTTTACTTTTTAAATACAAAATAAATTTGAATTATTGAATAACATTTATTATCCATATAGTCAAATGAGGTCTTATAGTTGAATATTATATTTAAAAGGAATAGGGATAACATCAAACAGGATTTTTTTTTTTTTCGCTTCCTCGTCAGTCATCTCAATTACGACTCATTCTAAACAATATATATTTTTTGGGTTAGCTATTAGTGATTGAGGTTTAAACAATACTCAGATTTTTAATTGGGAATACCTACACTCTGAACAATACTCGAGATTTTTAGCCTCGTTTGATTACATGTTCAATAATCTTGGGGTTTTGGTTTGTAATGACAATGTTTTAAATAATATTTGATTTGCAATTTGAAATAATAGTTGCAAACAACTCATTCACTTGATTGAGAATTAGATGGAATCTACAGTATCAAATGAATCAGTATAGAAAAATATAGAGTAAATCTTTATTTATTATATCTGTTATCACTACATATCATCATCCTATATTAACAAAAGGAGATATTTGTGAACAAAAAACTTTAGAAATGATATTATGATAGATGGTCTATCAAACTAAAATTATCATCTAGTTGCGTATTATTAGACAATATATTATAAAATTTTTAAAAAAATATAAAATATTATTCAATCCTTTTCTTGTTTTTTACATACTTTTCACTTTAGGTTAATAAAATTTTTTGAAAAATAATTGTATATTTTTAACGTATTTATCAAACGCATCAAATTAAATTGGCTGAATTTTGGAAAACAGAAGAGTATGATTCATCAAATATAATATTTTTCATTGAAGAGTTTTTCTAAAATAGCATTTTTCATAAAAAGAGATTTTTTAAAATAACTTGTAAGTTATGTACACTGAAGATAACAACACAACAAGCGAAAGACAATGGATAGTGAAATAGAACATTTACAATTAAATTTAAAGGATTCTACTAATTAAATTGAGTTCCATTCAGTTTTAACATTATAAAAATATAATTTTGTACATACAATATATTTATCTGAAAAGTATTCTGAAAATATTTATCTGGTTATAAATATTATTAGCTAATTATAAATATTATTATCCGTATAGTAAAAAATAGAAAATAAAATATTTTATCACAATTGAAGTGCTATTGGGATTTTTGTTACTTCATGTCCATCCAGATATATTATTTTTGATATAATTTATAGTATCTTGAATAGTAAAACTCTAAATCATTTTATTAAAATATACGCACTTAATCATTTATGTCAACAAATATCGGTAACCTCGTATGATTTAAAATGTAGTATTATAACTAAAATATTGTACATAATAAAATTAAATATAATATTAATTATATTTACAGTATAGTCAAATCATTAATTATAAATATAAAACCATAAATTATTATATATTATTATTAATTGATCATCCTTAACAAATATTATCCAGAAACATTTAAAGTATGGATTTTGAATATGTTCTAATATAATAAATCTATTAGTTATACTATAAAAGAATATAACAATTATTTTAAAATTAATTATTTGGATTATACAAATTATGAAGAAGTGAACTATAAGTCTAACTCAATCTTATATGATAAGTCTATCATTCAACCACATTCTTTTATACTCTATTTCAAACTTATCGATTTCACAATGATACATTCGCAATCACCGTACCTTGTGTTCCTTTCAATCCCCAGTACTTTGATCTCATTTCAATCAAAATGATTGCAAATAGATTCATCATTAAGTCATAATAATAATCATATCATTTCAACCATTTTGAAACTTATAGGTGTATATGTAACCACGATACCTTGATTCCTTTCAACCCAAATTACACTACTTTCATTTCAACCAAAATAGTTACATATGAGCCTATAACTCAATCATCACGCATAACACATCAATTCAATAATATTGAAGCATATAGATGCATATGTAACCATGGTACCTTGATTTCCTTTCAACCTCTAGTACACTAGTTTCATTTCAAGCATAATGATTATATATAAGTCTATAACTCAATCATCACAAATAACATATCAATTCAATAATATTGAAGCATATAGAGACATATGTAATCATGGTACCTTGATTTGCTTTCAACCCCCAGTACACTGCTTTCATTTCAACCAAAATGATTACATATAACTCTATAACTCAGACATTACACATATAATTTCAATTCCATCATAAAAACCATATCAATCCAACAATTCATAATGTTCAGGAACAATTTTTACCAAACAAGTTATCAATATCATATTTCATACCAAATACATAATCAACATATCTCATCACAAAACACATCTGTAATAGAAATTGAAACTTGGAACCAAAACTCATCACAGTCAAAGCTTTTAACCTAAGTTACTATTAAAAAACTTAAAACTAGCTTCCATTACCCTAGATGACGACCAACAAATCAATTCCTCTAATTAAACGATGACACCAATCCAAACTCTAAGGATCTAGAAAAAGTTATCCAAATAACACCAAATTTCAGTATAATCTTAATAAAGTTGAAAGAAACACTTTTCTCAAATGTTCCCACTAAGATTGATAACAAAAACTTAACAAAAAATAGAGAATAAAGAATCGTTAGAGTAAATCGGAACCTATCCTGATTGAGATTTTGATCGACTAGAAATGGTCCTAGGCTCCTTAGCTACTATAGGGCTTGATCAGATTTTGAAATAGATGGAATATGGAGAGTGAAATTGAGAGATAAGGGAGAGAGAGAGAGATGTGGAGAGAGAGGAGGCTATTGTTTTCTTTTCTTTACGGGGGGCTTACACTATCTCTAACTACAAAAATTTTCGTCCTAAAAAATTTAGCATATTAGGATATAATGCTTGTATGTCCTCTTCTATTTCCCAAGTGGAATCACTAGAAGTGAGATCCCACAAGACTTTGATCATAATTATATCTCTTCCACGTTGTTGTTTCATATGAGAATCAAAGATCTTGATTGACCTCATTTCAAAGGAAAGATTCTCCTTCACTTGCATTGAATCAGATTCTAGAATGTGACTTGGATCATGCACATATTTTCTTTAGCTGAGATACATGAAAAATGTTGTGAATATTGGTTAAGTGAGGAGGCAAAGCATGTTCATACACAATAGGGCCTATCCTTCTAAGAATCTGATAAGGCGCTACTTTAGAGTCAATTTCTTTGATATGATAGCCCTAGATGTAGAATTTCATCCCAACTGTCCAAATTATAGTCTTGAGCAAAACCTCTAAGGTCTAGATAGTTCTCTTTGATGTCCATTAGTCTAAGTGATGAGTCATTATTTTCCCTTTTTTTACTTGTCTTTCTGTACCTATTTTGATTAGTGATTTGTGCTTAACTGCTTATTATTTTCTCAATTCCACCATTTGGGCTTCATTTACCATAAATTCGTAATTTTATTTAATTCGAATTTTCTGAGCTAATTTTATTATTATTTTCAAGGCAGCTTTGGAATTTTATTGGGCTTGGAAATTAATTATGAAATTGAAGAGGAGTTTTCACATTATCAGTTTTTTTTTTTTTTTTTTTTTGGTTTTTTTTTTTTTTTTTTTTTAGATTTTATTCATTGGACTAGAATCGAAAGATTTGGGCCCATTAGGTTTAGTATTCAGGACTGACCTAGGTCTAGCCGCATATTAAAGGAGGTGAAGCCGAAGGAGTTATAGACTCTTTACTTTTGGGATTCAGTTAGTTCTCTATCTGAAAAAACTGGTTCCGTATTTATTTTCCCTGCAATTTAATTTAATTTAATTTTATTTAATTTAATTTTTTATTTTTATTTAATTTAATTTTTCCTGGCTTAATTTAATTTTGTTTCCGTTTTAATTTAATTTCGTTCTTGTTTCAATTTTGTTTTGCATTTAATCTCTATTTTTGTTTAATCTTTGTTTGCGTTTAATCTGTGTTTGCTTTATTCGAAATTAATGGAAGGCTAATTTATAAGGTTATCCTTTTGAGTCAGATTGCAATGAAGCTTTGAGGTTGCTGTTGTGTTATTTTTGCTCTCTTTGTCTCTTAGCTCTTCATCATTTTATTTCTGTGCTTAATGCTTTTACTGTTTCATGCTTAATGTTTCAGTTAATATGAATTTCGTGTCTCTGTTCATGTTCATGATTAATGGATTGAGTCATGGGTTGTTGTGATGGGATGAATGATATATGTGAATGCTTAATTTGTATAAGGAAAACTTGTGTTAATTATAGCTTTGTTAATTAATTTTGGGTTGGAATTAGGGTTCAATATGTTGAGCATGAATTTATGCATCCTATGATAAGTGAATTGCAATCTAATCAAGAGGATAATTTAAATCCCGGTTAAGAAAATATAATTCGGTTATTAATTTTTTATTAAATATTATTATTTCGCAACAATCCCCCCATTTTTTTTGTGTGTTTAATCCTTTGACAAAAAACTAGGTCCTTGGAAGACGACCCAGGAGTCACTTCCTAGTACTATGATAAACCAATTAGTCGTCTCAGATTTTCAAAAATTCTAAGTTTCACATTACTGAAATTTTACTGAAACTATAACAAAATTACAAAAACATCAAAAGAAAATTTCTTCAACCACTATGAACAACAAGGTAAAAGGATTTTTCTAATCTCTAAAAAAAAATCCAAAACACAGGCAAGGACAAAAACAATATTAGCAAAAGTAAACAATGTAAATGATTAAAGAAACTAAAATCCAAAATCAAAAATTGCAAAGCGAGTGAAAATTAAAACAACACGAAAATCTTCAAACAACGAAATCTTTGAGCGAAACTTCAATGGAAATCAGTATATATAAAAGAAATGGAACTGATTTCAAGAAGAAGAAGAAATCGAAAAAAAGAAATTGAATAAACATGAATTCGAAATTTGAAACAGGAACAACTAATAATCCTAAAAACAAGAAAGCAACCCGTAAGAATGATCAAGCACAGAGAAAAATAAAATTATGGTAAAAGAAGATAAAACCGTGAAGAAGAAGAATAAAGAAACAGTAGCTTGAATCTAACAATGTTGCCATCAATAATAACCGGTGAAGAAATTGTTCAACGTTTCTTTCTTCGCAAAAGCTAGAAAAATCAAGAAAATGTAGTGCTCTGGAATAGGAAACGTAAAAAGAAGTATTCTTCTTGAATCTGGAATGTCTCCCGCAAAACTAAAGTACAAAAAGAATTAATAATTTTTTCTCCCTTCACACTTTTCAGATTGTCTAAAAAACTCAATTCAGACCAAAAAGCCTTTGTACTCTTCCCGTGAACCATGTGAAACATTCACCTTCCAAGACTTAAATTTCCAAAATGCCCTTTCCACTTCCATCTTTGCTTAAAGACAAAAATGCCATCATCTTTTCAGGTAATGTCCCATTTGTCCTTCAGTCAAGTTTATCTACAAAATTTTAATAAAACCATGGGTTAGGAGTCTACTTAAAAATCTATTTAAACTGAAAAATTAACCTAATTTCTACTAAAATACCTAAATCTCCAAAAATACAAATTTCTATCAAAAACTAAAAAAATAAAAAACAAAAGGGTTACTTAAAATATGCAATTAGTCTAAGAATTTCTGAATTAAACATATGCTATCATACCCCCACACTTAGAATTTTTGCACTTCCAAGCAAAAACTAGAAAACAAAACTAAACAAAACCAATTTTATAAAACTGCGAAAAATTCAACATACTAAGAAGAGTGAGTAAAACAAAATTTCTACCAATCCTAATATGAAATCTCTCAACCTTCAAGCACCTAATTTACACATCAAATTTTTGCAAGAATTTCAATCAAACTTAATCTTGGAACAACTCTAATAATCACCTCACTGTAAGTGTTTCACTCATTCTCAACTGTTTAGCTATAGTGTTTCAACTCAGCACTTCACAATCATAACCATTACCATAGGCTTGAAAATCCTCTAAATTCCACTGCTCACTCCACGTGCACTCAAGATCAAAAGGACTTCTTCTAAGGCTTGTAATGTGGCCAAGGTTAGGGTGGGAAATAGAAAGGATGCAAGGCTTAAAACCTAGAAAAATTAAAGAACCATGGGGAATTAGTTTTCAAAGATTAAGTAGAAACATATCTGAATTTAACTTAAACCAACTTCCTTTATTTCATTCACTGTCTATATATTTTTTTCATTTTTCTTTTCAATTCAAGCCACAATTTTTTTCTTCTCATTTTTCATGTTTCTTTCTTGACTTTTTTTTTATTATCAAATATACCAAACTGCTGTATTCACTATTTTTTTTTCATATCAACACTTTTCAAAATTTCTCAATGAGCTCAGAATAACACCCCCACACTTATCTTCTAAACCATTTCCCAAGACAATTCCATAGCTTCTTTAAAATTTCCAGATTAGGGTAATCATGGTTTTTCAGGCTTCAAGGCCTGTAATGAGCTAAAAATCACCAAGAAGAGGTCAATAAGGCTCAAACAGGGGTGCAATGGAAAATGATACAAGGTAGGCAATTTGGCTAAGTGGCTAAAAAAAATAAAAAATGGCCTAGATTATCTCAAGAGTGCATATAAGACAAACAACTTCAAAAGAGTCAATGGAAGTTCTAGAATGGCTACAACTATGAATGAATTACACAAAAAGAAATTAGGCTCAAGTCTCACACGGGCTAATGTTATCAAAACTGTCCCAAAAATCAAATTTTCATAAAAAACTAACTAAACTTTATGTATGAACAAGCCAATTAGTTTTAAGATTCTAAACTAGGACTGATGAAATGGAAAATTACTCACAATTGTTTCAAAACAACTTTTATTAGTTGAAAAAAAAAATAGTGAGAAAAAAAATCATTTCCAAACAGCAGAAGAAAATCAGTATCTATGTTGAAAATTCAAAGCTAAATCACTAAAACAAAATATAATTCAACAAAATGTCAAATCAGCTACTTAAAACAGTAAAAGTTTATCAACTAAAACAGAGTTAGTAATATATCTATAACCTGTAAAATCTAAAAAGTAATCTAAAATAAAATAACAAAAAAATCTGAAAATTCTAAGTACTAATAATTGCATCAGTATAAGAAAAATTAGTATGCCTAAAACTAAGCACAAAACTAAAACCATCCTATAATAGAAAAAAATAATCAAAATTAACAGAAACAAAATTAAACCAAAATAGAACAATCCTCCCCCCACACTTAAGACAAACATTATCCTCAATGTTGGAGAAGGTGAACAATAAAGATAAGTACTGAATGAAAAGATTTGTTTCAAATGTTATCTGTATGCTGAATAGAAAGATCTCCATCCTCAAGTGATATGGGCTCCATCAAAATCAGTTCTTCTTCATGTTGTGGAATGTTATTCTCTTGAAATATCTTCAATTGATGACCATTAACTGTACATGTCCTACTAGAACCTGGTTCTTTGATTTCAACTGCACCATTAGGAAAAACATTAGTAACAATAAAAGGTCCATCCCACCTAGATCTAAGTTTCCCAGCAATTAATTTCAATTTAGAATTAAATAGAAGCACTTTTGGTCCTATGAAAAATTCCTTCCTCAATATTTTCAAATCATGATAATTTTTCACTTTTTCCTTGTATATTTTTGAATTCTCATATGCCTCTAATCTAATCTCTTCCAGCTCCTGTAACTCTAACTTCCTCTTACTTCCAACTTTCTCCATGTCCAGATTACACTTCTTCACAGCCCAAAAAGATTTATGTTCTATTTCTACTGGAAGGTGGCATGATTTCCCAAAAACCACCCTGAATGGTGACATGCCCAAGGGTGTTCTGTAAGCTGTTCTTTGTGCCCATATAGCTTCATCCTGCAGCTGACTCCAGTTTTTTCTATTTGGTTAAACTAGTTTCTATAGCAAATTTATCACCTCTCTATTAAACACCTCCACTTGTCCATTTGTCTGCGAATGGTATGGAGTAGAGGTTCTGTGTTGAACTCCATATTTTTGAAAAAGAGCTGCAAGATCTTTGTTGCAAAAATGGCTACCATTATCACTGATAACAACTTTAGGCACTCCAAACCTACAAAATATATATGTCCTGATAAAATCTGAAACAGTCTTAGAATCATTAGTCCTGATGGCTTTAACTTCCACCCAACGAGACACATAATCAATAGTCATTAATATATATGAAAAACCAGCAGAGTTGGGAAAAGGTCCCATGAAATCTATAGCCCACACATCAAACACTTCACAAAAAATTATTGGTTGTTATGGCATTTCATTCCTTCTTGTAATAACTCCCCCTACCTTTTGACATTCTGCACACTCCTTCACAACATTGTAGGCATCCTTGAAAATTATTGGCCAATAAAACCCACTATCCAGCACTCTCTTTGCAGTCCTCTGAGGTCCAGCATGTCCTCTTATAAGAGTATTATGACAAAGAAACAAAATATTCCTAATCTCACTGTCATGCACATATCTTCTTATGATTTGATCACTGCACATTTTCCACAAATAAGGATCATCCCAAATGTAGTATTTAGCATCAGATTTCAATTTACATATTTGTATTTTAGATGCTTGAGGAGGTACAACAGTAGAGGCTAAATAATTGACTAAATCAGCATACCAAGGTCTATCATTCACAACAATAACAAAATATAGAAAATCATCAAGAAATTTATCATCAATAGTAGCACCTGTTCCTTCTATCCTACTCAAGTGATCAAAACTACTTGATTAACTAAACCACTCCTATCCTTTATTTCTAAATCAAATTCTTGTAACAGTAACATCTATCTAATCAACCTTGGTTTTGCATTCTCTCTCTTAAGCAAATATTTCTATGCAGCATGGTCAGTGAACACTGTTATCTTAGAGCCAATCACATAAGATCTAAATCTATCCAAAGCAAAAACAATGGCCAATAACTCTTTCTCAGTGGTTGTGTAATTTACCTGAGTTGTATCCATAGTAGTGACTTTACTTGACGCGTGAGTCTATTTCCACTGTGAAACGTGAATGCCGCTTGGTTTCACCTCTATCCCTTGCCGCTTCTCTTTGCAGCAAGTTAGGATTTTATAAAATTGATTAAAAATAGTTAGAAATTTGTTTTTATCCAAATTTTTTAGTAGTAACTTCTTTTAGTGTATATTTGGTAGCAAAGTCCTTACATTTCATAGTTTTATCATAGATTTTGAGTTGTCAAAATTTAGGACAAAAAAAATTTAAATGGTCACAACTTTTGATAAAGAGCTTGGATTGAGACATATTAAAAATAAAAGTTGCTCGAAATGAGGTAAGGAATACACTGGATAATTTCTGTTAGAGATTCTAGATCTAAAATTTTTCCAAAATTCTACCATTTACTATTACTTTTTTTATTTTTTAGTATTTTTTTAGACTTTAGGCTCTTAATTCACATACTTACACTTGTCAAAAAATTCTACAAATTTTTGTGGTGTTTCCTTGTATTAATTATAGATCTATCAAACCATTACATCTTACAATTTAAAAAAATCATATATATTACTTCGATTGAAGTTGGAACCTATGTAATATGTATCAATTTTTTGCTCTTTTTAATTTTTTTCACATCATTTGTGTCTATAAGTAATATAATATTGATATATTTTACATCAGTTGAAGAATCGGTACAAAAAGTCATGAACTTTCTACATCTCCTGCATCAACATCAGTTGCGAAATCGATGTAAAATGCCTTTCATAACAGATGTAGAATCCCATTGTTTTACTAGTGAAACCTGTAGAGAATGAGAAACAATGGGGAATGAATCCAAAAACTAATGTGAGTAGAAAACAACTATTTTTCTAAAAAAATATTTCACCATATTTTTATTCTTTTTCTTTTCCTTTTGTCTTTCTAAGCATTTCTCATTCTTTTTCTTTCATTTTTCTCTATTTCTTTTCTTTTGCATACCTTTTCCTTCTTTATTTTCTTTTTCAATAATGATTTATTTACATGAGTAGCCTAACATGAAGTACACCCTCACTTGTTCAAGAATTTATTTCCAAAATGATTCCAATTGTCCTTTATCCTCTAAAGTAATGACAATCATGATTTTTCTCTTTTTAAGACTTGTATTATTATTAGAAACAAGAAAATGATAAAGGCTCAAAGGAGCTAACAAGTAAGTTATCATTAAAGTAGACAAATATGGCTAGTGACTCATAATAAAAAATTACCTCAATCATCTCAATACATGCATGTGAAGAAAGCTACAAAGCAGAGAATAATTTTAAGTTCTAAAGTATAAGCAAACATGAGTAAAATCACACTAGAACAAGCAGGTATGACAAAATGGTACATCTATCAGTCAACTCAAAAACTCACAAACGATAACTATATCACAAGATTCATTCAATAATTCTAAAAACCAACCTTATTTAAAAGTTTTCAATGAATCCAAGCAACATAAATCAACAACTAATTACTCAATAATTATGAGAATGACAACCACTAAATCAAATCCTAAAGGATCAAAGTTACAACTTAAATAAAAAAGAATTTCAAACGAGATCTTAAACCTTTTACTGCATGTATTAGGTCTTAAATTGTTTACTGCATAGAATCAAGTAGACCATCTATACTACACATAATCACTTAGACCATCTATAACAAGAAAATTGTGTTGAACTAATACATAGAAGATAAATATCCTTACCTTTTAGCCTTAGTAAAATAAACTATCTTTTTGTTAGTAGAATTTAAATGTCTCATCTTTGTTTGACTAGTTTCAACATTCTTTCTAGCTTGTTCTCATATGAATCTCAATACTTCTTCTCTTGTTTCCCTACCTTAGGGACATATACTTTCTTGCCATTATGAATTGTGAGCGTCTAGTGCCCTCTATTTTTTTTTTCAGAATTGGAGTCTTCTTGTTTAGATTTAGAATATCTACAAGATAAAGAATTTTATCTTTCGGTACCCATGCTTGTTTGGGTCCTTTCTTGTTAGATTTTCACGATGGTTCCCTCTTTATGACACTATTAGATGATGTGCCTACATATAGTCTAAAAGGTGAAACAAAAGATTCTATTTTAATTTTATGATTTTATTTTTCATGTCCTAGTACTGATTTATCATGATAACTCCTAGAATTTTTTATCAAAAAGATCTAGAGATTTTTCCCTGACATTGGAATTTGACAGGATCTTTCTAACTACAACATTTTCATTTATCAGACCATTTATGGTTTGGACTGTTTTCGTGGGTCTCTTTCCTAAACTCTCTCTAACTAACAACAATTCCTTTTCCACCATTTTTAGACTTGTGTTTTGAATTTCAAGGTTTTTGTGTTAAATCGTTGTTTCCTTCACACAAATTCTTATTGGTCTTTAAGAGTGGTGCATTTTTAGCAGAGAGATCATCAAACACACAAACTTTTTTTACATTAATTTAATTTCCTTACAACCATATCTATAATTTATTTTCATCTCTTATAAGCGTCAATGACTCTATCAATGATATGGTTCTCTAATAGCGTGTATGTCAAAGAAATTTATCTCTTCATCAAACTCTTCTGGTGAAGAGTTTCAAATGGTACCTGCATTGAGACCAATTTGGGCTTGCTAGTTAGATTTTGAGCTAGAAGAATTTAAATCCTCGTAGGTAGACATGAGATTTTTCCTTTTTAGATTTTTTCTTCTTTTTCTTCTTCTTTTTCTCCTTCTCCTTTTCCTTGTCCTCAGGATCTGAACATTCTGACTTGTAGTGTTTAGACTACTTACACTCATAATAGATAAGCTTCCCCTTGTGATCTTTGTGCTTGAATCTTTTTCCATGCTTTTTAATAATCTTTTTAAACTTGTTAGTGAGTGTTCTTACCAAAAATTGAGTTGGAATCTTTTAAGGTGTTTTGAGGTTGATTTCGAGCTGACTAAGCTTTAGTGGGGTTGAAAACTCTTCAATGGTAGTGTCCAAGCTTTGTTGATGAGGTACCAAGTGAAGATACACTTACAGAAGATTCTCCAATGCTCAAGTTAGTGAAAACTTAGAGATAATTATGATGAGTATTTAGTGAGTATAAAATTGCATGCTACTCCCTAAAGAATTTAGCTGTATTTATAAGTTTTTGGGCCTGATCCAAGTTGTTACTGTATATGGGTTGTTAGACTTTGTAATAGAAATCAATTTTGAATTAATTTGTGTTATTTGGACTTTGCATGTGGTTGTCCTTATGTTTTGTGGGGATAAGATTATATTTGATATTATACCCTTTTTTTTCATTAAAGAACTTTAAAGTATTTGGATTAAATTATTTCATTTTGTTTTTTCAAGAATATTTTTCTGAATTAAAAATATTTGGATTACTTTAACAAATAAAAGAAAATAAAAAAAATCGATGACTTAAATTAAAAATCACATCTTGAATCAAGTGACATAAAAAATATATATTTTAATAAATTAATTGTTTTAGAATTAACTCAAAACTTATAACATAATAAATAATTTTCAGTTAAACAATTTAAACAACAAAACATTTATAAAAATTAAATTATTTATTAAAATTTAAATTACTTAATATAATAAATTATTTAAATTATTTGAACAAAATAAAACTAAATATGTTATATCAAATATTTAAACAAAAGAAAACAAATTTAGTTTATTATTATAGAAAAAAAAATCATATTTTATAGGTATCTAAATGAGTAGTGAAACTTTTTAAATGATTTATAAAATAATAATAAACATTTAAAATTATTAAAATATGAATGTTTAAATATATCTATTCAAATTAATACATTATATTAAGGTTTAATTAAATTTTAAGTTCCTTATGAAATTGGATATTTTTAATTAAATTTTTATTAAAAAATGGTATTATAGTAATATGATCAATTAGAAGAATGAATGGATGATGATTCCCAAATATCATGAATTACTAATTGAAAAGGTTCAAAATAGATGGTTACATAATTAATAAAGGTAATTGATGTAATTTACTAAGCATATATAAGCATATATATATATGAATCACAAAAAGTATTTTCGATACAATACGAGACATTACAATGTTTCATTATTTATGGAATAATATTAACATTCACACGGCCAAAACCACTAGAGTTTGTAAGTATTAGTTAATGGTGTAATAGAAGAAGTATCATCAGAAAAGCAAGAAATAGGGACAAAATTTTGGAAAACGTATAGTCGATATATACAATTTTCTTATAGTAAAATCTCCTTTATTTCATTCTTTTTAACATCTTACAGTTAAAAAAAGGACGTGTCGTGATTATCTTTAGCAAACTGAGAAATCACTAGTAGAAAAAACACTTTTTACGACAAGATAAAACGGCGGTCAAAACAGAACTGCTTTAAACAAAAATGCGGTGGCAATTTTGAAATTAAGTTCAACAATACAAAGGCGGTTACTAATAACAACCGCCTTCGTATCTCCATCTAACACGCCAGAACCTTATTTTTTTAAAAAATTTGAACTCGGGGGGCTACAACGACGGTTGTAGGGCTCCAATCGCCGTTGTAGCCCCTCACAACTTTTAAAATAATTTTTTTTCTATTTTCGAGGGCTATAACGGCGGTTGGGGTTCCAACCGCCGTTATAGCCCTTTTATTTAGGTTACCCCTTTCTCTTCCACTCTTCCCCACCCCGTCGTTTCCTCTCGCATTCACTCTTCCTCTCACACCTTCCTCCTCCACCTCCACCGTTGCGCCTCACCATCATGCCCTCCCCTCCACCTCCACCTCCACCGTCATGCCTTCCTCCCCCACCTCCACCTCCACTGTCGGGCCTCTTCCTCCACCTCCATACTCACGGCTTCCTCTTCCACCTCCACCTCCACCCTCGCGCCCTCCTCCTCCACCTCCACTTCCATTCTCGCACCCTCCTCCTCTACCTCCTCTTCCATTCTCGCGCTCTCCTCCTCCACCTCCATCCTCACGCCCTCCTCTTCCACCTCCACCTCCATTGTCCCGCTCTCCTCCTCCACCTCCATCCTCGCACCCTCCTCCTCCACCATAGTCATCTCGGCTACCCCTCCTCTTCCACCATAGTATGTTTTTATGTATTTTTGAAATGTTTTAATTATTTAGATTTCTTGTTATATGCTTTTAATGCTTTGTGTATTGAAATGATTGTTGTTGTATGCTTGGTTGTTGTGTATACTTTTATGAAAATGTGTTTGTATTGAGTCCGGGGATGTTCGATCCCCGACAATTTGTATCTAATATTTGCTTACATGAAAACGTGTTGGTATTGAGTCCGGGGATGGTCGATCCTCGGCAATTTTTGTCTGATATGTACTTACATCAAAACGTGTTGGTATTGAGTTTGGTGATGTTCGATCCCCGAAAATTTGTGTTAGTATTTTAAGTCCGGAGATCTAAAATCCCCGACAAATATTTTCTTTAATTTGTGACTTGTATATATGAATGATTTTTTTTTACTATACGTAGTCATGGATCGAAGTTGGATAAATGCAAGTCGAATTAGTGATGTTTATGAGAAAGGTGTTGAAGAGTTTCTACAATTCTAAATATTATTGTCCGTGTGTGAATTTTTTGAATGGGAGAAGACAAAATATTGAGTTGATACGAGAGCATGTTCTTTGTGATGGGTTCTTGAAGAGCTATACAATATGGACTTGGCATGGTGAAGTTTTGGAGCAATATTCTAGTGTATCTGCCACTGAATGTGAATATTCTAATTTATATTCTGAAGATTGCATAGAAGACATGATTCGCGATATTGGAGAAGATAGTTTCCACCAAGCACATGTGTATGGTTCATTGAAAGATGATTCAGAGACAGAATTGTATCCAGGTTGTTCAAGTTTTACCCGTTTGTCAATAGTATTATGACTATTTAATATCAAGGCAAGAAATGGGTGGATTGATAAAAGTTTTACCGAATTGCTCGAATTGTTTCATCAAATTCTTCCAGAAGGTAATACATTGCCAACCAGTCACTATGAGGCCAAGAAGATATTGCGTCCAATGGGTATGTAGTATCGAAAAATACATCTTTGTCTCAATGATTGTATATTGTATAGAAAAGGGTTTGAAGGATTGCATAAGTGTCCTAGATGCGGGGTATCAAGATACAAAGTAAAGGGCAATGACGGTGACGAAGATGACATGAAAAAGGGTCCCCCCGCAAAAGTATTGTGGTATCTTCCAATCATACCACGATTAAGACATTTTTTTGCCAATGTTAAAGATGTAAAGAACTTGACATGGCATTCAAATGGAAGAATATGTGATGGGTTGTTACGACATCCTGCTGATTCACCACAATGGAAGAAAATTGATTGTTTATATCCTGAGTTTGGAAGTGATCCAAGAAATCTCAGACTTGGTCTTGCAACAGATGGAACGAATCCATACAATAATTTGAGTAGCAAACATGGTTTATGGCCTGTTTTGCTAATTATTTATAATTTGCCATATTGGTTGTGCATGAAGAGAAAATATATGATGTTGTCTATGATGATATCAGGACCAAGACAACCTGGAAATGACATAGATGTTTATCTTAGTCCTTTGATAGAAGACTTGAGGTTGTTATGGGATGAAGGCGTGGAGGTTTTTGATGCATATCAAAAGGTCAATTTCAATTTGTGAGCATTGCTATTTTGTACTATTAATGATTTTCTAGCATATGGAAATCTGAGTGGTTATAGTGTTAAAGGATATCATGCTTGCCCAATATGTGAAAAGAGCACCAGTTACCATCAACTGAAATATGGTAGGAAGACTTCTTACATTGGGCATCGAAGGTTTTTGAAACGTAATCACCCTTATCGCAGGTTGAAAAAAGCTTTTAACGGTTGTCAAGAGGATAGAACTGCACCTTCACCCTTAACTGGTGAGGAAGTTTATAACCGAGTGTGCCAAGTCGAGGTGACTTTTGGAAAAACCCTCATGAATAGTAGTGTGAAAAACATATGGAAGAAGAAATTCATATTCTTTGAACTTCCATATTCGTCAAAGTTAGATGTTAGACATTGCATAGATGTTATGCATGTAGAGAAGAATGTTTGTGATAGTATAATTGGGACATTGTTAAACATTAAAGGAAAGACAAAGGATGGAATAAATGCTCGTAAAGATCTGGTTGAGATGGGTGTTCAGTTGGAGTTACAACCACAACCTCATGGTAAACGAACTTACTTGCCACCAGCATGTCATACTTTGTCAAAATCTGAAAAGATCAGTTTCTGTAATTGCTTGCGAGGTGTTAAAGTACCACAAGGATACTCTTCAAATATCAAAAGCCTTGCTCAATGGATGATTTGAAACTTATGGGCTTAAAATCTCATGATTGTCATGTTCTGATGCAAGACCTTCTCCCAGTGGCTATTTGTGGAATTCTACCAAAAAATGTTAGACAAGTCATCACTCGTCTTTGCTTATTCTTCAATGCTATTTGTGGGAAAGTGATCGATCCTACTAGGTTGGATGAATTAGAAAATGAAGCCATCATTATATTGTGTCAACTAGAGATATATTTTTCTCCTTCTTTTTTTGATATTATGGTCTATTTAATTGTTCATCTAGTCAGAGAAATCAGACTATGTGGTCTTATATTTTTACGATGGATGTACCCAATTGAGCGATGCATAAAGATATTGAAAGGATACATGAAGAATCCATATCGACCTGAAGCATCTATTGTTGAGAGATATATTGCAGAGGAAGCAATAGAGTTTTGTACCAATTATATGTCAGAAGTGGAAGCTATAGGAGTCCCAAAGTCTCGGTATGAAGGAAGACATGAAGGCAAAGGCGCACGAGGTGTGAGGGTAGTTCGAAAAGATCAGCAACAAATACTCCAGGCACACTTGTATATTTTGAACAATACTAATTATGTTCTTCCATTCTTAGAGGAACACAAAATGTTGTTGTCAATGAATCCACGTGCAAATGAGAAGTGGTTGTTGAATGAACATAACAAGACGTTTTTAAAATGGTTTAAAGAGAAAATTGGTGAAAAGGATTGTGATGTTGATGAGTTGAAGTGGTTGGCAAGAGGACCTAACTTTGATGTCATAACATGGTCTGCATATTATATTAATAAGTTCTCTTTTTACACAAACACTGAGGATCAAAAAAGTACAATGCAAAATAGTGGTGTTACCCTTGAGTCAGAGTCAATGCACTTTGCTAGTTCAAAAGATAACAATCCTGTCATGGCTACAATAAGTTACTTTGGAGTAATTGAAGAAATCTGGGAAGTAGACTATGTCAAATTTAGAGTTCCAGTATTTAAGTGTAAATGGGTTGATAGTAACACAAGAGTGAATGTTGATGACTTGGGTTTTACATTAGTTGATCTCGCAAAGATAGGTTATAAGGAAGATCCTGTCATCATGGCTTACCAAGCAAAACAAATTTTTTATGTTAAAGATCCTTCTAACCAAAGGTGGTCAGTGGTCATTAAATGGAGAAATGAACATGATGTTGAAAACCATGATCACTCAAGAGTCCAATATACTGACTATTCGTCATTGTCAAGACAGTTACCTCCACTAAATGAGGAAAATGACGTTGATGAAGTACATGCTACACGAACGGATCACAATGAAGGACTATGGGAGAACATTGTAACACTTCCATAATACAAATAAGTAATGTTTATTTAATTGTTTTGGCTGTTTAATTTTATATGTTATCTGAATAAGATATATGCTATTTAATTTTATGTGTTATCTTAATATTTCTTTTTTTTTTTCAATTTCAGGTCATGGCAGATTCTTCAAAGAAGACTAGGGAAGGTACACGTATGAAAGCTATTGCCATTAATCGTCTTGGTGGTGTCGAAGTCCCAGTTGACGTAGATCCTCAAACTGGTAGGGCTTCAGGCCTTAATAAGGCCCAATTTGCAAGTTATTTGGGTGTATTAGCACGGATAAAAGTCTCTATTTTGGTACCAGACTGCAATCATGTCACTGAAGCAGAAAAAGATCTAATTTGGCAGGATCTTTTTGTAAGTATCTCATTTAAAGTTTAATTACATGATGAGTTATGTTGTTCACTGTTTAATGACTTATTTATTTAATTTTTCAGACAAGCTTTGAGTTTGAAGAAACCAGCTTGGTTAGGAAGAAGATTATGTCATCAATTGTTATAAAATGGAGACAATTCAAGGCCACCTTGACCAGTTTATACGTCTATGGAAAATACCAGGGCAAGTCCCCTTGTCAAAAATATGGAATTGATGAAGAGACTTAGGCACAATTTGTCCAAAGTAGAGAGGATTCCTCTTGGCAGATTTGTTTTCATTTTTTTAAAATCAAAACTGAATTAAATTATATGATGTCACAAATGAAATTATTTATTTTGTAGAAGAAGAGGACGAAAGCACAAGAAATTGCGTATAAGAATGTCACCCCCCACCGATTGTCTCGGGGGAGTTATGATTTATTAGAAAGAAAGATTATGGATGAAAAGATCAAAAATTCATCTTCAGATGATGTGCTTTCTCCTCCATCCCCTCCTAGTCGACATGAGAAGTGGAAGTTGGCTAGGACTAAACCAGGAGGACAGATGACATCTGCACAGTCTCAGGAGATTGCTAGTCGGATTGTAAGTTATTGTTAATAATGTTTTCTTTGTTATTATTTAATGTTGACATATATTTTTATTATTTTATAGGATGATCTAGTGCAACAGAGCTTAAAGGGGAGTTTTGTGACTTAAGGAAGATAAGATATTTTGGTTTTCGCTATTGGGAGAGAAGAGCACCCAGGTTGTGCTCGGACTATTGGGTATGGTGTAGGTGTGAGACAACTTTTTGGCTTAGCTCCCCGATCTTCATTTGCGCCTGCACCAACAAAAGACCAGCTAGCTCAAATGAGAGAAGAAATAAAACTAGAATTAAGAGAAGAATTAAGACGAGATTTTGAGCAGACGCTCGAATCCATGGGCATCTCACAACAACACACTCCTATGCAGCAAGACAAAGTATTACCTACCCCTAGGAGAGTTAGCACAAAAGGTAGTTGTGCTACTGAGGAGGAGGACGAGGAGGACACAAACACTGATATTTCATATTGGTGTAAGTTGTTTGTTGGGGATCCTCCTCGTTTAGTAGCGATTGGGAGAGTGTATGCAACAGGTTCGACGATCCACACAGTGCCACTTGGAGATGATTTTGCTAGAGTGGTTGTCAAAGAAGTTAGACATGTAGATGTCGAGGTGCCAGTGCCGACATCAGAGGTTAGATTTATGGGAGAAGCACTTGGTACTTTTATTGTTTGGCCTACACATCTCCTCAAGGCCATTCATAAAAAACATGAGGTATATTATCATCATTTTTCTTAATGTTATTTAAATTTACACTTAATGTTATTTAAATTAATACATTTTGTATTTTTGGTTGCAGGACTCTGAGAGGAATGTGTAATCACCAGCACTTGGTAGTTTAGATCCTGAGCACCAACCACCCCAGCGACTCCAACCAATTGTGAATCCAGTTCAGGAGTTGCTTAGGCTTTCCTACAACATGTTTGATTCAGCGTGTGCCATTGAGTGGGATAAGAGAGTATTTAGTATGGACAATGGTGGTATACCATTGTACTTATACATGCAAGACCTAATTGAAATCATGCAGGGAAACCAGATGGTAAACATTGTAGTCATTCAGTTATGGATGATGTAAGTAAGCTATAAATATAGTCATTTTTAAATTTCTTTCAATAAAATTATGTTCTTACTCATATTCATGATATTAAAGATGCAGAGCTTATAACACTAGGAATGGTGATATTTATGGATTTTTGGAGCCCCAAAGTATACAAAGGTCTGGGAATAAAAAAATGGAATGCCAGACTTATATACAAAAATGGATTTCAGAAACCAGAAAAATAATTTACTTTGCCCCTGTTATTCATGCGTAAGTTTGTTTTTTTTATATTTTAATATTCAATAATTTATAGAACATGACTAATGGATTGACTGTTTTAGGACCCATTGGCAACAGATGTTTATTTGTCTTGCGGATAACACTATGGTTTAGTTATGTTCACTGCATAAGAAGCCAAGTTTGGATATGAAACAAGTAGTTCAAAGGTATGAATTAATTAACTTTAAATAATACATCACTCTTATTTGTATGATATGTAAGTTACTAATCATTGTCAATTGTTTTAGTGCAATTAATGTATGTAGTATACTTGGTGGAAGATCTACATCCACATCCCAGAGCCTACGTTGGATACTTCCTAAGGTATTCAACCGTAATTGAACCTACCTCTTCAATTCGTTTTGGAGTTGTTTAATATTTAAATTTGATGAAATTGCAGTGCAACAAACAACATGGAAGTTGAGAATGTGGATACTATGTCATGCATTGGTTGAAGACCATAGTCCGTGCTGCTATCACTAATTATTGGGACGATGTATGAAAGTGCTCACATAAGTTAAAATTATTATTAGTTTCATATGATGAACCCTAATAACACTATCTTCCTATTTCATGCTTTTTCAGATTCAGAGCCACTAGATCATAAGTCCATAAAGGATGTTTAAAAAGAATGGGCAACATACTTCATTGAAATGAGAAGTAAATGTTCATAGTAGGTTGTAGTGTAAGATAATGTACCTATGACTTATATATGATTATGTTTAGGATAATGTATACTAGTATGTTGTAGTGTAACATAAAGTTTTGACCATTGCAATGTAATTTAGTTTCTTCCAATCTTTTATAACATATGTACATTTGAAATATGTAATGTGTCTGAAAATATATGTGCTTGAAAATATATATAAGACTGGAAATATATGCAGGTTTTGGGCAGCAGCACGGATAGCTGCAACAATTAAAAAAAAAATGGCTTAAGCTACGGCGGTTAAGGTCATCACCGCCTTTGTAAACAACACCTATTAAAGCAGCTTAATAGATGTTGTTTACAATTTTAAAGTGTCATTCCTGCCACTGCGAAGGACTTTTTACAACGTTTGTTGACGAACTGCCTTGGTATGTATCATATACGATCACTGTTATTTAACCGCTTTCGTATAAGATGTATTTTTTACGATGGTAGAAATGACGGCGGTGGCGGAACCGCCTTCGTAGGCCCTCCAGAACTACTGTTAAATGATCTTTTTCCACTAGTAAATGTTTGAAAGTTTTTTTTAATATGAGGCACATGAAGCAATTGATTAACTTAAAAAAGATAGAAGAATATTTGGATCAGTATAAGTGACAACCAATTTTTTTTTTATGCAAACCAGATTCGTTACCTATTTTTTACAGCATCTGAACCTGTTCAAGACATCTTGGTAGTAAGATTTGATTCATCATTCATAAGATGATGTGAAGCACCACTATTGGTTCGTGAATTATCTATTTACTTGTTCGTCCTAACAGTCCATAAATGTTACCGTACACTGGTTTGAAGTAAAATAAATAATATTCCTTTAGACATATAATTTTTAAACTTTATGGTAGTATGCAACTATGATTATTTAACATATATGGAGCATTTATGGTAGTATGCAACTATGAGAGTTCTATTTGCTACATTTATCATGGCTGGAATTGTTGATCCCTCACAAGATTTTTGTTCACCTTACCAACAACATATGATTTGTTCTCTCGGTAAACAACAAGAGAGACAAATTTTTTATAATCTGTCAAAGGCAAATATTGATACTAGTAGAAGAAGTTACAGAAGACGATATACTTTCAAAGTTTGCAGTCATTGTGGAAGGACAGGGCATTTGATTGATACATGCTATAGAAAACATGGTTTTCTACCTCAGTTCAAGTTTAAAAGTCAGAAAGCATATTGTAATAGTAACCAGCAGAATCATGAAGGTTCAAGGTCAGAAGTACATTCTCAGCAAATTGGTTTTACTCATAAGCAATATCAAACATGGTTAACTCTTCTACAACAGTCTAAATCCAATGACAATGCCTCTAATCAAATTTCTGTCATTCCTTCCGACACAACAACACTTGGTAATAAATTTTTCTCTTCCTTTAGTTCTTGGATTCTTGATAGTGGTACTACTGATCATATTTGTCCATCCTTGACTCATTTCACTTCATATCATCAAATTAATCCTATCTCTGTCAAATTACCAAATGGAAATCAAGTCATTGCAAATTATTCTGGAAGTGTTTTTATCAATCAATATCATGTCCTAGATAATGTTTTGTATATTCCTAACTTCACTTTTAATCTTCTTTTCGTAACAATTTTAATTGATAATATATCTTGTGTGATTATTTTTATTCCAATGGTTGTCACGTTAAGGACAAAAACTCTTAAAAGTTATTGGATCAGTTGAGATGGAAGATAGACTTTATATACTCATGGTCCCTTCTTATCAAAACCTTCAAATCAAACTTGTCAAATCTCTACATATCACTCATAGTGTCAATTTTAGTTCACCTGTAAAATTTGTTGACCTATTTTTCTTTTTTCTTTTTTCTTGATTCACATTCAATATTCTGCATGATTTGTATATGCAAGAAATATTGTCCAACTTATTTTGTTACATTGTACTCATACACTGATCTAGTTGCATTATGATATATCTTTCATCTAAGCATGACCAGATATTCATATAGGTGTTATCTCGTAAAATTTTAATATTCTTGGTAATTGTGTTGTTATGTAAATTCAATTTGTTAATAACGTATATCAGTCAATTAAATTTAATTAAATTTATGTGATTTTATTTTGTTGTAAATTTTTAAATTAGAATTTTGTTATTTAAATCAGTTGTAATTTTGGTAGGATTTCTAAACAAGAATTTATCTTATTATTTTTCAAATTAAATCAATTGATTTTTCATTGTATGGCCACAAATGCTGTAACAAATTGTTTTATTGAAGGTATTCGGTCTTTGAAAAAAAACTTTGATAAAATTCAATTCATCCTTTTCTTTAACTCAGTTAAAAATTATTTTCAATTAATAGTCTTTGATTTTATATTAATACTTCACTTTCTACCTCACAATAGTAGACAATCTTAGCAAAAATAATTTTTACCTTTTATCTTTAATTTCCTAGATTTATTTTGAATTATTACCTTAGATCTTAAATCCTAAAATATTATTATAACTTCATTACTTATTATTTTCAATTTAAAAAGTAATACTTCACATTAAACGATAAATGTCATGCTCTTAAAATTTGTTTTCTATTATATACAAAAAAATTTCAAATATCATAATTGTTTATTCATATTTTATGTATTTAATTTTATTTTTAAAACATATCATACTGGGAGTTTTTATTTGATGATATAAAAATTGTTTTATTGAAAGTATTTATTTTTATAAACTGATCTTTGCAAATAATTTAATAAAATTCAATTCATCCTCCTTCTAAACTCGGTCAAAAGTCTTTTTAATTAACAATCTTTAATTTTCTATTAATACTTCACTTTCTTTTAATTACAATCTTCATAATAATAGACAATCTTAGCAAAAATAATTTTTACCTTTTATCTTTAATTTCCTAGATTTATTTTGAATTATTACCTTAAATCCTAAACTCTAAAATATTATAATTTTATTACTTATTTTTTTTAATTTAAAAACCAATACTTCACATTAAACGATAAATGTCATACTCTCTAAATATGTTTTACAAAATTTCAAATATCATAACTGTTCATTCATATTTTATTCATTTAATTTTATTTTTTTAAAATATCATACTGGGAATTTTTATTTAATTATATAAAAATTAGTCAAAAGGTTCCTTCAATTTAGTTTTAAAAGTTGTAACGCTTATAATCACATTTTAATTTTTCTATTTTTCATCATCAAATTAATAATTAAATAATTTTACCTATTATTTTTTTACTAAATTATTTATTTTTTAATACTTTTTTATTTTCTTCTTTAAATTTTTTATATTGAGAGTTCTTCTTTAATTATACAAAAAAAATATTCAATATGTTCCTTCAATTCAATTTTAACATATATCATTAATTTTTTTCCAATTTTCTAATAACAATTTAATCACTATATAATTATAGTTATTTTTTAACTTATTATTTCTTTATTAAATTATATTTATGTTATTTTTCACTTTTTTCTTAATACTTTTACTTTTTTATTCATTTTAATGTTAAGAGCTTAATATTTAAGATTTTTTAAATTTACTTTAAAAAAATAATTATGATTAATAATTAAATATTAACAATTATATATTTTTTATTTTATTTTTTTATTTTTTTTACTAAATTGAATGAGTTAGGCGCCATATGACGCATCTGCAAAACAAAATATATACAAATGTGTCGATCAACACCTATGAGAAACAAAAAAAGAAAAATTACCTCCATACAAAGGTGAGATCCAGAAGATACATAAGGTCGTCTTGACAGGCACTATTTATTTTAGTTAATTCAAAAAGATTACTTTTGTGTCATATTGGCCAACATTATGCCTTCTTTTTGTTTTTTTTTCCTCACCTAGTGTTTCAGAGTAGGTTTACCCCCTCTAATTTCTTAGATTATTTTTTTTTGGATCTTTATTTGACTTTGCATTTCTGGCGTTGATATCTAACGGTCATTCTAGGTTTTTCTTTTAATTTCCCATAAAATATATTGTACTAAAAAATATATATATTCAAATAGTTAAGTATGCATAATAATCTTAAAAAATCATACACCATATGATAAAATTTCATTTTTTAATCATTACTTCAACTAAAATTCTAGGAAAAAATTATGTGTATTTCCTTATTTTTCTTCTTATTTTTATTAAATTTATAAATAGACACATTAAAAGAACCGATTGCTTTTCTAATGAATTATTAATTTTGTATGAAATAGAAGTAACTATGTATATTAATATATATTAATATTAATACCAATATCTGGAGCAGTCTAAAAATTTTATAACATTTGTCATTCAACTCTTATAAATAAACAAAGTATATTTTTAAACCATAAAATATTTAATACATAAAAAGTAAATAAAAAAAAAGAAAGAAGAAAATAGCAGAAAAGAAAAGAAGAAGGAAAGAAATTTTATGTTTTTTCTTTTTTTTTTAGCTTGGGCGAAAATAATTTCGCCCGAGCGAGAAAATTGTCGTTTGAGCGAAAATAGTCCAAAGAGCACTCATGATTTTCGTCTTAGCGAAACTACCCTCACCTGGGCGAAAACACTCCAGAGAGCACCTTATTTTGTTTACGACAAGCTTGCTCAAGCGAGTTGTGTCTTGCTCAGGCGAGACTTGCAGAGTGAACTTTTCTGCAAAGTTCGCTTAAGCGAGATTTTCTCGCTTAAGCGAGGCTATCTGAAAATAATTTCTCAATTAAACTAACTTTTGTCTACTACTAAGTATTAACATGCATTTAAGGTTCAAAGTACTACATAAAATGTTCAGATACATAAGACTTATGTACAACTATCCACATGACAAAAAGAAAGACAATTTGAGATCATAAAGTCTTTAACTACAACAAAAACAAATATACAAGTATATACAAGACAAAAGGAAGATCAATTTAACGACATATCATCTTTAAGGTGTTCCAAAACCTACATCTGCACCTGCTCGTGTACATAGTACAGTCATCGCAGTTCATACAACAACATAAAAAGCAAGGGTAAGCTAGTGAAAATGAAAGTTTGTAACATATTAAATACATGCAAATAGAAGAGTGTCTCAGTCATAAGAATTTCTTTAAAGTTTAGCATATCAAGTTTCAATACAAGTTTTCCCTTTTCATTTCAAGTACTCATGTCAAACATCATACATAAAGGTTTCACATGGACCACATCAATACATATAGGTCACACATAGACCTATCGCCTTTCGAAAGACCCATTAAGTATGCCCCTACCAGAGACTATCATCTAATCCAATACCCAAGACTTAGATTCAACAAATCTAAGAGAAATGACTAATCCAATACCCAAGACTTAGATTACCAGCGAATCTAAGAAAAATGACTAATCCAATACCCAAGACTTAGACTGCCATTCGAATCTAAGAGAAAGGATCAAAGTAAGTTCAAACATTAAAATACCGAGTCTCACCAGTGGTCCCGGTGTGTATGAACTCCCTCATCAGCTTCTCACTACCTGATATCTTAGTCTACGTGACTTCGATCATTAGTGAAGCTAGAGGATCTCTGTTAAACATAGGCGTGTTATACTTAATGTACACAAACAAGCATAACTCATACATTATCTCAAATGTATGGCATCAATTTCATCATTCCATCATTCAAATCAATACTCATTCAATCCACAAATCATATTATGCAAGTATCTTTTCATTCACAAAACAATACTTAATTACTCAAAATAGTTAAGTTAATCGCACTAAGTCAAAATAAACAATCAAATTCATTCAATGCTCAAGGACCAGTCAGACCTGCAAGAAAGACTTGAGCACTGATGATCACATATTCAAGTCTTCTGTGCTATAGGTCTATTTAAAAGTAACTAACTAGTATAAAAATAAGTTACTAGCTTCCCTTACCTCAGACAACGATCCCTTATCAATTCCTCCAGTCAAGCAATAACATCAGTCCAACTTTAGGGATCTAGAACAAGCTTTCCAAATAACACCAACTTATAGTATAACCTTAATCAAGTTGAGAGGAACACTTTTCTCAATTGTTCCCATAAATATTAATGACAAAAACTTAATGAAAAACAGAAAACAAGGGATCTTTAGAGAAAATATAAACTTACGTTGTTTGAGATTCTGATCGATTTGAAATGGCCCTAGGATCCTCACCTACTGCGGGGCTTGATCAGATTCTGGAACAGAGGAAGTATAAAGGGTGAAAAGCAAGAGAGAAGAAGGAGAGAGCTATGGAGAAGTAAGAAGAGAGAGAAAGTGAAAAGGGGGTGTTTTATGTGGTCATCTTTACGGGGGTGGGGTTTTTTCTTATCCTTTTTGTGTGTGTGGGTGGGGTTACATTATCCCCAACTACAAAAATTTTTATCCTCGAAAATTTAGCTTACAAAGGAAAAGATTTGGATATGTTGCTCGGATGTCTTCTTCTATTTCTCAAGCGGAATCACCAGAAGTGAGATCCCACATGACTTTAACCATAAGTATATCTTTTCCACGTAGTTGTTTCATCTGAGAATCCAAGATCTTGATTGGCATCACTTCAAAGGAAAGATTCTCCTTCACTTGCACTGAATGTGATTCTAGAATGTGACTTGGATCAGGTACATATTTCCTTAGCTGAGACACATGGAAAATGTTGTGAATATTGGGTAAGGGAGGTGGCAAAGGAAGTATAAAGGATGAAAATCAAGAGCGAAGGAGGAGAGAGCTATGGAGAAGTAGGAAGAGAGAGAAAGTGAAAAGAGAGTGTTTTATGTGGTTATCCTTAAGCGAGTGGGGTTTGTTCTTATCCTTTTCCTGTGTTTGGATGGCGTTACAATATCAATATTAATATACATTGTTAGCACCAAGAGATGCTATATTGATTTGATGAAGCCAAACCAATTACAACTAAAGCTGCTGAGTTAATTTGAAGAAACCAGTCATGTTGACCAAGTCAAGATCGAGTGATTTCAAGTGAAGATGCATGGAGTTTGCATAGAGATTGAAGTTTTTGGGTCTAGGCTTTAGGTGGTATTGGTGTGTCTAGATTGAGGTTAAAAACTGTGATGATAAATGTGTTTATCATTGATAAGCTCTACTATGAAAATTGACTTTAGCAAGGTTTTAAAAAATCATTAAAATCAGATTGCAAATTTTGATAAACCGTTTTAATTGTCTTTTAAAATTTAGTAAACTGAGTGTCAAATCAATCGACTAAAGTTTGACAGTTGTCACTACAGCTGTTTATATAGCTGGTGCATTTTCAAAAGAATAGAAGAGAGAATTTTTGAACATACTACTCTGATTGAGTTGAGATTTTTCAAGCAAGAGAAAACGTTACCACACTTTTTGAGATCAAGATCAATTTGAAGTTTTCAAAGAATTCATCAAGAACTGAATTTCTGCATTCTGTTGGAGCTTTGAAACTGACTGCACATTTCTACATCATTGATTTGACCTCAGCCTAAGCACTCTATACATGTTTCCTCTTACATTACTGATCTGTTGTATAGAGTTGCTTTTGTTAGTTGATTTCTGTGTAAATTTTTCAACTGCATTAAAACTGCTACTGTGTTCTTCAATTATTGGAGTGTAATTCTTTGTACAGTGAGTCTGTACTGGTGGATTGCCTGCTGCGGGGAGTAATGTGAGGCGTTTCTTGGTTATACAGTGGATTCTATATAATTGTGACTTGTTGTAGGTTTCAACAAGGGTGTTCTTGAAACACACAGTGGGCTTTGTGTGGTTTCTTGGTCTGCTGAAGGTTCAGCAGTGATTTGTTGTGAGAAGTAGTGTGTTCTTGTTGTGAGTAAGTGTTGTAAACTTGATCAGTTTGATCATTTTTAGTAAAATCCTTACTGTGGAGTAAGGGAATGGACGTAGCCCTTTTTGTTGGGTGAACTAGGATAAAAATCCGTGTTCTTGAATCTTCTTTCTCTATCTTAATCACTGATTCAATTGATTGTTTCACTGTGTACTATAAACTGTTTTTAGAATCAATAATTGGACTCTATTGATTTAGGACTTAATCATTTTTTAATAATTGTTTCTTTTATAAAAAGAATTTTATTTTTTGATTGGTTCTTAATAATTGAAACTGTTAACTGGATTGAATCTAACCAGTTCATTCTGTATTGTTAACTTCTTTCAGTTTCAGTGTTTTTAATTAGATCGCTTCCATAGTTGCATTTGATTCAATTCTGTCTAAAGCATTTCTGATAAATCTGTTTGGTTTGTTGTATTGTGTTGTGACTTGATTGAGTTCTGTTTACTGATTTATTCTATTGCACTGTTCAGTAAAGTCAATAAAGATCCAGTCTATCAAACTCACTTGCATTTTCTTAAAAGATTAAATAGTTTTGAAAAGATTTTGAAATCCAATTCACCCATTTCTTGTATTTCAACTAAAACAGTTTCTTACATACATTAATATTAATATTATTGATATCAACATTGATATTAATATTAATATAAATGTTAATATTAATATTAATATATATTGATATTAATATTGATATTGATATTGATATTAGTATTAATATTAATACTTAACATATATATACTATTTTCTAAAAATGATGTATAAATGTTATATCGATTACAAATAAAATATTAGTTATAGAGAAAAATTATAAATAAATTATTAATGTGTATATACTATATTAATATTTTTTATTAATATATATTTGTTTATTTAAATATTTTCAACAGTAAGAAAATATTATAATATTTTTTCTATAAATTTATATTTAGATTTCTTAAAATTCCACAGAAGAGATTTGACCTTTTGTACCAGTTTTAATTTCAGAGAAATGTTGATATTAATATTGATATTAATATTTACAGACTATTTACCTACTATCTTTTAAAATGATGTCAGAATGTTACATTCGTTACAAATATTAATTATAGAAAAAAATTATAAATGAATTATTAATATGTGTATACTATATTTGTTTATTTAAATATTTTCAACGGTAAGAAAATATTACAATAATTTTTTTCTATAAATTTATGTTTAGATTTCTTGAAATTCCACATTTGCATCAACTTCCAAAAAAATATTAATATTAATATTAATATTCATGTATAGTAATATTGATATTAATATTAATATTGATATTAACATCGGTATTAATATCAATATTAATATTAGTATTAAACATTTGTATTGATATTAATATTAATATTGGTATTGATATTAATATTTACATATTATTTTGTTCTAAAAATATGTATAATTAGAATGTTACATCTATTACAAATATTAATTATAAAGAAAAATTATAAAGAAATTATTAATATGTGTATACTATATTAATATTAATATTTTCAATAGAAGAAAACTTTACAATATTTTTTCTATAAATTTACGTTTAGATTTCTTAAAATTTCACAAAAGAGATTTGATCTTTTACACAATTTTGATTTCAGAGAGAATTCGGAAAAGGGTTATGGAAAAAATGGAGATAAAAGTTATTGGGGTTACAATCACTGTCATGATTCTATTGAGTTTTGCACAAGCCAAATCAGAAAGGAGAACTGATGGAGTTGGATGCAAAGTGAAGTGTGCATTCAAATGTGCACCTGAACAACCATTTCCTCCAAGATATTCAAAATGTATGCAAGATTGTCAATCACATTGTAGTGAATTATCCTCTAATCCAGTTTCTAATTGTATTAGCAGTTGTCATTTAATGAGGTCCATTGCCATTAACATCGGTATGTACCCTCACAAAATATTTACTTATTTTCACGATTTTATATTTCTCTATAATTGATTTTATTAATTATTTTTTTTCGTGATGATTTGATAATTGACTTTATTTGTTTATAATTTTGACCATTGACTATACTTACTTGTCAGGTACTCATGATTTCGTGAACAACGTGATGAATGCTTGCATGCAAGAGTGTGAAAAAAAGTTATAATTTGTACCAACAGTTTTTTTTAGTGAAAAATTGTTGGAAGAAATAAAAGTCCTACATAATTATGTAAAATAAATTTTGAACAATAATGAGTATTTGTTATCTATCTTAAAAGAAATTCTCGTTTACTTCCCTTCATTTTATTTTTATCTTTCTCTTTATTGTTGCAACTTGGGTATTAATAAGATTAATAATTTTTTGAAAAATATTATCATCAAATTCCATTAAAAAAGACAATTAGAAAATATTCTTAAGAGAATGTTATATGTAAATTATGTGAATAAAAGATTAAGATGTTATGATATGAGTCATGAATATGACTGGGTTTTGTTGTAAAAAATTAGGATAAATTTAAAAATATTTAATTAATTTTTACTTTTTAAATATAAAATAAATTTGAATTATTGAATAACAGTGGTTTATTTATCCATAAAGTCGAATGAGGTCTTATAGTTGAATATTATATTTAAAAGGAATAGGAATTACTTTAAATAGGATTTTTTTTTCCTCGTGAGTGATCTCAATTACAACCCATTTTAAACAATATATATTTTTTGAGTTAGTTATGAGTGATTGAGGTTTAAACAATACTTAGATTTTAAATGAGAAATACTTACACTCTGAATAAGATTCGAGATTTTTAGTCTCGTTTGATTACATGTTCAATAATCTTAGGGTTTTGGTTTCTAAGGATAATGTTTCAAATAATATTTGATTTGCAACTTGAAATAATAGTACGCAAACAACTCATGATTGAGAATTAGATGGAATGTACACTATCAAATAAATCGGTATAGAAAAAGATAGAATAAATCTTTATTTATTGTATCTATTATTACTACATATCATCCTATAGGAGATATTTGTAAACCAAAGTTTAGAAATGATATTATGAAAGATGGTCTATGAAACTAAAATTATCATCTAGTTGCGTATTATTAGATAATATATTGTAAAAAAATTTTAAAAATATAAAATATTATTCAATCCTTTTCTTGTTTTTTACATACTTTTCACTTTAGGTTAATAAATTTTTTTGAAAAATAATTGTATATTTTTAACGTATTTATCAAATGCATCAAATTAAATTGGCTGAATTTTGGAATCGAATATAATATTTTTCATTGAAGAGTTTTTCTAAAATAGCATTTTTCATAAAAAGAGATTTTCTAAAATAACTTGTAAGTTATGTATACTGAAGATAACAACACGACAAGCGAAACACAACAATTCAGTTATCGTTTACTAAATTTAAAGGATTCAAACTAATTAAATTGAGTTCCATTCAGTTTTTAACATTATAAAAATATAATTTTTTACATACTATATATTTATCTGAGAATTATTCTGAAAATATTTATCTGGTTATAAATATTATTATCCGTATAGTAAAAAATAGAAAATAAAATATTTTATCACAATTGAAGTGCTATTGGGATTTTTGTTACATCATGTCCATCCAGGTATATTATTTTTGATATAATTTATAGTATCTTGAATAGTAAAACTCTAAATCATTTTATTAAAATATACACACTTAATCATTTATGTCAACAAATATCGGTAACCTCGTATGATTTAAAATGTAGTATTATAACTAAAATATTGTACATAATAAAATTAAATATAATATTAATTAAATTTACAGTATAGTCAAATCATTAATTATAAATATAAACCATAAATTATTATATATTATTATTAATTTATCATCCTTAACAAATACTATCCATAAATATTTAAAGTATGAATTTTGAATATGTTCTAATATAATAAATCTATTAGTTAAAGAATATAAAAAATATTTTAAAATTAATTATTTGGATTATACAAATTCTGAAGAAGTGAACTTTAAACTAACTCAATCTTATATGATAAATCTATCATTCAACCACATTCTTTTATACTCTATTTCAAACCTATTGATTTCACAATGATTCATTCGAAATCGCCGTACCTTGAGTTTCTTTCAATCCCTAGTACTTTGATCTCATTTCAATCAAAATGATTACAAATAGATTCATCATTAAGTCATAATAATAATCATATAATTTCAACCATTTTGAAGCTTATAGGTGTAAATGTAACCACGGTACCTTGATTCCTTTCAATCCAAATTACACTGCTTTCATTTCAACCAAAATAGTTACATATGAGCCTATAACTCAATCATCACACATAATACATCAATTCAATAAGCACATAGATGCATATGTAACCATGGTACCTTGATTTTCTTTCAACCTCTAGTACACTAGTTTCATTTCAAGCATAATGATTACATATAAGTCTATAACTCAATCATCACACATAACATATCAATTCAATCATATTGAAGCATATAAAGACATATGTAATCATGATACCTTGATTTGCTTTCAACCCTCATTACACTGCTTTCATTTCAACCAAAATGATTACATATAACTCTATAACTCAGACATTACACATATAATTTCAATTCCATCATAAAAACCATATCAATCCAACAATTCATAATGTTCAGGAATAGTTCTTGCCAAACAAGTTATCAATATCATATTTCATACCAAATACATAATCAACATATCTCATCATAAGACACATCTGTAATAGAAATTGAAACTTGGAACCAAAACTCATCATAGTCAAAGCTTTTAACCTAAGTTACTATTAAAAAACTTAAAACTAGCTTCCATTATCCTAGATGATGACGCCCAAATCAATTCCTCCAATCAAACGATGACACCAATCCAAACTCTAGGGATCTAGAAAAAGTTATCCAAATAACACCAAATTTCAGTATAATCTTAATAAAGTTGAGAGAAACAATTTTCTCAAATGTTCCCACTAAGATTGATAACAAAAACTTAACAAAAAATAGAGAATAAAGAATCCTCAAAGTAAATTGGAACTTACCTTGATTGAGATTTTGATCGACTAGAAATGGTCCTAGGCTCCTTAGCTACTTTAGGGCTTGATCAGATTTTGAAATAGATGTAATATGGAGAGTTAAATTGAGAGATAAGGGAAAGAGAGAGAGACAGATGTGGAGAGAGAGAAGGCTATGGTTTTCTTTTCTTTATGGGGGCTTACATTATCTCTAACTACAAAAATTTTCGTCCTAAAAACTTTAGCGTATTAGGGTATAATGCTTGTATGTCCTCTTTTATTTCCCAAGTGGAATCACTAGAAGTGAGATCCCACAAGACTTTGATCATAATTATATCCCTTCCACGTTGTTGTTTCATATGAGAATCCAAGATCTTGATTGGCCTCACTTCAAAGCAAAGATTCTCCTTCAGTTACACTGAATCAGATTCTAGAATGTGACTTGGATCATGCACATATTTTCTTTAGCTGAGATACATGGAAAATGTTGTGAATATTGGCTAAGGGAGGAGGCAAAGCATGTTCATACACAACACGGCCTATCCTTCTAAGAATCTGATAAGGTGCTACTTTGGAGTCAATTTCTTTGATATGATAGCCCTAGAGGTAGAATTTCATCCCAACTGTCCAAATGATAGTCTTGAGCAAAACCTCTAAGGTCTGGATAGTTCTCTTTGATTGTTTATCAGTCTAAGTGATGAGTCATTATTTTTCCTTTTTTTTACTTGTCTTTCTATACTTATTTTGATTAGTGATTTGTACTTAATTGCCCATTATTTTCTCAATTTCACTATTTAGGCTTCATTTACCAGAAATTCATAATTTTATTAATTCAAATTTTCTGAGCTAATTTTATTATTATTTTCAAGACAATTTGAAATTTTATTGGGCTTGAAAATTAATTCTGGAATTGAAGAGCAGTTATCACATTATCAGCTTTTATTTTCAGCTTTTATTCATTAAACCAGAATTGAACGATTTAGGCCCATTTTAGGTCTAGCCGCCTACTAAAGGAGGTGAAGCCAAAGGAGTTATAGACTCTCTGACTCTCTGCTTTTAGGATTCAGTTAGTTCTCTCTCTGAAAAACTGGTTCTGTATTTATTTTCTCTACAATTTAATTTCATTTTTGTTTTTATTTAATTTAATTTTTTTCCTGGTTTAATTTAATTTTGTTTCCATTTTAATTTAATTTCGTTCTTGTTTCAATTCGTTTTGCATTTAATCTTTGTTTTTGTTTAATCTTTGTTTGCGCTTAATCTCTGTTTGCTTTATTCAAATTTAATGGAAGGCCAATTCATAAGGTTATCCTTTTGAGTTAGATTGCAATGAAGCTTTGAGGTTGTTGTTGTGTTATTTTTGCTCTCTTCATAACTCTTCATCATTTTATTTTTGTGCTCAATGCTTTTACTGTTTCATGCTTAATGTTTTAGTTAATATGAATTTTGTGTCTCTGTTCTTGCTTAATGGAGTGAGTCACGGGTTATTGTGATCGGATGAATGATGTATGTGAATGCTTAATTTGCATAAGGAAAACTTGTTTTAATTATCGCTTAGCTAATTAATTCGGGTTGGAATTATGGTTCAATATGTTGAGCATGAATTCTGCATCCTATGATAAGCGAATTGCAATCTAATCAAGAGGATAATTTAAACTTCGATTAAGAAAATCTAATTTCATTATTACTTTTTTTATTAAATATTATTATTTCGCAACAAACCCCCCATTTTTATGTGTGTTTAATCCTTTGACAAAAAACTAAGTCCTTGGGAGACGACCTAGGAGTCATTTCCTAGTACTACATTTAATTGTATTTATTTGACCGGATACGACTTTGATCAAATTTGGCGTTTTTATCTGGGACCATCGGTTTCTTTGTTAAGGGTAGAGTAGCAAGTGAAACAACTAATTTAGTTATTGTTATAGAGCAACTCTAATTTATGTTTTTGCTTGCTACATCAGTTAATTTTTTGTGTGTTATTATTTGTTGCATAATTGTTTTTTAAATAATCAAAAAAATAAATAAATAACGAAAAAAATTAAAAAAAAACACGAAAAAAATAATAAAAATTGTTGAGGCAGATCTGTCTGGAAGCCTATGAGAACTTTTGTTATAACTAAAGTTTGTCCTTATGGGACAATTGAAATCAAAAGTGAGTCACAAGCAAGAGCTTTAAGGTCAATGGGCACCGACTGAAGCCATTCCTCAGCAATCCCTCTCTCTTGGATACAATCATAGAGGAGATATCTCTGCTTGATCCTACTTCTCTTCCATCTTTCGCCATGACTTAGGGAGTTTTCTTTTACTTCTCCTTCCTTACTTTTATTACACGTGTCTGATCATATTGGTGATTTGATTGTTATGATCTTTTGCTTGCAACACATTGGGACACTGTGTACTCTAAGTGTAGGGGGAGACTAGTTTAAATATTGTTTTAGGGTTATATTTTCTTTACAATTTTGCATGTTTCTTTGTTTTTTTGGACAATTTTACATGTTTCTCTGGTTTTCTGAACTCTGTATAGGCACTGGACACATACTTCACTCTTGGATATGAGTTGCTTGATACTTTATGGATTGAAATCCTTATTTTTCTTTGCTAATCAAGATAATCATGAGGTTTGAGAGTTTGATTTGAATATAACAGATATACCCTATGTGAGGTTTGAGCCACTCTCTATTTTTTTCTATCTGTGATTGCTTGCACAATGGCCTTGGCTTGACTCTTTTTGATACAACTCGGTTCACACACATGTTTTGAGATGATTAAGACATTTTTGTTCTGAATAACCTCTAGCCAAATAAGCATACCTTGCATTATTTCCTTTGATTACCCATGTTGAGCCTACACTCTTTTTTTGTTTTGTTTTGAAGCTCATTACAAGCCTTAAGTGAAAATCAATGATTACCTTAACCTTAGGAAATTTTGGAGCTTCGGGATTATTTTGGAGATAAGTTCTTGAATAAGTGTGGAGGTGTGTGCGTGCTTCATTGGATGATATTTATGGCTAATTGGTTTAGGGTTTTTATATTGTTTGTTCATATATATTGTTTTTATTTTTGTAAAAAAAAAACAAAAAAAATGAAAAAAAAATGAAAAGAAATGAAAACAAAATGAGAACAAAAAGAAAAAGAAAAAAATATTGAGGTAAAAGGTAGATGATTGCTTTTAGAGGTTTAGTGGAGATTTTTGGGTTTACTTCTTATGCTTATTTTCGACTTATTCCCCATTGCTCATCTAGTTCCTCTAGTTTCAGCTAGTTATTCCATATTTTATTCTCTACCTTGTCCTTTACCCCATTACAATCCTAAAAGACCTTATGATCTTTATGTGTGTGTGCATTGTGTGTTGATTTTAGAGGCTTGCCAAGTCTAATTGTTGCTTGTCTTTCATTAGTGCCTTGAGAGTATATATATATATATATATATATATATATATATATATATATATATATATATATATATATATATAGTAACCTATACACTTGAGAGATACATTAATACAGTACACCTTGTGAGATTCTGTTGATTTTGATCACCTCTTTAGCTAATTGAATTTCTTGCTTCCCTTGGAATTGTTCGGACGATGTTCATACATATCTTGCTTCTTTGCTCTTTGTGTGTTGGACGTTGTTTATTCCTTTCTTTTCCAGGATTCATTGAGGAGATGTTAAGTTGTCCATTTGTTTGTTTCTGTTTCTTTTTGTTGTGTCACTCTCTTTGATGATTTTGGATTTATTCCTTGCTTTGTATCTTGATTTTGCCCTGGAGTGCAAAAGTCTAAGTGTGGGGGAATTTGTTGAAGCATTATTTTTCCCTTTTTTACTTGTCTTTTTTGTACCTATTTTGATTAGTGATTTGTGCTTAACTACCTATTATTTTCTCAATTTCACTGTTTGGGCTTCATTTACCAGAAATTCATAATTTTATTTAATTTGAATTCTCTGAGCTAATTTTATTATTATTTTCAGGGCAGCTTAGGAATTTTATTGGACTTAGAAATTAATTCTGGAATTGAAAAGGAGTTGTCACATTATCAATTTTTATTTTTAGTTTTTATTCATTGGACCAGAATTGAAAGATTTAGGCACATTAGGTTTAGTGATAAGGACTGACCTAGGTCTAGCAGCCTATTAAAGGAGGTGAAGCCAAAGGAGTTATAAACTCTCTGACTCTGCTTTTGGGATTAAATTAGTTTTCTCTCTAAAAAATGGTTCTGTATTTATTTTCTCTGCAATTTAATTTTGTTTTTGTTTTTATTTAATTTATTTTGTTCCTGGTTTAATTTAATTTTGTTTCCGTTTTAATTTAATTTCGTTCTTGTTTCAATTTTGTTTTGCATTTAATCTTTGTTTTTGTTTAATTTCTATTTGTGTTTAATCTTATTTTGCTTTGTTCAAATTTAATGGAAGGCTAATTTATAAGATTATCCTTTTGAGTCGAATTGCAATGAAGCTTTGAGGTTGCTGTTGTGTTATTTTTGCTCTCTTCGTCTCTTAACTCTTCATTTTATTTTTGTGCTTAATGTTTTTACTGTTTCATGCTTAATTTTTCAGTTAATATGAATTTCGTGTCTCTGTTCATGCTTAATGGAGTGAGTCACGGGTTGTTGTGATGGGATAAATGATGTACGTGAATGCTTTATTTGCATAAGGAAAACTTGTGTTAATTATCGCTTAGTTAATTAATTCAGGTTGGAATTAGGATTCAATATGTTGAGCATGAATTTCTGCATCCTATGATAAGCGAATCATAATCTAATTAAGAGGATAATTTAAATCTTGGTTAAGAAAATCTAATTTGGTTATTATTTTTTTATTAAATATTATTATTTCGCAACAAACCTCCCATTTTTTGTGTGTTTAATCCTTTGACAAAAAACTAGGTCCTTGGGGGACGACCTAGGAGTCACTTCCTAGTACTAAATTCAATTCTATTTATTTGTCTGGATACGACTTCGATCACTAAGGATGGTATGCTAAATTGAGCTTGAGTCTGGTCCCTAAAGCTTTTTGAAGTGTTTGCCAGAATCTGGGATCTTATCTGATATTGTACTAGAGGAAACACCATGAAATCTAACTATCTTGCTCATATAAATCTGAGCCAACTTCTGTATAGATATTCTCAAATCCATCAGTAAAAAGTGTGCAGTCTTTATCAACCTATCTATAATGACCCATATAGAATCATGCTTCCTCAAAGTGTGTCGTAAGTGGGTAAAAAAATCCATAGAGATACTATCCCATTTCCACACTGGGATGTCTAACTGAGTTAACATCCTTCAGGTCATTGATGTTCAATATTGGATTTTTGACAAGACAAGCAACAACAAACTTGGCTACATCACTCTTTATATCAGGCCACCAATAAGACTTCTTGAGATCTTGATACATGTTGGTCATACCTAGATGTAAACTGAACTTGCTTTAGTGACCTTTAGATAAAACTATTTGCTTTAACACATGGTCTTTTGGTATACATATTCTCTTTTGAAACCTCAAAATATCATCTTCTCTCAAAGAGAAGCCTTTAGCTTTATATGTGCCCAAAAAACTTACGATGTTATTCAATTTCAAATCCTCCAATTGCTTCTCTTTCACCATTTTCAGAAACTCATTAGTTATGACAAGTGCATTACAACTAATGAAATTTGAAGATATAGAAACCTCCAAATTCAAATTCCTGAAATCTTCAATTAATTTATGCTCTCTTATCATAAGTGATGACATTTGTATTCTCTTGCGGCTCAAAGCATCAACAACAACATTTGGTTTCCCAAGATTATACATAAGTTGAAAATCATAGTCTTTTAAGAACTCAATCTATCTCCTCTGCCTCATATTCAACTCTGATAAAATAAATACCTTAGACTTTTAAGATCGTTGAATACTTTAAAACTTGATCCATAAAGATAATGCCTCCGGATTTTTAAGGAAAAAATAACTGCTGTCAGTTCCAAGTTGTGAGTTAGGTAATTCCTTTCATGCAACTTCAGTTGCCAAGAAGCATAAGCAACAACTTTCTTATTATGCATCAACACATAATCCAATGCTTGATAGGAAGCATCACAGAAAACCACAAAAGGTTGATTTATATCAGTGATTGTCAAAACATGAGCGTTAGTCAACCTTCTCTTCAACTCTTTAAAACTCTTTTCACATTTCTCCATCCATATAAAAGGATGTTCCTTTATGGTCAGTTGAGTCAAAGGAGCAACTATCTTAGAAAAGTCTTCTATAAACCTCCTGTAATATCCTACTAGTCTCACAAAACTTTTAATTTTTGTAACAATTTTAAGACATTCCCATTGAAGTACAACCTCCACTTTAGATGGATCTACTGAGATTCCTTGAGAATAGATAACATGTCCTAAAAATTGTATTTCAGACGTCCAGAATTCACATTTGAAAGTTTGACGTACAACTACTTTTCTCTCAAAATGTTCAAAATAGATTTGAGATGCTCTGCATGTTCTTCTATTGAGTGAGACTAGATCAAGATATCATGTATGAGTACCACCACAAACTTATCAAGAAAGGGCCTGAAGATTCGATTAATATAATCGATGAAGATTATTGGATCATTGGTCACACCAAAAGGCATAACCAAGAATTCATAATGGCCATATCTTGATCTAAAAGTTGTCTTTTGCACATCAACTTTAACTAAGATTTGATGATAACTTCAACTCAATTTTACTTTTGAAAAGATTGTAAAATAAGTTTAGGTTGAGTTCAAGAGGGCGGGTGAATTGAACTTTCAAAATATTTTTGCAAACTATTAAAATAGTTAAAGACAGGATGAAAGTTCTCTATTAGAAACTATTGAAAAATGATATCAAGAAGTTCACAACAAAGAATCACTAAATTCTAGAACAAATTCAATCTATTAAAGTATTTAACAAGACTGGAACCAATACCAATCAATTTACTAGAAGCAAAAAAGTAATAGATTAAGCACAATTTACTCAAACAAACAGTAATACCAATTTACTGATAGCAGGAAGTAAACAAGATTAATCAATACTATCTCAGATATAGAAGCAAAAGCAATTTAACGACTTAGAAATATTTTCAGAACAATCAAGAAGTAATCAGATGAACAATATCAGCAGTAAACTCAGATCAATGATACACTAATACAGTTCAGATTAATAGACAAAACAAGAACCTATATTTGTTTCAAGAAAAACTTATTTCAAGAATTTAACCAATTAAACAGTAATTACAGATAATGAAAATTTCTCAAGCAAGATCAAGAACAGGTTCAGTCAACTAAACAGATATAAAATCAGTTTTAGTAAAAACACAGAATATCTTCAGAAGAAAGAACAATTAGTTAAATGTGTGCTAACAACAGAAACAATGATAAATGTTCAAGAAGAGAGAAAGAGAGATCAAGAACACAAGATTTTATCCTAGTTAACCCTTCCTTAAGGGCTACGTCCAGTCCTTTGCCAACTAGCAAAGATTTTCCAGTATAAAGATCGCAAAGACCAGTTTTACACATAGTACAACACTTGCAACTCGCAAGCTACCACTGCTCTCAACAGCAAACAATCTACTACACCTTACAACAGTTGTCTAACCAATGCAGAACCTACTGCACTAAACCAATTACACTTACAAACCCAATGTAGTATGCAACTATACACTCATAGTGCAAAGATGATTAAGAATAGAACAATTCAAACAGTGGTTTTACTCAATAGATTACAAAAGGTATTCAGAACATAGTAGAAACACTTACCTCTGGATAAAGATCATAGTTTCACAAATTCACATCCAAAGCAATGCTCTAAGATTAGTTTTCTTGATAAAAATTGATTGCCAAAAGATCTCAAGGTGTTTGCGCTTTTAAAATTAGTTACTTGAAAATCACGTGCCTATCCTTTTAAGACTCACACACACACAACGCCTAAGTCTAGGACCAACAACTCCATTCAGCTTCAGAATTCTTCTTGCAATACACATTGCTACCCTTGATCCTTTAGACTTCATCCTCTTGTTGATTTCATCAAATCCTTTAGCAACTCTTGGTGCTAACAAAGATAATTGCCCCATGTAGTTGGTCCAACAAGTCATCTATTCTTGGAAGGGGATACTTATTCTTGATTGTGAGCTTGTTTATAGACGAGATGAACCATCTTTCTTCTTTACTAATAGTACTGGAGCTCCCCATGGAGAAACACTAGGTCAAATTAACTGTTTCTCTAATAAATCTTCTAGTTATTTCTTCAACTCAATTAATTCAGCTGGTGTCATTCGGTATGGAGTAACTGACATAGGTCTCACCCTAGGCATTAGGTCTATTGCAAACTCTATTTCCCCTTTAGGTGGAATTCCTGGAATCTCATCAGGGAATACATCCATAAACTCCTGAACTACTACCATATTTTTTTTGAGTCTTATCATCATTCACAAAACAAGCAAAGAATATGAATCATTTTACACCCTCATGTACCTCCCTTTTAATTTATTGAGCTAAGACAACCTGCATGCTTTCTGATTCAAGAAAAATCAACTTCTTCTGACCATAGTCTATAAGAATATCATGAGCAGACAACTGATTTATTCTTAATATAACTTCCAAATCTTTCATGTGTATACATATCATATTGATCTTGTACTTCCGTTCATTTATAATTACCGGAAACTCAACATACGCAAATAAAGTATTATAATACCTTTTGTTGGTGTGGATACTACCAATTCAACATCTAACTCACAAACTGAAAATTTCAATTTCTTAACACAATCAATAGAGATAAAGGAATGACTTGCGCCATAATTGAACAAAATAGATAATTTTGTACCTAAAATAAAGCAAATACCTCCTATTAGACTATCAAACTGTGAGACCTCAACTCCACTAATGGCAAAAACTTTTCCTGTTGCTCTAGGTTTCTAGTTGTTGCCTTGCTGCACTTCTTATCCTCCATTAGCATTTGGAGCCTCAAGTCTAGTATGACAGTCCTTTGTGACATAACCATATTTGTGACATTTATCACATATCACGTTTAGTGTTGGATGATGGTAAAATCTAATCATATGTGATCCATCACACCTAAAACATTTAACATTAGGTGCTAATTGAGGGTTGGGTCCTCCACTACTGAAGGGTTGGGGTCTAGAGTAAGATTTCTTCTTGTCTTCATATCTTGGGATGCTTTTGGAGGGTCTTCTTACTATCTGTGGCTTAACAACTTTCTACTACTCTTCAAAATTTCTACCACCTTGGCTTTCTCTACTAAAGCAGGAAACTCTCTAATCGACATAGGAACCACAACATTTTAAGCTCTATCAACCCAAACTCAAATTTTCTACACCTCCAAGCATGAATCATAGTTTGGGTATTCAATCTAGCCAAGTGTTTGAATCTTGTAGCATAATTGGTAACTGAACATGTTCTAGCTATATGAACACAATTTCTTTTGCATATCTAACACTATCTGGAAAGTACTCCTTTAGAAATCTTGCTTTGAAACATTCCCAAGTGACATCTTCTCCTCTTTCTTCCATCATTTGCCTCATGCCTATGCACCAAAATTCAGCGTCTTCTCTAAACATATACACAACATAAGATATTTTCCTCTCCTCAAGACATTGTGTGGCTTCAAAAATTCTAGAAACGTCTCTCATCCATTGATCCGCTTTATCTGAATTTTCTCTTCCATTAAACTTTGGTGGATTATGCCTCAAGAAATCCTCAAAACTTAAGGTATTGACTTTGAATATATTCTAATCTAATAATCTAATAAAGCAGTTATTTATACTCTAAAAGAATAAAACAGGGATTTTAAAACTTAAATATCACTAGTACAAAAATTGCATTCTATGACAGGATAATACGTCGATTGACACAGACTGATGTAAACAAAATTACGATGACGTAATATACCATATTCTACGTCGGTTGCCACTCATAACCGACGTAGAAAAGACTGAAAAAAAGAATTCAAAATTTGAAAATGGCACTAAAGATAGTACATCAGTTGGAAGGTCCCAACCGACGTAATATGTAGCCCATATTACGTCGGTTGACACTTTCCAACTGACGTAATATCGTCCTCGTGGCGCACAAGTGAATTTTGAGAAAAATTTGGCCAAATACTGCGTCGGTTAGGAGCTTCCAACCGACGTAGTATGTCCCTTGACTTAAAATTAGGGATTTTAACTCTTGGGCAACATTTTTGTCTTAAACTTTCTTCTCCTTCACTAAGCGTCCCTGCCTTCACCTGTTTCGCGATGTGGGGTTCGTGTGGTGTCGATCTTTGTTTGTCATTGGTTTTCATTTGCATTTCCCGTGGTGTCATTTTCTCTTTTCACTAGTTTTCATTTGCATCTTTGTGTTCCCTTATTTTGCTAGGGTTCATTTGGCTCCATTTTTGGGTTCTTCCATATTCGTTTACCATGCGCAAGCTCCATGGTTCTTTGCGTTTTCACCATCACTCGCGCTCATTTGGTTGGTTCCTTCCTTTATTGGCTTTACATCTACTTTCTTTAGCATTTTCATCATAGGTGATTTGCTAACTTTTTTAGATTGCAGGTTTTTAAGGATGTTAAACACTTGATGCTTAAGCCTTTCTCCGCCGCCGTGAATGCTTGGTTCGATACCCGTTCCACTTCTTTTTGCAAGAGGTTAGCAATGTTGTAAAATTCATTAAAAATAGTTAGAAATTTGTTTTTGATCCAAAAATTTTTTGTAGTAACTTCTTTAGTATATATTTGTCAGTAGAGTCCTTACATTGGATAAATTTATGATAGATTTTGAGTTTTCAAAATTTAGGACAAAAAAACTTCAAATGGTCATAACTTTTGATAGAGAGCTGGGATTGAGACGCTCCAAAAATGAAAGTTGTTCGAAATTAGGTAACAAATTTGTTGGTCAACACCCAAAGGGAGTTGATGTGACGTCCCAAATTATTATTATTAATAGTATAATATTAAGTGTAAGACCCAAAGGGAGTTGGAATATGACTTATTTAAGGGTATGTATTTTTTTGAAGAAATAAAATACATACCCTTAATCAAAGATATTACTTTTAACATGGGCATATGGTTTTGCATAATTAAACAGAAGTTTCTTTATTCTCGTTAGTTATTTTACAACATAACTACATATTTTACAGTACCTATTATTATTATCCATATACCATCTATTATACATATCTTCTACAAAAGTTTTACATATCATACAATATTTATTAAACTTATGCTTTACACACACACACACACACACACACACACACACACACACACACACACACATATATATATATATATATATATATATATATATATATATTAATCTTCGAAAGATTACATATCATACAAATTATCAAACATATGCGACTTCACATGGGTGGAGCAAACAGGTTAATTATTAGGTTGTTGTGGATCCTAGGTGGCATGTAGAACGTAAATACTACAGGTCCTTCTAGTGTTAAAGGTACATCTTCAAAATTTGTGAAGGCAAAAATTGTAAAGGGTACACCCCGAAATGTAATCGAATTCTCTATTACATTTGTCCTCCAATCATTTCTAGGGAAGAAAGTTGAAATGTTTACAGAGAAGGATTGTGCAGGATTTGGCGCATCCATTACTGTTGGTCTATCATACATCTATATTTTAACAAAGAGAGAAAGAGAAAAGTGAGATATACGGTTCTTATATAAAAATTTCTTTTTTAAAAAAATAGAAAAACTTAAATGTTACTTCCATAAAATCTCAATATATAATGGAATGCAGCAACAGTGAATAGTCAGGGTAAATGAGCAATTAATATCAACCTTCCTCCAATAACACACAATCTCTTGCTCATTTGAAACCTCAAGGAACAAGTTCCTCCAATCGCAAACCATATCCATAAACCACATCACGATCATGAATGTGAAATAGAAATAATATACAATACAGAAATCATACTTGAGAATCAGTATCAACATGAAATATAATTTTAAAAATATATATAACATGAGGCTTGGGGTACCTCACTGTAAAAATATTTTTAGAAATAGAAGGTAAAACAATATATCTCCTTTCCCCTTACATTGTTTTCGAAGATTGAACGATCTGTTGAAGAGTTGAGTTGTGGGAGAATTCTGGCCAAAGAAGTTATTTTTAAATTTTTGTAAGATTCTGGTCCATTCATCTTCCTTATTATATAGTGAAGGTTTGGTTGCTTGGAGTGGTGTGAATCAGGATAGGACTAAAGTGAATTTAATGTGAGGAATATTTGATGATGTAATCTTAGTGACATTGGGTGCAGGGAATTGAATATTCAGAGAATTTAATGAAATAAGGAGGAGAACCGCATAGGTGCAAGAGAATATTTAATATGCAAGGAATTAAATAAGGAAGAGAATTGGATCACGTGGGTGCAGGAAATTGAAATTGAATGTTTAGGGAATTCAATGTAGAAAAGGAGAACCACCTGGGTGACGTAGGTGGTCCAAGAAAATTTAATATGCAAGTAATTTAATAAGGAAGGGAATTTAATTAGGAGAAGAGAATCTTCAGCAACCTCATAATGCATAGGAGCATAAGTGAGTTGGCTTTGTACGTGTTCTTATCTACTATTTAATGCAACTCTTGATTTTATCTAATGTAAGGCTTATATATGTATATATATATATTATTAGTTTGTCCTTTAGATTCCATTAACCATTTTTCCCTTTTTATATTACAGGTGTAGTATAAAAGTGATACAAATGAAGTATAGTCGTAAGGTAAGATTTATTGGTGCAAAGAAACTTAAAGGTATTATGGATACTATTATGAGCATGATGCAGAAAATTATATTACTATAATTCGTATTAATAATATTAATAATAATAATAATAATAATAATAATATTTATTTAAAATTTTGAGGATGTTACAGCTAGGCCTCCGAAAATTCCAAAATTTTATCGTTTACTGTTACTTTTTTATTTTTTTGTTTCTTTTTCACCTAGTTTTTTTTAAGGTTTAGCCTTTTTTTTTCACATATCTATACTTGCTAAAAAATTCTAAAATTTTTTGTAATGTTTTCTTGTACCGATTAGAGATTTATCAATCTATTATTTTATTATTTTTTAAAAAAATAAGACTTTTTACGTCAGTTATAAGTTACAATCGATGTAATAGAGGACTTTTTACATTGGTTGTAAGCTACAACCGACATAAAAAAGTCCTCTATTGTGTCGGTTCAAGCTCCAACCAGCGTAGTATCCACGTAATTTAATTATTTTAGTTAGGTATATGACGTCGATTTCTATCTTCAACCGACGTAGTGACATACATATTACGTCGATTGCATAAATAACGTAGTAACATATATATTACGTCGATTACGTAACTAACATTATATGTCCAAAACTTTCTACTTCCAGAACCGACGTAGCATGTCTTCCAAAACCAACATAGAAGACCATTTTTCTACTAGTGTATTTTGATTATACAAATAGAAGGCTTGTTGTATAATAATTACATTTCATTTGTATTTTTTTTTACAAATACATAAATAGTTTATATTATTATAAAATTAATGTTAAAAATTATTAAACATTACTTTTACTGAATATAGTATGCATCCAGATAATTAAAGATAACATTTTATTTATTCCTAAAATTGAACTTCTCACGTTCTCAGGGTCACATGAGTTTCTCCATAAAATTTATTCTTCAACAAAACTAATGATGCTCCTACCCGTAATATTGTTATAAAAAATATATATATATTCAAATAGTTAAGTATGCATAATAAGATTAAAAATCATATCACCATATTATAAAATATCAACTTTTTAATCATTAATGTAATTGAAATATTTTAAGAAAAAATATGTGTATTTCCGTATTTTTTTTCTTATTTTTATTAAATTTATAAACAGACATATTAAATAAACTAAATACATTTATTAATATTTTATTAAACATAAGTAATATATATATATATATATATATATATATATACTAGTTTTTAAAAATCATGCATGTCAAAATGATACATTCGGTACATATATTAATTATAGAAGAAAATAATAAATAAATTATTAATATGTATATATTACATTAATATTTTTTTTCTTATTAACATATATTTGATTAACTAAATTTTTTCAAGAGCAAGAAAATATTGTATTTTTTTCTGTAAATTCATGTTTAATATCATAAGAGAGATTTGAATTCTTACACAAATTTTCCATCCAAACTACAAGAAAATCTTGATTTACATACAGATTATTATATACGGATTTTTATCTGTAGGTAAATCAAGTATTACATATGGATTTTACATACAGATTTATTACATATGAATTTTATATACAGATTTATTACATACGGATTTATTATCTACGGGTTCAAATCCGTATGTAATTACATATGGATCCAAATCTGTATGTAATTATCACGGATTTTACATACGGATTTATTACATATGAATTTTACATACGAATTTTACATACAGATCCAAATTTATATATAATTGACTACTAATTTTTTAATAACTAATTTTATTAAAGTTATAATTATTATTATCAACATTATTATTACTTTTAATATTATTATTAATTACATTAACATTATTATTATTATTAAAAATTAATAATATTATTAAAATTGGTAAATATATATATATATGTATATTATTAACTTATATAATTAAAAATTATATTTAATTCTATTTTTATTACTTTGATTCTTATTATTATTATATTATTACAGTAATATTATTACTATTTATTAATATGATTAATACTAATAATAATATAATTATTAATAATATTAATAATATTATATTTTAATACTATATTATTAATATTGTTATTAATATAATTACTATTATTATTA
>Ga0209489_100390_pt1 | contig 79162 bp, 35 predicted proteins | sample SiratrowhiteBW_FD_187527 | JGI IMG/M metagenome (GOLD analysis project Ga0209489, IMG submission 187527) | Root nodule microbial communities of legume samples collected from California, USA - Siratro white BW (SPAdes) (version 2) | ecosystem: Host-associated > Plants > Roots > Nodule | place...
ATAGATATATATATATATATATATATATATATATATATATATATATATATAAACAATACGAGAAGTTAAGATATCATCAAAAGTTTACTATTGAATATGGATAATGATAAGGAACAAAAGGGATCAATTGAGAAAAAAAAAATACAAATAAGAATGAGTTGTGTTGCTCTCTATTTAAATTGGAACAGGAATTAACGAAACATACTTTATTCAAGTGCAAGAAGGCAAAAAAGATTAGTAAAAAATGTTATGGTTTTGGTGAATATATGAACAATCTTTCCAAAATTAGTATAATAACACTTTTAACAGCACAAACAAGAGGAGAAGATCTATAAAAGAGAAGTGTGAAGTTTAAATAATTTGCAATTGTATGAAGCTTTGGAAAGAAAGAAACAAGTATACACTGGAATGAAAATTGTAAGGAAGTTGTGACGCAACAAATCAAATATTGCTTATGACAGTAGTATAAGATAGTGGATGAGATTCAAAGCCCGACATTTATTTATCTAATGACTCTTTAACTCATATTTGTGTGCTGAGTGTGTAATTTTTTAAGGTAAGTTAAAAATGTATAGGATTTTCTGGTACGAAAAAAGAGTTGAAATTTATGAATATGTTTTTAAAAAAGATGATTATATATATGTTAGCATAAAAAACACTTAGGTTGTGTCCAAATTTTCCTAACTATGTATTAACATTTATTAATATGTGTTGTATTAGCAAGGAGGTTTAGTAAATAATCTAATTTTCTTGTAATTTTAGATATACTAACTTTGTCAATAAGGTATAATGAGATTCTTTTAGTATTGAAAACACTTAGGCTAGTCAAAATTTTCAAATATGGTCTAATATAAGATGTATTGTATTAGTAAGAAGGTTTAGTAAATAATTTAACTTTCTTGACTTTCAAGATATAGTGACCTTATCAATTAGGTGTAATGAAATTTGTTTGAACGTTTTATTTAGTTACCTTCGTTCTCCTGTTTTGATTCTACATTAATAATATGTAATATAAAAATATAACTCTTGCATTATTTTCTCATGTTGTTATGATAAAATTGAACAAGGAGAGCTAACGAAAGAATCAGCAACCAGTATGGTATTTAGTCTATAAAAACCATAAAACACCTCCAAGGGACCTAATATAAAAATTAACGAGTGAGTAAAAATATTAGAAAAAAAAAACCTGTTCACATCTATGTCAATAATTTTTTAAACTATTTATGATATTCTATTTTTTCCTTAAAAGTTAAAAATTCTTTTCAAGAATATTTACTTTTGCAGTACATTATTATGCATGATTGAACCTTAAACGTAAGTATTACAATATACTTGTTTTTTTTGTGTGTATATTGAATGTTAAAAACTTATAAAATATATTATCAAGATATGATACTATATTTTTGTAATGTTATTTTATATATTATTTAATATTTAATTATTAATACTATTTTATTAATATCGATTTAGATAAATTGCATCACCGACTAGTTAATCTAAATCGATTTAATTAAGAATTCAATTATCATAACATAATTACTTGAACATTGATATGATCATTCACGTTCCTATTAATATAATAAGATCTAAACATAAAATATAAAGTATAAAAATCAAACATTGTCTTTTTAATTGAAATATAAGTTGTTTTAGTAAAAAATGTATCACTGTCATGTTTCCCAAAATAATAGACATATGCAATTTTTTAATTTGCGAATGTGGCTTCCCACACGACTAAAACGTGAGTGAGGGCACGATGGTAATTGCACACTGTTCTCCAACCTTCACTATATATACCCTGACCTCCAAATTCTAGGGTATAAAAAGCCCCAAATTTCTCCGCTCCCAAACGCTATCAAGCAAAACCCAAACGTTAACTCAGAAGAACCAGCAGAAGACGAAGAAGAAGACGAAACAAAAGCGAACCACTCTCAACTCTCCAACGTCGCCACTCGATTCGTAATACAAATTCCATCTCTTAGATCTCCGTTTTTCCGCTTCCGCGTTTTCTCGCTTCACCGCAATCGCTGTTAGCGTTATTGTTCTTTCTATTATTACTTTCTATTCTATGAATTCCGTCGAATTATTTCGGTTCCGTTTTCGACGCGTGCGTTTCAATCGACGCAGATCACGTTTCGCAAGCTGCAATGGCGACGTTCGAACTGTACCGCAGGTCGACGATCGGAATGTGCCTGACGGAGACGTTGGACGAGATGGTTCAGAACGGCACTCTCAGCCCTGAGCTCGCGATTCAGGTTCTGGTCCAATTCGATAAGGTAAGGTTTTCAATTGCTTGTGGTAGTTAGGTTTCTGTTTCTGGATCTGTTTTAACGTGTTATTATTATTTTTTATTTCATTTGCGTCTGGATGATATTTTAGTCCATGACTGAGGCTCTGGAAACGCAAGTTAAGAGCAAGGTCTCCATCAAGGTAACGTTACACCGTTTTTTTCCACTTCCAATTATATTTAACACACATATATATACATATACATATACACACATACACACACATATTAGTTTGAGTTGTTAAACTTAGGATATGGTATGTATTGGCATTTATTTACTCTTCTGATGTTGATTGTGGTTAGGTTTAGAAGTGACTAGAGGGGTTCGAGACTAACTTAGTCTTGTCTGAATTGAATAACTTTTTATTGTTGATCAATGAGTTAAGCTTGACTCTCTTGTCTGTATGAGTATAATTAGTTAAGTCAATTTAGCCGGAATTAAATTAAGTGCTAGTTTTATTGATTGTAAGCATTGTTTTATTATTGTGCTTCAAAATTTTCATGTTAAAGCCAGTTCACACGTAAAGGAACTAAAACATGAAAGTTGAAATTTGTCTTTGGGTCTGTTTGGACCAATTTCTATATAAAGACTTCTAGTAGAGAAAAAAAAAATGAACTTCTCTAATAGTTAAAATTAGCTCATGCATAAGTTAATTTTGTAGAAGTTTTTTCGAATGGATTCTTTGAATTTTTCTTTTGTAACTTATGGATAAGCTAATTTTAACTCATGAAGAAACTTATTTAATTGTTCTTATTTTTCTATCTTTGAAGTCCTTGTGAAGAAGTTTGTCCAAACAATTCCTTTGTAAAGAAGCCGAAATTTTTCCGTTCATTTGGTCGTTAATGAATTTAGCTGCTGGCAAGGTTCTCTTCTAGGCGTAGTGAGTTTGTGCAATTTGATGTGTTAGGACATGCTTGCATTTTTTATCCTTTTTATTTGTCAATGTTAGGGATTAGATAAGGCATTCATTATTTTCTAACACTATCCCAAATATTAATTCTGCTAGTCTATAGCAGATATCGGCAATAATGGCCGTGCTCAAAAACCTTATCCCTGACATTAAATGTTATGTCACTCTTATGACATCCTCAAGAGCAGTAGGGGGGAGGCTCTGCTCTGCCACCCTTTGATTGTGGCACTATAGCAGGCAATTGACAACTTGCTATTAATAAATGAATAAAGCAACAAAAATAATTCGAGGAATTTTGAAGGGCAGTGTTGTTAAATGGTGGTGCCATTGTTGCTGTGGTGGAATGGCGTTGTGGATATTTTTCCAGCCACCATATGCAATTTTTTAAGGGAGACCTGCTATGAAAGCACCGTAGGCCACAGTGGTGTGTTTATATAGTGGAATTTTGGCCATCTGCCACTGATGAACACTGTTAAAGGGTAATTCATTCAAAGTTATTTTTATTTCATAATTGAAGCTATTTAATAGTTCAATAACGCAGCTAACTAGGGTTCAAATTCTTGCTAGGAAGGTGTATTCGAAGGGGAATAGCTGTAGGGAGCCAAATATTTAATGAATGTCTTTATTCTTTTACAACTACATTAAATAACATATAAAAGATTTACTTGCTTTACAACTACCTTAAAGGCTTGAACAACTCCTAAAAAGGAATAGAACGTGTAAACAAATAAAGTATATAAGAAGAACTGCATGCGGATTGTTGTTTGGAATAAGTTGATCTTGATGCTGTTTGTTTATCTTCTGTTAATGGCTTAAAAGGATCTAATTGTTTCATAGTGTCGGTCTGTAGATTTGCTGAAGATATTTTCTTGTAACCTTTAAAATTTCCCTTTTCCCTTTTGCTGAGTTAGGTAGTCACAAGCTATGACTATAAGGTACAGCTATAAGCATCAGAGCACGCATGAACTTTAACACAAGGAGTAAAAAATCATGTAGAATATTTAAGACTTGAGTGCATATATAGTATGGATCTTGATGGTACAGTGTTGCAATAGGAGTATTTTTATTCGTATATTTTTATTCTGATTTTTAGTTTATATTTTTCTTCTGATTTTTAGTTGATAGTTTTCTTTTGATTTTTAGTTTATATTTTTCAATTAGGATTTGTAGAATCTTTTTATGGTTGTATCGTACAAAGGAAGCCTCACTGTTTGTTTGTTTGTTTATTTCTCCTTTTTTTGTTTTTTGTTTTCTCCTTCATTTATTCTTTTAAAGTCCCTTGCACTTTTTTTGGAGTTACCTATGCACATTGAATGTAATAAACTTAAGGCTTGGTTGAGTATTTCACTCAAATTAGCTGTGACTTAGAATAGGTTCTAAAGTTTTCCCCTGTTAGTAGTAGAGGTATGGAAATTTCACCATGAATCCTCATTGAGGTTAGTGGTATCCCTGTGACTTCCCCTGATCTAAACTTTTGCTCACAAAAAACGGTTGATATTCGCTATTTTGTCAAAGTTGGTGTTGAATTATGAAAATTTCATTCAAAATGATCCCCGCTGGAGGATAATATAACCTCTGTACCAGCTTTATTTCTCTTTCTATTTACATGTTTTCTCTATTTTCGTTATTGAGTATGTTTATCAAGTGATAAAGTACGCTCATGAAAATTTAAACTAATGGTTGAATGGAGTATGCTGCCATTTGTTATTGGACTTAATAACAGGACATTGATATTCCTATAAGAAAAGCTATTAATACCTATACACATGATTCAAACGGAGAATGCTTGCTTGGTTAGCCATTTATAAATACCTTTTCACTTAATTTTATGGCTTTAAACATTTGAAATTCGTTGTCAGGTATGCAGTCTATTGATTATATATAATCTACTTATGGTTGATTTCTGGAAATGAAGCTAAATAAGTTCTTTTTGTTTGTCATGGCTTGCTGTTATTTTTGTCATTGCGACTGCCATTGCAGTCAGATTTGATTATGACTGTTAAGGTTTGCTTGTGCATGTCTTTTAGACTACAATCTATCTTTATTTTGTTTTCTTCCTTTTTTTTATTTCTAATTTTGGGTTGGGAGGGGAAAGTGGGTTGAAAACTAGGCATATGGTATGTATATGTAGCATTTTTCTTTGTGGAAATGCTTGGTTGGAAGAGGTTCGATCTTCTGGTGAATCTTTACATGCGGAATGGAAAATATAGAAGCTTTACAGACTGGAATCTTCATAAAATTTAACCCATTTTTCAATATTTTCAAATATAAAATGTAAAATCTTCAAGGCTCTGCTATATTCTTGAAAGGCTCGACAAGGAAAATAAAATGTAAAGTCTTTGTAGAATCACTCTTTTCTTTGCTTGTTATAAAATCAATAAAGCAGCCTAAATTTTGGTTTTCAAATTATATAGTTCTTATTTTGTTTTGAATAAAATGGGGTAGAGCAAAATGCCCAATCTTCTCATGAAAGCTCTGCTATATTCTTGAGGCTTATCCTATTAAATAGAATGTTGCTATTATTATTTGTTTTTCCATTTAGCCATATTATTAGTGTATGTGATAAAAACAGGTGGATTCAAAAGTAGAGCAAAAAAATGTTTCACTATCTGAAAATTGTTTCCTGTCACTAACTACAAAACAGTTTTTTATTTTTGTGAATGGATATGATTATGATCTTCCCTGTTCATCTAGATCTAAAGAATAAATGTTCATGACTGAAAAGTTCTCGAGCTTAGCTATGCGTGAGGATTTTTTTTTACTGATCCGGAGCATGTTATCAACATAATGGAAATAGCTATAAGTTTCAGTCTTGATCTTTTGGGATTAACTGGTTAGCCCAACCACTATTGATCATTCAAGGCCTCTTTTTGTAGTATGATTTGGTACTATTAACCTCTCTATATTGCATTCTTTTGAATGTATTGAAGTCGTATTGTTTCTTGTCTGACGGAATATTAATTTGACTATGGACTTCTTTGATTTCATGTTGCTGTTGTGTTTAGCATCTGTACCTTTTAAACAATGTGGCACTGAAATCCTCCAATACCTCCTTTCAACATTTACGCATTCTGTGTTCGATACTGAACGTTTTAGATTTCTAATTCTTGAATTGTGCTGAACCTCAATGAAATCAATTATTATTTTTTTCATTTTCAATAACAGGGACATCTCCACACGTATAGATTTTGCGACAATGTTTGGACCTTCATCTTACAAGATGCATTGTTTAAGAACGAAGACAGCCAAGAGAATGTTGGACGGGTTAAAATAGTGGCATGTGACTCGAAGTTGCTCACACAATAATATGCCCAATTTCTGCCACTTTGTGATGGAGGGGAAACTGTTGCATCTGCTGGTACTATGGGGAATGTTGGCCAGACAATAGTGACGGACCGTAGTGACTGGTCTTAAATTCTTGCAGGAACTAGCAACTATTGTATGTTACTATAGATTTAAATGCCATCAGTCTTCATATTATTAGGTAATTAATGCTACAATGAGAATGTCGCTTGGGAATTGGATGAATCTCTTTTAAGTGTATTTTGATCTATTCATCTGTGAGTAAGCAAACTAGTTTATTCTTCTCCTGTTTCACAGGCTACTTCCCTCTAGCAATCTCTCTCGATTACATCGTAAATTCTGGAATGGAAATAATTTAACTTATTTTTCTTTTACTGGAAATTAATATAAACTAAGGTTGCATCAATGAAAAATTACCACATGGATGATATGGTAACTAAAGTGTTCAAAATGTGATCTGTTGGCCATCTGGGCTTTTCCTCCTCGAATAGAAGCTTAAAGGGAGTAAAATACGTTTTCTAAGATTTTAACTACACACGATGGATTTTCGTCATGAAATGTATTATTATTGTTAAAATAAGTATTAAATATACTTAGTAAGTAGTTGTATTGGAAAAGTGTGATATCTTGTACCTACGAGCTGCACCTGTAATAGTTTGGCTTTTGATTTCTGCCCTTCCCGCTACTCATTATATCAAATTTCATAAATATGAGAATATAAGAGAGGTGTAATTAAGTTGTGCTGGTTTTTCTTATCTCTTTTGTTTATCTTAAATTGGTATTAGAGTGACTTGATTTTGTTCTGTTGGTCTCAGTCTTTTTTTGATGAAATATCTATCATTTGTCATTGTAGCTTTGTTTGTTAATTACTAGATCTAAAACATTTTTAGGTGACAATGGTCCTGGAAGCAAATTTTGCTCCATGCGTCATCACACACATTTTTTTGTTCTTGTTCTTAGTGTGTGACATCCACGCGCCACCATCCTCTTACTGAAGCGACATGACACTTTTTCTACAAGGCTCATCATACCTCGTCTCCATTTTAATCGTTAGTACTTTATTTGCATGGTTAAAGGTCAAACTTAGGATTATTTATTTGTTGTTTTTATTGGTTTTCACTGATAAAAATGTCTTTTAGAATTGTTCTCCCTTTCTCTCTGGAACTCCTATGACATCTAAAAAATTGAATGGGAAACATTGGTCTATTCATTGAACTTTGGTTTATTGGTCAAGGTATCCACGATCACCTGATAGGAATAATATTTCATTTGATTAAGTTTAACAAATGAAGTGAACTGATAACTTTGTGTGTTATTGTGACAACATGTGCAACTAAAATTATTGATACTTTTAAATTATTTAAAATGTGCAACTCTTTTTGAAATGAGACTTAAAATATTTCTGCAAATGACATTTAATCTCTTTACGACTGTGTCGAAAGGCTTGTCTCTTTTTAAACAAACAAATCATAACATGATGTCTTTTATGAGTGAAGCTCAATTTGTTACTGAAGAATTGAATATGTTCTTAAAACTTAAGTATTAGACAAATCAAGAAGTTGGACAAATTCGATATGGTGCTAATCTTTTGTGTCATACATTCAAACTTGGAACATGTTAGAGATCAACTTTTAACAAACTACAAAGTTCCGTATGTGAAAAGCTTGACAACACGACTCCTTCGAGTTCCAACACTTCCAAGCAGGGAATGTTCAAGAACTTGTGAAATCTTCTGTTACGGTTTCCACACAAGAGTATGACGTTATGTTAAAGGAGAACAAGGTGTTGGGAGACGTCCTAAATACTTCTTATATTGTAAGAGAAGGGACACGTTCAAAAAAACTCTTTTCCTTTCCATAGCTTTCTTGACAAGACAACTACTATATCTGAAGTTGAAGAAGATGAATCCAAATTCTCTTATCAAGAATACCAAGAATATCTAAAGTTGAAATCTAAAAAACATGACACGATTGTTTGTTCAGTTAAGTTTTGATGTTAATATTATTAAAGCCTTGAATAAATAGTTATTTAATGTCTTACTATTAAAGACCCACCATATGATGGTTGCATGAATGAGGATAAAGAAAATCAGTGAAGATACAGAAGCTTGACAAAATAAGTTGTTCTCAATCATCAAAACAATTATTTGATTTTTTTATTTATTTCTTGAACCTGTAGAAATTAGGAGTTGTTTTCTTGTAAATTTTTAGGTGCCACTAGTAATTTGTATAGTTAGATTTAATTAGGTCATTTAAGCATAAATAAGAGCTAGTTAGTGCAACCAAGAGAAGTAGTGTGCAAATAAAACTTTATGGGTGCAAAGAGAAGGCAAGAGAAAGGTAAAGAAAGCATGGCCAAGAATATGTATGCCACTTGATTTCTAATCAATACGGTTAATTTGGGATTTGAATTCCAAATTCAAATTTGTTTCTCACTCTCTCTTTAATTTTCAACCAACAAACTTGGTTTGTTCTTTTGCATATGATTTTATTGTAACTAGTGTTGCATTTGATAATGTCTTGTCCTACAAATAACTTTTCATAATCTTGTAAAAACACTTTTGAGATACGAGAACTTGAGCACTTTTAGCACTGTGGAGAGTTTTCTTAAAAGATTATATTAATTTCTAGGAGTCAAGTGATGATTTAATACTTGGAGCTTATCTTGGAAGAACATGGAGTCATATTTTTCTTCTTCAAGTGGAACATAATTTTACTTCCACTCTTAAGTCTTCTCGTTCTTTTCTTATTTTCTTTTTATTCATTTGGTCATCATTGTTTAGTTCTTGTTCTTGTTTAAATTTTCTTGTTCTTTTTATTGTTCTTATTCTATCTTTAATTTGAGAATGAAATCCTTGATTCAAAGTTGGTTATAAAACTACTCCATGATAGAAACACAGAAGGAGATTCTAATCTTGCTTCTATTATATGTTCATATTATTTATATATTGTTTATATTATTTATATACTGTTTATATTTAAATTTAGTTCTATTAAATGTTTATTTGATATAATTTTAAGATTGACAATATTTAAAATGATTTGAGCCAAAATTATTGTTTGTAATATTTCATCAAGGTTATTATTGACAATATTTCAATGATTTGGAGCAAACAAAAATTAGTTGTTTAATTCTAAGGATTTGGATAAAGAGTGATGTTTGTAAAACATTTTACTACAAAATAATATCAACCATAATATTTGTTGGTAATTTTAGTTGACAGTTTTAGCGTTTATTAATAAATGGTTGCATTTGACCATATATTTAAAGTTTAATTATATAAAATATCTTATATATCAGTTATTATTTATGGATATATTTAAGTTTAATTATATAAAATATCTTATATATCAGTTATTATTTATGGATATATTTATTGATAATTTGTTCCTAATTAGTTAGAGTATCTTACTCTTCATTCCACTGCATTCCACTGCACTGTATTTGATGTCGTTTATGATTGTTTTGTAATAAGATAGTTCTGTTTATCACTATTTTTGTCGGGTTCACCAATGGACCAAATTCTGTAGTCTTTAAAGGCATGGAAAGATATTGTTGTGACTGGTCTCCCTTGAATTTCTTTAATAAGAAAATGTAATTTATATTTTTCAGGTAATTGTAATTTATAAGTTGTCAAGCTTAGCTTATAAGGGTTATGATAGTTTGACACCGCCACCTGGTGTGCCAACCACTTTGACAACTTGATATGTTATTATTTCATTTGAAGGATGGGAAAGAGTGAAATGTGAAGATGAAATTAGATTTAGGGATTTCATAGTCTCTATGTCATTCATTGTGTCACCGTTTGTGAATGTTGTCTTCCTTTCCTTCTTCTTGTGCGACCATTGGTGGTACTTTGGAGTGGTGGTTGCGTCAAGTTCTTCTTACATAATTATGTGAGAGAAGTAACAATGTCCTTAAGCAAATTGGAAGAAATTACATAATTATGTGAGAGAAGTAATAATGTCCTCAAGCAAATTGGAAGAAACTGTCTTCTTACCCAACAAAAACCTCCTTTCCGGGTCAATGTTTCACAATTTTACCTTTCTTCTTTCTCAATAAAACCCTCCCCTTTTGCGGCTTCACGAGTTAGTGTATCTTCTTTCCAACACAAAGTATGTCATGTACCATTTCAATAATTAACAATTTTTAAGTAATACACATAACATTTAAAAGCAATTCATAAATAAATTAAATTTTATTTAAAAATTTTAAGCCATTTAATTAATATTTATTTACAAAAATACTTCAACACTTTTATTTTATTTTTGCTATTAATTATTTATATATATTTTTAACAAACGAAAAATACAAATTTTAATTCAAATAACAATTTTATAATTTATTATAATTTTTTCTTTCAATATAAATTTTAATTCAAAATTACAACTAGTAAATTATTATAATAAAATATAATCATAAAATCATAAAAAAGAAATAAAAAAGAAAAAATAAAACAAAAATAATAATCATAATTAATGTATTGACGGTATAAAAAATAAAAAAATAAAAAAATATTATTTCACCTTAAAAAAAAAAGTATTATTTCAAGAATTAAAGAGTAAAGAGGTTTATTGAATAAAATGAAAAATAAAGAGGTACTAGTAAAGTAAAAAAGTCAACAATAGAGTGCAAGAGTGCTATTGAGGGAAATAAAAAAATAAAGAGTGTTATGAAAATAAAAAATAAAAGGGTGCTAGTGTAGTAAAAACTCACATCTTTTTTAAGACCCATAAATGTCTTTAACACAATTTTATGTGTCCCCCACATGGGCACAAATGTCAAATAATTTTCATTCAAACTCATTTAAAGTACAATAAGATTTACAATTTTACCCTTACACATATAAGCAAACTCATTTAAAGTACAATAGGATAATACAATTTTACCCTTAAACACATAAGCCAGTCACAATTGTCAAAGGGTGATAATTTTTTAGAGGTTGTTAAAGAATCATTTTCCCTTTTATAATTGAAAAAAGGCCAAAGTATGGTATGTCAAGTTTGTAATTCTTTATCAATGCCACAGAATCTTGTCTATAGGATTCTAGTTTAACCAAAACTAATTATCCTTCCTCTAGCTCAGCTGCTTTTCTATGCTTATCAACAAATAACTTCATATATTGTTGAGTTCTATTCATATTGACCCCTGAGTTGCTCCAATAGTTGATCCCGTGCTGTCAACATTTGCTGCAAATCTTGTTCATCTTGGGAAACCAATACGTACTTCACTAATTTTGGTGGATGGATCTATACCACAAAGTATCTTATATGGGGACATCTTGATGCTAGTATGAAAGGAGGTATTATACCAATATTGAGCCCATGGAAGCATTGAGACCCAAGTTTTGGGATTGTCAAAGCAATAACATCTTAGGTACATCTCAAGTGTTTTATTAAGAACTTCACTTTGGCCATCATTTGGAGGTGGTAACTTGAGCTCACAGCTTGAGTGGTGCCTTGCGACTTGAAAAGTTGTTGCCAAAATTTGTTGATGAATATTTTGTCCCTATGAGAGATAATTCATTTGGAAAACCCACGTAATTTAATCACATGTGAGACAAAATTGTCAACAACTTGTTTGTTGTTAAAATCATGTTTTACCGGAATAAAATGGACAAACTTTGATAGTCTATCAATCCCCACCATAATTACCGAGAACCTGTGTGATGGAGGCAAGGAAGTAGTGAAGTTTGTGCAAATATCTTTCCATCTTTAAGAAGGTACAGGAAGTGACTGTAACAGTCATGTAAGGACTCGTGTTTCAACCTTGGCTTGTTGACATATGTTACAATTTAATACATAATCCTTAAAAAAATATTTCTATTGTCTTTGCAATGCCTGAATGACCTCCTATCAAGCTACCATGGTATTCTTTTAAAATTAAAGGAATCAATGAGCTTTGGGAAGGAACTACCACTCTTTTTTTCACAACGAAATCCCATTGCTTCAGGTATAGTTGTCATCAACCGGCTTTTTATTCATACATTTCAGTAGATTTTGGTGCAAGATGTCATCCTTAGTTATGTCTTCTTTCAATTGTTGAGCCAATCCAAGGTAGGACTTGACCAGGCTGCATAAAAACACCTTGATGAAGCATCAACAATAATATATTGTACCCGTGATTTGTATTGGATTTCAAAGTCAAATTCCAAAAATTTATCCAATCATTTTTATTGTTCTAAGGTGCTTAAGCTTTTTTCCAGCAATCAAACTTTGTTAGTTTGTTCTTATTATAAATCTCTTGCCAAGAGATAATGCCAAAATTTTACAATTTCTCCCATTATGACATATAATTCCGTTGTGTATGTAGATTGACATTGCATCATGGAGACATTTTCTTAGGAAAATAATCAATGAGGTGTTTTCCTTGACTAAAAAATGCACCTATCCCAATGCCGAAAGCACTAGTCTCAATCTTAAAAAGTAGTTCAAAGTTTGGCAAAACCAAAACTGGTTCCGATATTATAGTTTTCTTCAACTTTTGGAAGGCTTCCTCTGTTGTCTCATTCCATAAGAAAACATTATTTTTAAGTAATTCAGTTAAAGGTGTTACAATGTTGCAATATATGCGTATCCTTTTTCTTGGTATCGAGGGTTAGGAAATGTTAGAAAAAGATATGATAACTATGAACAAAAATGAACAAAGAATATGATAACATGGAATAAGGTTATTCTTGAATGGTCTATTTTTTTGTTTACAATAGCTCACTTAATATAAAATTCTAAGGAACTAAGTATAAAAATTAATCTAAATAAATACATTTGATATTCTTTGATACTTCCTTGATTATGTCTGATATTCTTTTTGATATTCCTTTAATTATCTCTAATATTCTACTGATTTGTTTCTTTGATAATAATATTCTAACACTTTTATGAACTTAGATAAATAATCAGTAAGGCTCAAGATTCTTAGGCGATTGCCACTCAATCACTGTTATGACTTTTTCTTTTTCCATATGAACTGCACCAGCTGAAATTGTATGTCCTAAATAATCAATCTCTTGAACACCAAACTGACATTTTGAGTATTTGACATAGAGATTCTCCTTCTACAACACTTATAACACAATTTTTAAATAACCCAAACGAATCTTCCAAGTCGGACTATATATCATAATATCATCAAAGAAGACTAATACAAATCTTCTTAAGCAGGATTAAAAGAAATCAAATAATTAATTATATACAATTATGATTTTAATATAAAAATAAAAAATGAGTGAAAATTAGTAGTAAAATTAGAAAATAAATTGTTCACTTTTAAAATATTTTTCCTAATCCACTTTAAATACAAAAAATACTAATTTTTTTTATAATATAAAAGGTTTATCATGTTTTTTATTTTGTTATATTTTCATTCTATTGCATTTTAGTAGTTGAGAAATTAATTTTTTAAACTATATCACTCTTTAAAAATAAATAAGTCTTATATATACACACACTTTATTGTAATATTCTTCAAAATTTAATAAATTATATTTCATTTTCTAAATTATAAACCTTATATTAAAACTAACTAAAAATATCAACAAACTCAATCAAATAAATTGTTATACCGTTACAACAATTCTTAAATATTACAACTATATTGTATTCTATTTTACTTACTCACCTCCCCAATAAAAATATCGTCCTCACAAAAATATCTTTACTAATAAAATGCAATAAATAATAAGATAAGGTGATAATATCTTATTAAACCAGCAAACAATTTACATCATCAGAAAAAAAAAAAAAATTCTTACCATCCATCATATCATATTCTAATACATCTCAAGAACCAAATAAGTAATGCATTTACTTTTTTTTTTTCACAAATCATCTTACTCAGAATCACACTGTCTATAACTAAATTTTTTGTTTGTTTAATGTGACATCAAATCAAGTAAAACATCAAACAAAAATGATTTTGAATAGCATTTATTTTTTATATTTAAAAAATGTGATAGTTCAAAGGTAAAAGTCAACAAACAAAGGAAACACACCAATAAACCTAGGGGCAAAAGGGGAAATGAAAAAAGGCGCGTTTAGAAGACCCATAGTGTAAGGAAACGAAGGACTGAACCAGCCTCAGTCCTCCTCAGAGTCTATATAACACTCTTCGTTACCTCAGAGGGCACAAAAAAATTGTGTTGAAAGTAAATCAAATTTCTTCTCACTGCTCAGACACAAAACCAACCATCCTCATCTCTTTCTCTCTCTCTTTCTCTGATTGGGGTTTCGCTTCTTCTTCTTATCGCTTCCCTTCTCTTTTATAGCACTTCTTCGGATGTGTTTGCACCTGTCTCCTTTCTCTCTCATCTCTCAGGTACCTTACCACTCTCTCTAACTCCGTTTTTGTTTAGGGATACCAACTTGATCTGCTTTTTCATGCAAATTGTTGATTTGGTATTTGCTAATAGCTTTGGCGCAATCGCGGATTGTTATATATACCTAATCTGTTTTTCGGACTTTTTATTTTTGATTGTGTTTCGTTGGGAGGATTGTGATTTGGTTTTGCTTTTGGTTTGGTTTTTTAGGTGGTTGTTCAGTGTACTGTTGAGGTGAGATGACAACCCTAAGATCGAGTTGGCCTTCGAGGCTGCGCCAGCTGCTCTCCAACGAGAGTGCAATTGGTCCTTCTGTTAAGTTGGACACTGAGCCTGTGAGTGTGGTTTTTGTTTGTGCTTTATTTCTCTCTAATACGCACCGTTTTGTTGTTTGGTAATAGGGTTTAATGGGGTAAACCCATAGTCGGGATTCTTATTGCTTGTTGACATTGATATATAATGTGATGAAAAAAAATTTAGCTTCTTTATGAATTTTGCACTTTCAAGGATAGAAGTTTGTTTTCTTTTCTATGCATGTTATTATGAGTATTGTTTTGTGAAGAAAGTATTGAATATGGTTTTATGTAGAAGGGAAATTAGAGAAACATGCATTTAGTTTATCATATTTAGTAATTGAGATAACCTGGTACATGCATTGTACCTGTGTTTGTTGATTGAAATTTTTCTGTGTTGCTTGTATTTATGATTGGAAGGTTTTTTCTTTTAACTGTGTCAACTCTTAGGAAAAAATTGATCTTTTCTTTGCTTCAACCACAAGATGCAATTTTATCTTTAGTTAACCCTGACGAGCTTTTTTTCTTGCTAAACTGGGTCTATAACTGGTAGTGATTTATTTGATTTAATTAGCAAAGCATGTTATTGGGTTTATTTATTTATTTTTTTCAAATTGGTATAAAGCCAGGAGAAATAGTGCTATGTGAGATTAAATCAATAATCTTTGATGCAGAGTTCATCCGTTGCTGCATTATTGTTTCTGTAGTTTATATTGTTTGTCAGTAAGTTTACTGGGTTTGAAAGGCAAAAGGAACTACTTCATTATAGTCTTATATTGACGGAATTGGGATTTGTCTCAAAACTATTTACCACTAACTAGAAAATTTATAATAAGCAAGTCACTTTTGAATTTGTTTTGATTTTTGATGTTGTATGTGATTTTTTGAAATTATATGTAAAATATTGACAAATGAAGCATAGTTAGTTACTGTGATTTAAATTTATAAGTTGATGTATTCATCACTGAACTAAATAATATATAGTTAAGATAATGCTATTTTTACTAATTTCTTATCTCAAGATTTGAGTATATTAAACTGTTTGGTTTACCCTAGTTGCTGATTTCACCAGTCATTTACTACCCATTCTATCATTAGCCTAGTTGATTAAACAATTGATATTTTATTATTATTTACTGCCCATTCTATTTTTAGCCTAGTTTATTTGCATTTCAGGTACTTAAAACTGCTAGAGGTTACTACACGAGTAGTAGAATGTAGTGCAGTCATAGTTTCTTTACTAACTAGGTAGTTAGACAATTATAGTGTAGGAACTCATTATGGACTACGGAGTTTATCCAGAATCTAGAGAACTCTCTAGTTTTTACTCTTATTTTTTAGCTTCTTATATTTTGTTGCATTCTCTTCATTTTATCACTGAAGCATAATATGGTTTTGTATTCACAGTTTATGTTAGAGTTTCTCTTAGAATACTAACAGACTTAAGAGGTAGTTAGACAGTTATCACCAAGAGATCCCATCACCGTGTTCTTTCAGAATATTAAATGTCCAAATTTGAGAGTGAACACCCCAGTTTACTCTTCTCTACACATTTTCTTAGTTTCTCATATTTTCATGTCCTTTCTCTTATTTTCTCACTAAAGTAGATATTCTAATATACTGGTTTCATGTTGTGGTACTGTAATCTTAGGTTTTGGTAGGTTGCATGAGTTTAATTTCCTGTATACGGAATACAGAAGTGTGAACAAGCCCTGTTACTCATAAAGGAAAACTAGCAGCTTCTGGCTTTTTAACAGCTTTAGGTTTTGGTACTTCTTTCTGTGCATGCATTGTTTACAGTGACAATTACCAGGGCTCTTCATTTAAATTGTGGCTACTCCATTTTCATTCACTCCTTTTGGTAATATTATTTTATTTGGTGACAATTTCCCTTTTCTAAACAAATGAGTAATACTCTGTTATTCCTCAGTCAACACTGATTGTTGCAGACAAATTTAAGAAGTTGAATATGTTTGCATATTTGCTTCAACTGCATCTCATATTTTGTATTCTTATGCTGCTTTGTATTTATCATGTTATTAGATTTTTACTCATGTTCATTCATTTCCTTCCCCAACGTCCATGTTATGTCATTTTATTTTGGTGGTTGATTGGTTTCAGCCTCCTAAGATCAAAGGATTCATTGAGAAGATTATCAAATGTCCATTACAAGATATTGCCATACCGCTTTCTGGCTTCCGGTGGGAGTACAATAAGGTATTGCCATTTTAGTCTGATAGTCTGTTGCATTGAGTAATTTATATTATTTTCCCAGTGCTTAAGCCTTCCTTTTTACGTCAGGGGAATTTTCATCACTGGAGACCATTGTTGCTTCATTTTGATACATACTTCAAGACTTATTTGTCATGTAGAAATGATTTGACTTTGTTAGATAATCTAGAAGATGACAGCCCATTACCAAAACACGCAATTCTGCAAATATTACGAGTGTTGCAAATAATTTTAGAGAACTGTGCAAACAAGAGTTCCTTTGACGGCTTAGAGGTTAGTTGGTCAATTGTGTATTATCTATGGCTGGTCGTAATTTAATATTTTTTTCTTAATTCCTTCCCCTGTTTATTTTAGTCAAGTGGTTTTGTTTTTTTATATTTTAAACTTTTAATTCTGATATTTTATCTTTATCTGTCCCTCTTCAGCATTTCAAGCTTTTACTTGCATCGACAGATCCTGAGATTCTTATTGCTGCATTGGAAACTCTTTCTGCGCTTGTAAAAATTAATCCCTCTAAGCTTCATGGAAGTACAAAGATGATTTGCTGTGGTTCGGTTAACAGCTATCTTTTGTCTCTAGCTCAGGGTTGGGGAAGCAAGGAGGAGGGTCTGGGATTATATGCCTGTGTTATGGCAAATGAGAATGCCCAAGATGAAGCACTGAGCTTGTTTCCTTCTGATGTTGAAAAGATTGGTCATGACCAATCAAATTACCGCATAGGTACTACCCTTTATTTTGAATTGCATGGTTCCAGTGCCCAGAGCAAAGAACAAAGTGCAGAGGCGGTTTCCCCTGGCACAACAGTTATACACATGCCAGATTTGCATCTGCGCAAAGAAGATGATCTGTCATTGATGAAGCAGTGTATTGAACAATATAAAATTCCTTCTGAGCTCAGGTTTTCCTTGCTCACTAGAATCAGATATGCTCGGGCCTTCCGGTCTCCTAGAATATGCAGGCTCTACAGCAGGATTTGCCTACTTTCTTTCATTGTTCTAGTGCAGTCCGGTGATGCTCAGGATGAACTTGTCTCCTTTTTTGCTAATGAACCTGAATATACAAATGAATTGATTAGAATTGTCCGATCAGAGGAAGTTGTATCTGGATCTATTAGAACACTTGCAATGCTTGCTTTAGGAGCTCAATTAGCTGCATGTACATCATCACATCATCGAGCACGGATACTCAGTGGATCTAGTTTAACTTTTGCTGGTGGGAATCGCATGATACTCCTGAATGTGCTCCAAAGGGCTATTTTGTCATTGAAGAGTTCCAATGATCCATCATCCCTTGCCTTTGTTGAAGCACTTCTTCAGTTCTATCTGCTCCATGTGGTTTCAACCTCGACCTCTGCAAATAATATTAGAGGTTCTGGTATGGTGCCTACTTTCTTGCCGTTGCTGGAGGATTTTGATCCTACACATATTCATCTAGTCTGTTTTGCTGTGAAAACTCTTCAGAAGCTTATGGATTATAGCAGCTCATCTGTATCATTGTTTAGAGAATTGGGGGGCATTGAACTTTTGGCTCAGAGATTACAGAAAGAGGTACACAGAGTCATTGGTTTGGTTGGAGAAACTGATAGCATGATGCTTACTGGTGAAAGCTTGAGACATAATACTGATCAATTGCAGTCCCAGAAGAGGCTCATAAAGGTCTCCCTTAAGGCGCTTGGTTGTGCAACATATGCACCTGCGAACTCTACCAGATCTCAACATTCTCATGATAGTTCATTACCTTCAACTCTCAGCTTGATTTTTCAGAATGTAGATAAGTTTGGAGGTGATATTTATTATTCAGCTGTTACCGTTATGAGTGAAATTATCCACAAAGATCCTACATGTTTTTCTGCTCTGCATGAAATGGGTCTTCCTGATGCGTTTTTATTGTCAGTTGGGTCTAACATACTTCCTTCATCAAAGGCTTTGACATGCATTCCAAATGGTCTTGGGGCTATTTGTCTTAATGCCAAAGGGTTAGAGGCTGTTAGAGAATCTTCATCACTACGGTTCCTTGTTGACATTTTCACTAGCAAGAAGTATGTTTTAGCCATGAATGAGGCTATTGTTCCTTTGGCAAATGCTGTGGAGGAACTTCTACGTCATGTGTCTTCACTGAGAAGCACTGGTGTTGATATTATCATTGAAATCATCCATAAGATTGCATCCTTTGGGGATGGAAATAATACAGGATTTTCTGGGAAATCAGAGAGCACTGCAATGGAAACAGATTCTAAAAACAAAGAAAATGAAGGCCACTGTTGCATTGTAGGTACATCAAATTCAGCTGTAGAAGGGATAAGTGATGAGCAGTTTATTCAGCTATGTGTCTTTCATTTGATGGTATTGGTTCATAGGACTATAGAAAATGCTGAGACATGCAGGTTGTTTGTGGAAAAATCAGGAATTGAAGCTTTATTGAAGTTGTTGTTACGCCCCACTATTGCACAATCCTCAGATGGCATGTCTATTGCTTTACATAGCACCATGGTATTTAAAGGGTTTGCTCAACAGCATTCCATTCCTCTGGCACGGGCCTTCTGTTCTTCCCTTAGGGAGCACTTGAAGAAAGCTTTAGCGGGATTCCGTGCAGCATCTGAACCTTTGTTGCTGGATCCTAGGATGACATCTGATGGTGGCTTCTTTTCTTCACTTTTCCTGGTTGAGTTCCTTCTATTTCTTGCTACATCAAAAGACAATCGTTGGGTGACTGCATTGCTTACAGAATTTGGAAATGGGAGCAAGGATGTTCTTGAAGACATTGGGCTTGTACATCGTGAAGTTCTGTGGCAAATTGCTCTACTTGAAAATAGAAAGCCTGAGAATGATGAAGATGGTATTTGTTCTTCTAATTCACAACAGACAGAAGGGGATGCAAGTGAAACTGAAGAGCAAAGATTCAATTCTTTCAGGCAGTTTCTTGATCCACTATTAAGAAGGAGAACACCGGGATGGAGTATTGAATCTCAGTTTTTTAATCTTATAAATCTGTATCGAGATTTGGGCCGTTCCACTGGTTCTCAACATAGATCAATGTCAGTTGGGCCTTCTAACATGCTCTCAAGTTCTAGTGGTCAGGTCCAGCATTCTGGGGATGATACCTCTGGGACTGCTAATAAGAAGGAATCTGACAAGCAGAGACCATATTATACCTCTTGTTGTGACATGGTCAGATCACTTTCATTTCACATTACCCATTTATTCCAAGAGTTAGGAAAAGTAATGTTGCTACCTTCACGACGACGTGATGATGTGGTGAATGTTACTCCTGCTTCGAAATCAGTGGCTTCTACTTTTGCATCCATAGCTTTTGATCACATGAATTATGGTGGCCGCTGTGTAAGTCTTTCTGGAACAGAAGAATCCATATCAACAAAATGTCGATATTTTGGGAAGGTGATTGATTTTATGGATAATATTCTAATGGAGAGGTTAGATTCATGCAACCCTATTCTGCTGAATTGCTTGTATGGACGTGGTGTTATTGAAATTGTATTAACTACCTTTGAAGCTACCAGTCAGCTGCTCTTTACAGTTAATCGGGCCCCTGCTTCACCCATGGATACAGATGATGCAAATGCAAAGCAAGATGACAAGGAAGACTCAGATAGGTGTTGGATTTATGGCTCTTTAGCTAGTTATGGGAAATTGATGGACCATCTAGTGACTTCTTCTTTTATATTGTCATCATTCACAAAGCATTTGCTTGCACAGCCCCTCACTAATGGTGATACACCTTTCCCAAGGGATGCTGAGACTTTTGTGAAGGTCCTTCAATCCAGAGTAATGAAGACTGTACTTCCTGTTTGGACTCATCCCCAGTTTGTTGACTGTAGTTACGAATTTATCTCTACAGTTATTTCTATAATTAAGCATGTTTACACAGGCATTGAAGTTAAAAATGTGAATGGTACTGGTGGTGCTCGCATTACTGGGCCACCTCCTAATGAAACAACTATTTCAACCATTGTAGAGATGGGCTTTTCCAGGTCTAGAGCAGAAGAAGCTTTGAGGCAAGTTGGGTCAAATAGTGTGGAGTTGGCAATGGAGTGGTTGTTCTCTCATCCAGAGGAGACACAAGAAGATGATGAACTTGCCCGTGCACTTGCCATGTCCCTTGGAAACCCTGAATCAGATGCAAAGGATGCAGCTGCTAATGACAATACCCAACATCTTGAGGAAGAGATGGTCCAACTTCCTCCTATAGATGAGTTGCTATCTACTTGCACAAAACTTTTGTCGAAGGAACCACTTGCTTTTCCAGTTCGGGACTTGCTTGTGATGATATGCTCTCAGGATGATGGTCAACATAGAACTATTGTGGTCTCTTTTATTGTGGAACGGATCAAAGAATGTGGTTTGGTTTCTAGCAATGGAAATTATGCCATGCTGGCTGCTCTTTTTCATGTTCTTGCTTTAATCCTTAATGAGGATTCTGTAGCTAGGGAAGCTGCATCTAAGAGTGGTTTGATCAAAATTGCCTCTGATCTACTGTTCCAGTGGGATTCTAGTCTAGATAGCAGGGAGAAGCAGCAGGTACCAAAATGGGTCACTGCTGCTTTCCTTGCACTGGACAGGTTGTTGCAAGTGGATCAAAAATTGAATTTGGAAAATACTGAGCAGTTGAAGAAGGAACCTGTGAATAGCCAGCAGGTATCTATTACCATTGATGAAGACAGGCAAAACAGGTTGCACTCTGCATTTGGAATTTGTATGAAATATGCAGATATACATGAACAGAAGAGATTAATTGAGATTGCTTGTAGTTGTATGAAGAATCAGCTTCCATCCGATACAATGCATGCTATTCTGTTACTGTGTTCCAATCTTACTAGGAATCATTCTGTAGCTCTGACCCTTTTGGAGGCTGGTGGTCTAAGTCTACTTCTTTCTTTGCCAACCCGCAGCCTCTTCCCTGGGTTTGATAACGTTGCTGCCAGTATTGTTCGTCATGTTCTTGAAGATCCACAAACACTCCAACAAGCAATGGAATCTGAGATAAAACATAGCCTTATAGTTGCATCCAACCGGCATCCAAATGGAAGGGTCAATCCTCATAATTTCCTTTCAAATTTAGCTGCTGTGATTTCTCGGGATCCAGCAACTTTTATGCTAGCTGCTCAATCTGTATGCCAAGTTGAAATGGTAGGTGAGAGGCCGTACATTGTCTTGTTGAAAGACAGGGATAAAGACAAAGCTAAGGAGAAAGATAAAGTACAGAACAGTGATGGGAAGGTTAGTTTGGGAAATACGAACACTTCACCTTCTGGCAATGGAAAAATTCATGATTCAAATACCAAGAGTGCCAAAGGTCATAGAAAGCCTACCCAAAGCTTTATTAATGTAATAGAACTTCTTCTTGAATCTATTTGCACTTTTGTTCCCCCGTTGAAGGATGAGATTGCTTCAAATGCTCTTCCCGGAACTGCAGCATCAACTGATATGGAAATTGATGTCTCCTTGGCTAAAGGAAAAGGAAAAGCAGTTGCCACCGTGTCTGAAGACAATGAAACCAATAGTCAGGAAGCTTCTGCATCACTTGCAAAGATTGTCTTCATTCTAAAGCTTCTGACAGAAATATTATTGATGTATTCATCATCTGTTCATGTTCTACTTCGACGAGATGCTGAAGTGAGCAGCATTAGAGGTTCTTATCAAAAGAGTCATGCAGGTTTAAGCATGGGTGGGATATTCTGTCATATTCTTCATAATTTTCTTCCAAATTCTCGAATCTCAAAGAAGGACAAGAAAGTTGATGGAGATTGGAGACAGAAACTAGCAACCAGGGCCAACCAGTTTATGGTGGCTGCTTGTGTTCGGTCTACAGAGGCAAGGAAAAGGGTTTTTAGTGAGATTAGTTATATCATCAATGAATTTGTTGGTTTATGTCATGGCATTAAGAGTCCAGGCAATGAAATTCATGTTTTTGTTGATCTAATAAATGATGTTTTGGCTGCTCGTACACCTGCTGGTTCATCCATCTCAGCTGAGGCCACCACTACTTTTATAGATGCTGGTTTGGTTAAATCATTCACTTGTACTCTACAAGTTTTAGACCTTGACCATCCTGATTCATCTGAAGTTGCTACTGGTATTATTAAAGCTCTTGAATTGGTAACCAAGGAGCATGTCCATTCAGTTGACTCTAGCACAGCGAAGGGTGATATTTCAGCAAAACCTTCTGTTCTAAGTCAACCTGGAAGAACAAATAATATTGGTGAGATCTCTCAGTCAATGGAAATGACTTCACAAGACAATCCTGATTCCCTTCAAGTTGACCATGTTGGGTCTTATGCAGTTCGCTCCTATGGTGGTGGGTCTGAAGCTGTTACTGATGACATGGAACATGATCAAGATCTTGATGGGAGTTTTGCTCCTGCTAATGAGGATGATTACATGCATGAAAATTCTGAGGATGCAAGAGATCTTGAAAATGGAATGGAAAATGTGGGTCTACAGTTTGAAATTCAACCTCGTGTCCAAGAAAATCTTGATGAAGATGATGATGATGATATGTCGGGTGATGAAGGTGAGGATGTAGATGAAGATGAGGAGGATGACGAGGAACACAATGATTTGGAAGAAGTCCATCATTTGGGACATCCTGACACAGATCAAGATGAACATGAGATTGATGATGAAGATTTTGATGATGAAGTGATGGAGGAAGAGGATGAGGATGATGAGGAAGATGAAGATGGTGTTATACTGCGACTTGAGGAGGGGATTAATGGAATTAATGTTTTTGACCATATTGAGGTTTTTGGCAGAGATAATAGTTTTGCAAATGAGGCTTTTCATGTTATGCCACTTGAAGTTTTTGGATCTAGACGTCCAGGACGGACAACATCTATTTATAGTCTTCTGGGCAGAACTGGTGATACCGCTGTGCCTTCTCGTCATCCACTTTTGCTTGAACCTACTTCATTCCCTCCACCTACAGCGCAATCAGGCTAGTTCCTCTGAAATTTCTTGTTGATATTTTATTTCAACAGCGGTTTTTTCTTAACTTATCAGTTGTTTCTTTAAGACTTGTTTTTTTTTTTTTTTTAATGACATTTGGGCCTTTTGGTATCTTGTTAAATATTTCAGATGGTTCATTGGAGAACAACTCTGCTGGTTTGGATAGTATATTTCGATCTCTGAGAAGTGGGCGCCATGGACAACGTTTGCACTTGTGGACTGATAGTTACCAGCAAAGTGGTGGGACAAGCACTGTTGTTGTACCACAAGGGCTCGAGGAGTTGCTTGTCACTCAATTGAGACGGCCGACTGCTGAAAAGTCATCCAATCAGAACATAGCAGAGGCAGGCTCTCATGGTAAAGTTGGAACCACCCAGGCACAAGATGCAGGAGGTGCAAGGCCAGATGTACCAGTTGAAAGTAATACTATTCTGGAAGTTAGTACAATAACTCCTTCAGTCATTGATAATAGTAACAACGTGGATGCCAGACCAACAGGGAGTGGTCCTTCACAAGCAAATGTTTTAAGCACGCAATCTCAGGCAGTTGAGATGCAATTTGAACATAATGATGGGGCTGTGAGAGATGTTGAAGCTGTCAGCCAGGAGAGTAGTGGTAGTGGAGCAACTTTTGGTGAAAGTCTTAGGAGCTTAGATGTTGAGATTGGAAGTGCTGATGGCCATGATGATGGTGGTGAAAGGCAGGTTTCTGCGGATAGGATAGCAGGTGATTCCCAGGCTGCACGCACGAGAAGAGCAAATACACCTCTGACTCAATTTTCTCCTGCGGCTGGAAGAGATGCTTCCCTTCACAGTGTTACTGAAGTTTCTGAAAATTCAAGCCGTGAAGCAGATCAAGATGGTCCAGCAGCAGAGCAGCCGGTGAGCAGTGATGCAGGATCAGGAGCTATTGATCCTGCTTTTCTTGATGCTCTTCCTGAGGAGCTGCGTGCCGAAGTTCTCTCAGCTCAGCAGGGTCAATCGGCTCAGCCATCAAATGTTGAGTCTCAAAACACTGGGGATATTGACCCAGAGTTCCTTGCAGCTCTTCCAGCTGATATTCGAGCAGAAGTTTTAGCTCAGCAGCAAGCCCAGAGATTGCATCAGTCTCAGGAGCTGGAAGGGCAACCTGTGGAAATGGATACAGTCTCAATAATTGCAACTTTTCCATCAGATTTGAGAGAAGAGGCAAGTTTGTATGTTCACTGTTATATAAAAGTGAGATTGTCTGTGATTTTGAATTTCCCCCTTTTTTCAGGTTCTGTTAACATCCCCAGATACTATCCTTGCCAATCTTACACCTGCTCTTGTTGCTGAGGCAAATATGTTGCGGGAGAGGTTTGCTCATCGTTACAGTCGTACTATGTTTGGTATGTATCCGAGAAGTCGTAGAGGGGAAACTTCAAGACGAGAAGGTATTGGTTCTGGTCTGGATGCAGCAGGGGGAACCATTTCTTCTCGCTGGTCTGGTGGAGCTAAGGTTGTTGAAGCTGATGGAGCACCTCTTGTTGATACAGAAGCTTTGCATGCTATGATTCGGTTATTTCGCGTAGTCCAGGTTTTTTTTTTTTGTTTTATTGGAAGAAGTCCTTCAACAAGAGTCATTCTCTATTCTCTATAATTCGTTGTTTAACTTTTTGCAGCCACTCTACAAGGGCCAACTCCAGAGGCTTCTTTTAAATCTCTGTGCTCATAGTGAAACAAGAACCTCTCTAGTGAAAATTCTGATGGACTTACTAATGCTTGATGTTAAAAGGCCTGTCATTTATTTTGGTAAAGTTGAACCACCATATAGATTATATGGTTGTCAGAGTAATGTAATGTATTCACGTCCTCAGTCTTTTGATGGTAAGAATACTTGATTAATGTTATTGATGTTGTGAATTGTCTTGATTATGCAACATAAATACAATTTGCCGATGGTGCTAATGGTTTTGAATCTTCCTGGTTATGATTTTTCTGAAATGTCTTTCATTTTCTTATTTTATGAGCTTTTTTGTACTGAAGTGTCCATTTTTAATATTTGGTCAATTTTTTGGCAATGAATTTATTAATACCTTCCCTTTTGTTTAATCAGGAATTCCCCCATTGCTGTCTCGTAGAATTCTTGAAACTCTCACTTATCTTGCTCGCAATCATTTGTACGTGGCTAAAATTTTACTCCAGTCCAGACTACCTCATCCTGCAATAAAAGAACCAGATGACGCACGGGGCAAAGCTGTGATAGTTGTTGAAGGTGAAGAGAATATAAGTGAAAGTAATGAAGGGTACATCTCCATTGCAATGCTTTTGGGTCTCTTGAACCAACCACTTTATTTGCGGAGCATAGCCCATCTTGAGCAGGTTATGCTTTGGTTTTATTGGCAACTTTGTCATTTAATTTCATGTGTCTTCAGAGTTTCAGTTAGTGCTGACATAATTATCTTGTCTCTGTGGTGTGTTTTCAGCTGCTAAATTTACTGGATGTTATCATTGATAGTGCTGGAAACAAGTCATCGGAGAAATCCCTGATAGATACTATCCTGGCATCAGGTCCACAAATTTCTGTTGTGGAGCCAGATGTGAATGCAGATTCTAATATTTTGTCATCTGGGGATGATGCATCTACTAATGTCGAGGGTTCCTCCAAACCGACATCCTCTGGTCAAAATGTCGAATGTGATTCACATGGGGTATTGAGTAATCTTCGAAAAGCAGAACTCCGGCTCCTGTGCTCCCTGCTTGCACAAGAAGGGTATGTATTGGGTCTATGCTTGTTGTCAACATATCTACTTTTTGTGTATCTATTCAGCAAGACTAGGAGCTTCTGTGTTTCTGAGAGCAGAGGGGTGGGGGTGGTAAAACTCGTGACTTATAAGTGTCAAAGTACTTTAAAATTAATTAGTTTTATTGATTGTGCATTTTCTGGCATTTTTGTATGTAATGCCACATTTGAAATAATCACCAATCAGAGCTTCTAGCTATAACTGTGTGGATATACAAAGTTGTTTTATTAACCATGGAGTTGATCTGACCTTTTGTGCATTGCTTTCAGTTTGTCAGATAATGCATATACTCTTGTTGCGGAGGTAATGAGGAAATTAGTGGCCATTGCTCCAACTCATTGTGAGCTTTTTGTCACTGAGCTGGCAGAAGCAGTTCAAAAGTTGACTTCATCTGCAATGAATGAGTTACATGTCTTTGGTGAAGCAATGAAATCACTGCTCAGTACTACTTCTACTGATGGAGCTTCAATTTTGAGAGTTTTGCAAGCCTTGAGTTCCCTTGTCACTGTACTGACTGGGAAGGAGAATGATAAAGGTACTCCTGCTCTTTCCAAGGTTTGGGAAATCAATTCAGCATTAGAGCCTTTGTGGCATGAGCTGAGTTGTTGCATAAGTAAGATAGAATTCTACTCAGAGTCTGCATCCGAGCCTTTGACATCTTCTAGTACATTTGTGTCTAAACCGTCTGGTGTAATGTCTCCACTACCAGCTGGTTCTCAAAATATCTTACCATACATTGAATCCTTCTTTGTGGTCTGTGAGAAATTGCATCCTGCTCAGCTAGGTGCTAGTCATGAGTCAAGTATTCCTGTTATTTCTGATGTTGAGTATGCTAGCACATCTGCTCCCCAGAAAGCAGCTGGAACTTGTGCAAAAGTAGATGAAAAACATGCGGCTTTTGTACGGTTCTCAGAGAAGCATAGGAAACTACTAAATGCTTTTATAAGGCAAAACCCTGGTTTGCTTGAGAAATCTTTCTCACTTATGCTGAAGGTTCCAAGATTTATTGACTTTGATAACAAACGTGCCCACTTCCGATCAAAAATTAAGCATCAGCATGACCATCACCATAGCCCCTTGAGAATATCAGTGAGAAGGGCATATGTTCTGGAAGATTCTTATAACCAGCTTCGCATGAGATCAACTCAAGATTTGAAGGGAAGGTTGACTGTTCACTTCCAAGGGGAGGAGGGTATTGATGCAGGTGGGCTTACAAGGGAATGGTATCAATTGTTGTCCAGAGTTATTTTTGATAAAGGAGCACTGCTTTTTACTACAGTGGGAAATGAATCAACATTTCAGCCAAACCCTAACTCTGTTTATCAGACAGAACATTTATCTTATTTCAAATTTGTTGGCAGAGTGGTGGGTCCCTTTTCAACTGTTTTGAATTTTTTCTTTTAGTCATATATGGTTATATTTTATACCTCTTTTTTTATCTTATTCAGGTTGGAAAAGCATTATTTGATGGCCAACTCTTGGATGTTCATTTTACTCGGTCATTTTACAAGCACATTCTTGGGGTCAAAGTTACATATCATGACATTGAAGCCATTGACCCTGATTATTTCAAAAATTTGAAATGGATGCTTGAGGCAAGTACATTTATTTAGTTTCTCTCCCTCCATTTGTAATTCTAATCACACTTGGTTTATTGTTCAATTTGTAATGATTGTCTGTGTTTCTGGTATGATTGCAGAATGATATCAGTGATGTTCTGGATCTTACTTTTAGCATTGACGCAGATGAGGAAAAATTGATCTTATATGAACGAACAGAGGTATTTTACCAGGCTCTTAAAACTGAAATGGAATATTGGATTATGCATTGTGATGGTCTAATCATGAACATATCTAGGTGACTGATTATGAGTTGATTCCCGGTGGACGGAATATCAAAGTTACCGAGGAGAACAAACATCAATATGTTGATTTGGTTGCTGAGCATCGGTTGACAACAGCTATTCGTCCTCAAATAAATTCATTCTTGGAAGGCTTCAATGAATTGATTCCCAGGGAGTTGATATCAATATTCAATGACAAAGAGCTGGAATTATTGATCAGTGGACTTCCTGATATTGATTGTGAGACTCAGTCCTTTATATTAGTTTTTAACAGATGTGATTAATTTTCAATTTCTCTCCCTGCAATCCATATAATTTCAACGGAGGGGCAAATTCAACTGTTCTTTTTTATCTTATTTTGTTTCAGTGGATGACTTGAGAGCAAACACTGAATATTCTGGATATAGTGCTGCATCGCCAGTTATCCAATGGTTTTGGGAGGTTGTTCAAGGTTTAAGCAAAGAAGACAAGGCTAGGCTATTGCAGTTTGTGACAGGCACATCAAAGGTATATTGCTATCCAGGAACATTTTAAATTTAATAGGCTACTCATATTCCGGTTATATTGCATGTGAACACAATCCATACCATCTACTTGAAATTGCACATGTTCATGTATGCAATTTATTTCTGTAGCATTTATTACTGAAGAAGCTCTTACGGATTTTTGTTCCTGAAACCCATGAATTGGCTTTTGTGTCCTTTATTTGAAATACAAGACATCTAAACTGATTTTCTTGTATGTTCTCTTTCTGCTTATTTATTTTTCTTTTAGCAATTGCTATTGAATGTAAAATAATTTAAATACTAAAATCAATATTTAAAGTCTTTCTTAAATTTCAAAGATTATATGTATTAGTCGATCATTTTTATAGTAAAGTATATTTTCTTACTTTTGGTAAGATCTTAAGATTAGTGTTCCAATTGCACGAGATTTTTCATACCTCTCTCCCCATAAGATTTTTTATTTTGAGACAACCTTGGAGCTAAGGTTTTTCTGTCCTTGGAAACATAAGCTTCACTTATATTTTAGGGACTCTATTATGATATGGTAATGACATTTTTTTTTCTAACTTGAAGCCATAACAACATTTACAATGCAATATGGGGTTCTGAGTTTTACAACTAATGTTTCAGGTGCCTTTGGAAGGCTTTAGTGCTCTTCAAGGAATTTCAGGCTCCCAGAAGTTTCAGATACACAAAGCATATGGAAGTCCAAATCACTTGCCTTCTGCTCATACTTGGTATGTCTTTTCTCCTTTTGAAAATTCCTTATAAGCCTTTGCTTCCACTTGTGATTATCTGTCATGGGTGTGACTTGAAATAATCTAAAACGGAATTTTGTTTACGCAGTTTCAATCAATTAGATTTGCCGGAGTATCCATCTAAACAACATTTGGAAGAGAGGTTAATGCTTGCAGTTCACGAGGGAAGTGAGGGTTTTGGATTTGGATGAGAAATTTCATTGGGGAGGGTACAAAATACAATGTATTACATTTTTAGGTTAGGAGCTATTTCAAAATAGAATCCGGTGGTACAGGGGATTGAAGTTTTTAAGTTCATATCATGTTAATATGTTGTACAGTCGTATATTTGCAATGGGAAATGCCGTTGGCAGTTTTCTAATTCACCACTTTGCACTGCAATGATTTCTTATTTATTTCAGTAACTCTGGTTTCTATGCAAATATTACTAACAATGAACAAACCACTACCTGGTTATTTTCATAGATTATTCAAAAATTGGGGGCACAAAAAAACAACCAAATATTTTTGGTCTCCCATGTGCATCGTTTTATACTATGTTTGGAACAAAATTAGTGGTTTCTTTTCCCAATGAGGGGATATTATCATTTCACTCTCTTATTTAAAATTTCTCCTTTTTACTCTATGATTAGACTAAAAATTCACTTTTCAGTTCCTTCAAAATATGCAACTCATGAGATGAGTGTTATGAAAGGTGGATCACATGCTTATAATTTCTCTTTTTTTGTTTCTCTCTTTAACGAAACAAATAAAATTTGACATCTTTAATTTATTACCTTCTACTCTTTCTCTGTCTCACTCCATCCAAACACATTGTTAGTCAAAGAACTTTCGTATTAAAGAGGTTAGGAAGAAAACAGAAAATACGATAAGTTTGATCCGTGTAAATTTCTCCAACTTATGGAGACAAGGTTGGATATATTAATTTGTTATACTTTGTCTTTTCAAACCCAGGCTTATCCACTCTTATCTTTTGTCGGATGGCGAAAGGAAGAGGCCTTGTTCTTCTTTTATTTTAGTGTCATGCTTAATGAATTATAAAAAATATAAAGTTTAAAGTATTAAAAAATAAGGCGAAGGAAAATTTGTATAATATATTAAGAACTTAAATAAACGTTTACAATTTTAAAATAGGTCATTAAAAAAATATAAATTGACTATACCTAATAATGATTGAATACGAGTATAAAATCTACAAAACTTACGCTGTCAATATATATATATATATATATATTATTTTATTTAATCTATATAAAATCTGAAGGGTGGATCATAGATTTGTTTCATTAATTTTAACTATCAATTTATGCAATGACAACAATTTTTTCATTACTATATGTTTTTATCTTCTAAGTGCGCCAACTTTGGCCGTTGGTGTAAAATGCTAGTCGTATTTAACAAATTCTTAGAATATTAATAATGTTTTGTTATTTTATATATTAAATAATTTTTTTTCTTCTCATATTTACATAAACATTTTTTTCATATTTTGTTTTTTTAATAATAATAAAAATAATGTGGGATATTGTTAAGATATTTACAATTTAATTTTAAAAATTCAGTTTAACATATTATTTTTAAATATTTAGTTTTTTTATAACTAATTCAATGTTATTTTAAAAAAATACATATTTTTTAATATTTATTAGATTTTTTTATTATTTATTTATTAATATTTATAAAAAAAAAGAAGTTAACAGATTTTTACTTGATTATACTTATTTGTAAATTGTTGATATATTAAGTATTTGTAAGTACAGAAAACAATGTAGGAAGTTATATATCGTGCAGGAAGCAAGCCCCAACCTTTTTTCACTTTATCATTCGTTGTCTTTCTTTCTCCATCTTTGGTAGTTTTAGTTGCTTACAAGCATGCTTTTAATCTTTATTATCTTCACAAATTAATTAAATTAATAAACATTTTAATTTGATCCACAGTTAAGGTTATTTGTCTTATTAACTTTCTGCTTAATACTTCCCCGTCTTTAATTTTCAAATAGTTTGTCCTTTTTTCATTTTTCTAAATATTAGTTTTTAGTGATGTTCAGATGTCTCAGTAAGTTTTGTCTCCATAAAATTACATGTTAGTACTTTTAGATTTAAAATTTTTATTCGTTATATAGCCTCTACCGATAATTTGGTTGTTTTTGTGAAAGTTTTGTGATCAGTCATTCCTTATAAAATCATGATTTATTTTAGTCATTGGGAATTTTAAAATGATAAAAGTTAAAAACAAAATTTTATAACTATTGAAAATACTATATTTTTAAAAATGTTCAGGACCGTATCGAAAAACAAAATAGAGACCAAAAGTTTTCGTAAAATTTTATAGAAATTAAAATATAAAAATATTTTATTTTATGAAGGAAGAAGCATATTGTTGCCATCAATAAGCTGGAAAGTATATAATATTGTTTGCAAGCCTATGACATTGTGAAACAGTATATACATTTGATACTTCTCATTATTTATATTTATTTCCTTCTTACTTATCGTATTTTTTTTTCCAAGATAAGTAGCATGAATGTCAACTAAACATTAATTTTTTTTCTTAGCCATTATTTCTTTCAAATTAATGTTAAATTTAGTCACTAAAATTATATACTATTACCTTGAACTTTTGGACTATGTTTTAAATCACTAAAATAAACCTTCAAATTTTGTCTCTATAGTAAAACAGTTATAATAAAAACATTTTAGAATTCAAAATGAATGATTAACTTTGTGGATTCCATGAACCCTAAAAAACTTCAAAAAGTTATTTTTCTTTCTTATTCTGTGACGACAAGATACAACTTTAAGAGTAAGATTAACCATTTACTTGAATGAGGAGAGAATTAAGGATACATACATTGATAATATATTTAGACAATTGGGATCATAGCAATAGCATTAAGCAGTAAAACAGTGTAGATTTGTTATCTACAACTTAAACAATGTTAATGGCCAGTGGTAGCAACTCTATATATCAATCTTGAATTTTGTTGAGCTAAAACAGTGATGTTAACTGACCTCCAAATGGAAGCTAAGCATAAGTTTCCACTCAGGGTTTTCTAACTTTGTTTCTTCTCTGTTCTTAACTCCCCAACCATCCCATTGATATGACAATCTGAAACTAACCCAAGTTAGATATCATCATGTAGAAACATATTCTCTCTAATTGTTTAGAATTTGTTAAAAACTATAAAATTTATAGTTTTCAAAAATTTAACCATTAGTAGAGTTTGTTCACTTCAAACGATTGTTAGAAGGAGTTTTGCTAACATTCTCTCATCGTCTGAGGTATTTCTTTCCTCTGGCATCATCTTCAATGATGCTGCAAAGGGTAGGTGGAAAATCAACTGGCCACAAAACAACATCGTTTCCCAAAACAACCATCTTGGCAAGATGATCTGCTGCTCTATTAGTTTCACGCCATGAGTGAGAAATTTGACATTTATCAAACTTCTTTAACAGTGTCCAGATTTCTTTCAAATAGCCATAAGCTTTTGGACAACATTGTTTTCTATTAACTGTCTTCACAACACTCAAGGAGTCTGATTCCACCCATATTGCTTTAATCCCAAGGCCCCCACAAAGAACAAGGCCTCTCCAAATGGCCCACAGCTCAACCAAGAAAACATCTCCTTGAGGAACTTTAGAGACGAAAGCACATATTGGTTCGCCCCTATGATCACGAAGCAGCCCTCCAAAACTGGCAGTGTCTCTATTAATAGAACCATCAGTATTTAATTTTGTCCATCCAAACTCTGGCTTTTTCCATTTACACCATCTTATGGATCTGGAAACTGGATTGAGAATGTTAGCAATTTGGTTGAGATTCCTTATTAGATCCAATCCTTTGATTCTTTTCTGAGTAGAGGATAACATGCGCGTGCTTTTTGTTTTATGGAACTCTACTCTAAGCTCTTTTTCCTTATCCTTGTGTTTCTTCCCATTGAGATGCGCCCTTAAGCAATTTTCACTGGTAGTACTAATCTGACACAAAGCACAGCTCCATTCCTTCTGGACTAGCTTTATAATAGTTAGCCCTGTATGACTGCTTTCAGTCTTGTCACAACCTGCACTATCATCCTGATGCAAACAATTTTTGAAAGGAAATTTATATTAATGTCTATTGAGACAATGTCACATTAGAGTTAGAGTAAATGAAAATCTGTTAAGGAATGAACAGGAAACATACACCTCCTTGCAGACGATGAAAACTTGTATATAAACAAATATGCAACATAATTACAAGTGAAAATTAACCATGGTATTTGCATATTTAGAGTTAAGAGATAAACTGATCAAAAGTAGCAAAAAAATGGCTAAAACTGATCAATACCTGATATGCTTTAAGGTTTTTTTCTTGTATTTGACTTGGCAGAATTGTCTGATGAAAGAAATCGATAAGTTCCCTTTCCTGTATTTGACTTGTCATAATTGTCTGGTCAGGGACATCAACAAGTTTACCATCCTCATCTGATTCGAAATGTGTTCCCTTCTCACTGAAGATGTTTGTCGTCTTTGTAAATAGGCTCCAAACACAGTAGGGTCTAATTAAGAATTTGTAGACACATGGTGCTGCACCAACAGAAGGTATCAACAGCAAGATAGTTGCTATGGATTTCAGATGAGGCCACCATGGGAGGCTGTAAAAACAAGCAAATTAGAAATGAGACAAAATGGTAGTAGAAAACCAAAAGATGGGATATATTCAAATATCGGTGCAAGTTATGTTTGGTTCCATGCAGCAGACAGTGATTGTAGGAGAATGAACTCTTACTATATTTTCTTTCTTTCCCAACTCTACATTCAAAACTGAGGAATAAGGGAAGAGATTAACTTTTAATTTGGAGACATACGTTGAATAGTAGGAACAAAACAAAGTATGCACATTGCAATAACTTGGAAGGTAAAAATTGGAAAAGATGGCATACCAAGAGTTTACAAGTTTAAGTATTTGGGATCAAGATTACAAAATAATGGTAAAACTGATGAAGATGTCGTCTGACACAAGCTGAGTGATTAAAATGGAAAAAAGACTAGGAATTATGTGTGATCACAAAGTACCTACGAAGCTTGAAGGAAAGTTTTAGACCAGTTGTACTATATGGAAGTGATTGTGATCATATTGCTCAATAACCACTTGTACTCTATAGAAGTGAGTGTTATTACATTGCTCTATGAATTCTTATGTACTCTATGGAAGAGAATGTTGGACTTGAAAGCCACAAGAGGAAACTATGGAATGGCAGTATGAGAGTTAAGAAAAAACGACAAAAAATTGATTAAGGTGATTTGAATTAAAATTATCAGTGTGCAAGAACAATTAGGCGAGTTTAATGATTAATATAAACTAAATACTTTTGATTTTCTCAAATTATCAATTAATTTCTCAGCAGAAAAAAAATACCAGTTTAATAACACTGAAAGTTCCCATTCCACGATCATTGACAAGGAAAACAGAACCCAAAATGCAAGGCATCGCTGGTTGCTGGAACGGGAGTCACTCTCCATTGCACGAACAGAAACAAACCTGAAAAAAAAAAAAAATTAGGATCCATTTTCATATGTACTTTCAGAAAAAGGATATTCTTTTTACCAAGAAAACAAATTCAATTTGATTTTTGTCAAGAATTTATTATAAAGAGAACAGTGAATGCTTCACAGGATCAAAGGGTAATGTAATTTAACAACAAAATGGGGTATTTTCTTCATTATCATCACATTTACGAGTACTGATAGTAGCTACTTACAATGGACAAAGCAAGCTAAACGGAGGCCTGCACGTGCAAAAAAAAAAAAAAAAAAAAAAAAAAAAAAAACAGACACAAACGTAAGATAATAAGAACCTAAGAAAACTGAAACAGAAGGGTTAAATATGGTTGAGCATAACCAAAATTTTGAAATAACTAGTAATGAAGAAAAGAGAAGAGTTTGATTTACCATGAAAGGAGAGTGAATGACTTGGTTAAGAGAGTGTAAAATGGTTCTTCCCAACCCATTCTTTGCTAAATTTCAATCTCTATTCTTTTCTTTTCTTCTTCAACCCAAATCGAACAAAGAAGAAAGCAACAAGTAAACGTAGTGGAGAAGGAGAAGACCAAAAGTCAATTTGATCACCGCGTTTTTTCACCTTCTATTTCTCTTTGTTTCCCCCATAAACCAATGAAAAAAAAGGAAGGAAAAGACACGAAAAAATAAAAATAATCTTTAAAACATCTTTTGCTATGATATAATTATATTATAAATATATTGATTATATTAAAAGGTGATGTTTTTCTACATAATTGTAGTTAAATTTATACTTTTCTAGTCACTCCAAATAATTTTACTTTTAATATTTTATTTCTTTTCTTCCTTTTTCTGCCTTTTCATTTTCTGATTCGAATCCAAAAATGATTAATAACAACGCAACTTTGTTTACAGATGTTGCGTGGCATGCGTGGCTGACACCAATCCAATTATCGGAATTTTTATTGAAAGCAGATTTACCAATTAGATTTAAGTCTTTTGCTTTTTGAATGAAAAATGGTGTCTCTTTATCTTCAACAACACAATATCCTTGGTTTCCTTTTTGAATTTTGGTGTAATTATCTGGTTTGGTTAACACCATAAGGGGATATGTTTAAGTGTTATTCAGTATTTTTCTTATCAAATTAAAATTTACCCTTATATATAACTTTGAAAAGATTCTATTGACGCAATCAATTTAATATTATATATATATATATATAGTTTATTAATTTTATTCTTAAATATCTCTTCAAATTTAGCTAAATATATATAGATTTATTTTCTGTAATTACCATTTTTAATTGAATATATTTTAATGAGTATGTATATAATAATATACTCTAGTTATATATATATATATATATATATATATATATATATAATAATTAATCGATTAATTTGTACTCTTAACATAAATTTAAGAATATATATATATATGTATAACATTTCGGTATTCTAATTATTATCTTTCTTGAAATATATTTGAAGAGACTAATTAAAAAGATAAATTTGAAAATAAGTATTAATATATTATTCAAATATACTATTATAGTATTTATATATTAGTATTATAGTATTATAGTATTATCTACTATTATAGTATTATAGTCTTTATATATTTATGCATCAATAAAATATGTAAGATTTAAATAAATAAAATAATATTTTTTTTTCAAAAAATAAATATTAGTGACACAAATTAACATTATTATTATTATTATTATTATTATTATTATTATTATTATTATTATTATTTACTATTTTTATTACTTGTTCTTATTGAGATTAAGTGAAAATTGTTCAACTTTAGGATTTGAGTTAAATGTTTAGTTGGAATTTTTCTGAAGGTTGGTTGTGGAGCTTGTCAAAAAATATCGAGTGAAAGTCTACTTGTACAAGATTGTGTGACACTTAAATTAGTAAGAACTAAAGAAGATTTTAGAAATATTAATATAAGTAATAAAAGAAAAAAATTAAAAAAACAAGTATTCTGTGGGGTCATGCTATATTATAGATTTTGGAATCTGTGTTAGTATATTTAAAGATGAGTTGTTACTAATGACTATTAAGTTTGTTATAACAAAATTAGTTTTAATGTAAGATGTGGGTAGTTCTCTCAATGATTCTTAGGAATGATAATCATAATTTTAAATATCTGGAACTCCATGATACAGAAGTCCTTTGTGCTTTTAATTCATTGATGTGATGGATGAAAGAGCTTTTAGCAACTGCCCAACAAAAATTAATTGAAAATCTAGCTTGAAGGTCATCTTTTCACAATCAATTTCGATTGAAGTTTGGAAATCTAGCTCCAAGAGTTCAAAAGTTATATTTTCATGACTAGTTTTAGGTTGAAACTTTGCTACCATTTTAAAGTCAACTTTAGTTTAGTTTCTTTATTCATCATGACCTATTTTGAAACAGTACAAATCCTCATATGTATTAATGAGGGAGGGTTTTCAACCCTAATAACCATTTTTTCAAGGTGTTACTTAATTGTAGTTTCACTAATGTTTCAATTGTCTTAGATGTAACTTTTAAGAGTTGCTACATTTTGTCCTTAAGAAAAGACATTTTAAATGATTCTCGTATACCCTTGAAATTGTTTAAAATCTCTCATTTCACATGCCTTGAAATTGTTTAAAATCTCTCATTTCACATGTGTTTCTACCATTCCTCGTACAAACATTTCATATTGTTTTTACACTCATTTCGCTTCCTTCTTATGCTCTAATGGTCTCCTTTTTCTAACTTTTCCAATGGGAGTAGCCCTTTAGTAAGTAAGGAAGTTTTTGTCATTGGAGGTGAACCATCCTTGAGTCGCACTGACTCATTTTTTGTTGAGGGGGATTTGGTGGATGAACTTTCTTTTATACCCTCAACATTGTTGTTGTTGTGTTTTCCATTGTGTTGGTGGGTAATAGGGCTATTGTTGTCTTACCAATAGGAAAAGAAAACACAAGTTTCCTCTAATTGTGAATCCGAATACTTTTGGGTACAAGGAAGTTGTCGCCTATCTCTCCAAGTATACCTTGAGAGAATCTGTCAAGGAGTTTGTGTTATTTTTCAGTGTATGTTTTGATTTTGTGGCTGAGTTCATATTAGCAAAAGCTTGTGCTAAGTCTGACAAAGTTTTCATGAAACCACTACCAAATAGAAAGGACTTTACCTTCTTATACGAGTTTTTTCAAAGAATCTAACGTCTTGCTTCCTTTATCCACTCTTGAAAGTAGAATACATATAATTATAAATGTGACTTATAGCCAACTTCACTCAAATACTTGGACCTTTTTAAAAGTCTTCCAAATACTTTATTTCTATATAAAGTTAGTTGGGTTTCTTTGAATGAAGATAATTTATTAGTCATGCTTTTTTATTTATTAATAAAAGGACCACGTTTCAATAAATCCTTAAATCCTTTTTCTTTGTTATTGTATGTTAAATTCATTAATATATATTAACATTTGAGGCTATAAATATCTCACTTCTATCCCTTGTTTTACTTTCATATGTGTTTATAATATGAGTAGGAGATGAAAATGCTCACTAGAAGTTATAAAAAAAAAATAAATTAAGAAAGTATTCTCTAAAAATTTGACTATTGAAATATCATTAAATATCTTTGAGTACTATTAAATATATAAATAATAATCTTTTATTTCAATGTAGAAGAACTCTTATTATGAGGTAAAATTATATAATATACATCTATCTACTTTTGTTATATAATTTAATAATTATAAAGATATAAAATGTTCACCCATTCATATGTATAGAAATTATGTTATGATTAATATTGATTATAAAAAGATTTTTGGGAGATATAACAAATCTACTCTTAATTTCTAATTAAATAATATATATATATATATATATATATATATATATATATATTTATAATAATATTGGTGTTACAATATGGAGATTAAAAAGAGTATTAATTTGCATTTAACACATGATTTGACTTTTACAGTGTAAAAAGATATTCAACATGAAGTCAATTCAGCAGTGAAACGAATTAAGGACATATTATATGTAATTGAGGAAATTGTTACGTAAAAGAGAATGTGATTTTCATTTCGTAAGAAAATTATACCAACAATTAATTATATGGTGATGAAGGTTGATACGAAGTAGCGGAATGTTAAGATAATAAAAATTAAAGTACATAGATAAAAGTATTGATAAGGAAAAAAAACAAGATAAAGAAAGTAAGGAAATCATGAGTAGAAAGTAAGGAAATCATGAGTAATAATATATTACTCTTAAATTATACGCGAACAAATATCATAACGTACTTTAAATTAAATTAAAGTGAAGATTTTTTTTTTAAAAGAATTGTTATGTACCTTAAAATTATTCAATTATTTCGAAAATATTTTTTATTTATTTATTTAACAATAAATTATATCACAATAGCAATACATTAGTGGCACTCTGATCATGGAGCACCTCACGGAGCGGATCTTAATTCTAAAGCACTCACTAAATGCTTTTAAAGAATGACTCTGTTTTTTTACACTTTTTTTTAAGCAAAAATTAATTTAGAGTTCTTTTCATTCCACGATACCTTCTTCGGTACACTACGCGCGCCATGCTATTACGTGATTGAAGAAACACCTTTCTCTTTCATCTTATGGCATTTTGAAAACGTCGAGTGAAAATGGAAGCTTCTCCGATCAATTTCCTCCATGCTTTCACTCTATTTTGTACCACGTTGTTGCTTGTATTCATGTAAGCCTTCAATCATTGTCTATTTTGTTCCTAAATGTGATTCTTCTACTTAATTTCTTGTTATGTTCAATGTTGATTTTCAATTATTATTGGTTTTTTTATGTAAACAAATATTAGTGGGTGAGATTGAATGTTGAATACTTTGTTAACCATTTTAGGTTGAAATCAATATGAATGGTAAAAAGTTTGGTGGTGGTTGCAACTAACTAGAAAAAGGTTGTGGAGGTACCTAAAAGGGGATGGTTATGTGTAGAGTGCCATATAGAATTTGAATGAAGTTGTTTGCTTAATCAATCTACACATATTCTATTTATAACATTAAATATAGAGATAGTTTTTTTGTTAAGCAAAGAACGAGTCTCTATTTCTAATGCAGAGAACAAAAGATGTCGTCATGCAGTGTTGGATTATCCTCTGCATAGATTACTTCTATTTAAACTCTAATACATTATGCAGACCCTGCATTTTAAATTTCTCTTACTGATTTGTTATTGGTTAATGAGCATTCATGAACGAACTTTTACATTGGTATAAATGGATAAGTTGGACATTAATATATAAAGAAAAGTACACATAAACTTATTAGTTTTTTCATCTTAGTAATGGAGTCAAATTTACATGAATTAAGTAAAGAATCCTAAACAAGCAAGTCCAATTATAGAGGTGGCCTTGTCATGTTTAAAAGCGTTTGTCGATAGTTTATTGTTACTGATTCTCGTTACTATATCTAATTTCTTTAGGCACAAATTTTTCTATTTAGAAGTGTAGCATATAATTTGATTATGATTTGGTTTACTTGACTTTTATAATAAGATAATTGATGTTACCTGCAACAATTTTTTCCTCACTAATTCTGATACCAATTATTATATTAAGCACTTATTGTTTGACCAAAAACTATAACCAATGATTCTGATACAAATTGTTATATTAAACACTTACCACTAGATTAAAAACTACAACCGATAGTCATAACACGACTTTTTCTATTTAAAAACATAGCAACCCAAATGTCATGATTCAATTGTGATTTGTCTCAACTGAATTTTGTGACAAGACCATTGATGTCACCTGCACTACAAGAAAATAGCTATTTAGAAACCAATTTTTAGTTATCAAATGAAATGGTTGTTAATTATGACCAAAATAGTCACCAAATTAAATTTTGGTTGCTAAATAACTATAAAATAGAAATAATGATTGAATTTAGTGACCAATTAGGTTAAGATAATTGATATCTAACATTAGCTACTAAGGTTTTAGTGACCTATGCTATTAGATTCTAAATTGGTATCTAATTAAGTTAGGGACTAATTTAGAATCTAATGATATTGGTCACTAAAACCTTGGTAGTTAATGTTAGATACCAATTATCTTAACCTAATTGGTCACTAAATTCAATCATTACTTTTATTTTGTAGTTATTTAGTAACCAAAATCTAATTTGGTGACTATTTTGGTCACAATTAGCAACCATTTCATTTGGTAGCTAAAAATTGGTCTCCAAATAGCTTTTTTCTTGTAGTGTTGTAACATTTGATCTGAATCTTTAAATTCATCACCATCAACTGGCAGATTCGCTTGCAACTTGTTTGTTTCTTCAACCTTTAGTGTTTAGTTAATATAGACTCTGAATGACTTTGATGTCATATTAGAAAGATAAAATTTAAGTCTAACTCAACTTCATAAAACTAACTTAATAAGGTGAAGTATACACTCATTTCTGTATTATAAGTTGATCATATTTCTAGACGATTTGAGATATTCAATATACCTCTTCACACATTATGTAAATCAAGTGGAGGAATATAAAAACTAATAATAGATGACATAATATGTTCAACTAATCTTGTTAATATAGACAATTAATAGGCTCAGATACCATTTTTAAAAAAGACATAATTTAAATCTAATGCGATCTCATAAAACTAATTTTGTAAGGTGAAGTTTACAGGGACCTTTAGTTATGTCTCCACTTAATATGAAATCCGGACAATATCTTCTCTCATGAGCTTCTCTGGCCACAACCTCTCTAGTTCCCTCCACGTGGAAAGGATTCTTTTACGTCGCCATAGGTGTTGTTGTTTCTAATGCATGTTCGTTTTACTACGACCAAGGTGAAGCTGGAGGAAGGGACATAAAAGTCTGAATAGTTGTGTACAAAATTTGTTGGAAATATGATTACTTTTATTCCAACGTCTCGCCACCATGGATGAAGTTGTGACCTACAAACTTCACCTAATTTCACTTTAATCCATCGTTCACGATGATAATTTGCCTAATTTAAGCTTTCATTGGTTTATGCTAAAGATTATGGGAATTGTACTCATACATGGCGTCTCCAGAATCTTCTAAAGTGCATGGGAAAATTGCTGTATGCAATAGGTGAGAATGCTAGGATTTAGAAGGCGGGTGAAGTAAAGCTTAGTGGTAGGTTGAGAATTTTTTTAACAGCAAAACGGAATATATATATATAATGGGAGTACTTGAGGTACTCTAATCCATTTACAACAAAAAAAAATCTGTATATAGGCAATTTATTAACGGCAGCTCCATAACCAATAAAGATAACATCTATAACTTTACCCATTGTTTTATAATATACCATCATTACAATCACATCAGAAGGATATCTTCAGCCATCTAAATCTAGATAACACGTGGTACATTTTTATCAAAATTATGTAAACCCTATGTGGCATAATACATTTTGAAACCATATCAATAATCATGGGTCAACGATTGGACTATAAGAGTGTAGTTCTCATATGATTCTTTTATAGCATTAAAATGGTCCTGCTAGCCTTCATGGTTTGATGTGTGATCTCTCTATTAGTATCAGTTGATCAGTAAGAGTCATCCTTTATGTTTGAAGTTGGATCCTAGCCACCTGACCAACATCACAAGAGAAACATCATAGGCAAAATCTAAAATTCTATTACTTTGCATTAGTGAAACTAGATACTGTATAAGAGCAACTATTATTTAGAAAATAGAGCCTGATTAATTCCTCTATACAAATGTTTGTCTGCATAATTGAATCTTATCATAATGTCCTTATAATTTTAGCTGCTAATCCCTTGCCATTAAGAAAATTAATTGAAATAATCCCTCATTATATCATATAGATCCCATAAACCAACATCTTAAAAAAAAAATAATCACTGGCAGAAATAACTTCCACACACATTTATTGTTCAATTCATTTGTGTCACGAAAGTAGTTCATGATTAAGTATCATATAATGGTATAAGTGGTTAAAATTTTGATAGTTAATGTTAAATACTAATTATGTTAACTTAATTAGTCACTAAATTCAATTATTATTTTTATATTATAATTATTTAACAATCAAAACCTAATTTGATAGTTATTTTGGTTATAATTAACAACTATTTTATTTGGTAGTTAAAATTAGTGTTTAAATAATTTTTTTCTTATAGTGTATCCAAAATTTTATTTATATCTCCGTGAAGACTCTTATCATCTTAGTTATTTGTGCACATACAAATAATGAAATAATGAGATCATGTGATGCCTTATTAATGTAGAAAACATAGTATGCTTCGTGTTTTCAAGTTGAATGTTATGTTGCTATTACTTTATGTTCATTATAGTTAGTGTTATATTTTATTACTTGTTTTCTGATTACAAATTTTATATCAGATTATCTTTTGTATTCTTATCTTGGATTTTGAGTCGGGTACTTGGTGCATCGGTTGGATTTTGCGTTGGTGGATGCAACAGTTTAAAAGACGTGGAATTGAAGTTTAAAAAGGTTCTTCTTTACTTTTACTCACTTTCTTACTTCTTATTTTCTAGTTACAAAATCTACAAAATCTTAAATGCATCAACAACTTAGTTATTCTTTACACAACCCTTTTTGAAAATCCCAGTTCAAATTCTTTGTTCTTTTTTATGTTTGTTTGTCTAAAGCCATATCAATATATTGTTTCAATTTATGACATGTGCAGGGTGCTGTTGAATCTGTATCTATTGGTGAAATTAAACTTAGTTTTCGTCGTTGTTTGGTTGAACATGGTGTGGGTAAGAGTTCTTGGGACCCAAAGTTGCAACTAGTAATATGCAACTTAGAAATTGTTACACGACCTCCAATTAAAAGCTCTGAAAGCTCTGAGATAAAAAAGAAGAAACCTAAAAAATCTAGTGGTGGTTCTTCTGGCAAGGGAAAGGGAAAGTGGAAGACTATAAGCAACATTGCAAAATATTTGTCACTTTCTGTGACAAATGTAGTTTTGAAGGTATGCATCTTTGTGTCATTCTTTTTTCTTGGTCGACCAAACATACATTAATTTTAGTACTTCCCTGAATGGTGTCTTTAATTTTTTTTTTATAATATGTAATACCATATTTAGAATGATTGCTAGATAATAAAGTGTTATGGGTATTATGAGTAGTAAAAGAAAGTTTAATATATTATTTTGTATGTGTTTGAATTTTTAATTCTACTAGGACTGACATATTATTTGAAAACATTGTTTTTTTTGGACATTGTGAATGTCTTTTGAATATTGCAGACACCTAAATTTACTCTTGAGATTGGGAAGTTGAATGTGGACTTATCTAAAGATGCCGGATCCGAGTCAGATTTGGTAGTTAGGGTTCAAATACTACCCATTGTGGTTAACATTAGTGAGCCTCAAGTTAGTAATCAGTTATCTGAATCTAGTGGTGGAGGAAGCAATACTTCTAGCCAACCATCTATTGCTTCTACAGAAAAGACTTCTTCTGCTACTTTTGTCTGTGAAAAATTCTCTGTCTCATGTGCATTTGGCCATGATAGGTACTAATTTCCTTGTATAAATTTTTTAAGTACTAATCTTCATTTAAGTTTGAGAAAAGGAAATAAATTTGTATGTAAGATGTTCGTGATGAAAAAAGCTTATGGTTGAAGGCAATAGGAGTTTCAAAGTGAGAAGCTTCAAGGGAGATTCTAATGCACACATGGTTTATCTATTGTGAATAATTTATTAGAAACAAACAAACATTTTAACTAATAAGGTTGCATTGTTGGACCTAAATTTGATAATTCCAAACTAAAACTTTCTCTTAATTAGTTTGGTTTGCAATTTTGGTGGTGCATAATTTTTTCCTAAAATTTTTTAGGACAACTCAAATGGTACTTGGTTTTTAGTTTTCATATTTGTAGTTGTTCATGTGTTGCTGTCTTACATAAAGGTCTCTGTAGTTATATTTGATTTTTCCTTTACAATTTATTTTATGTCCTCATATTTAAAGTAAAAATTACCATTGACTTGGATGATCTCTTTTTTTTCTTTTTTATAAATATTTTTATCAATTTAGGGTTTCTTAGTTGTTATTTTTCTTCTTGTTTTGGATGTAGGGAAGTAGGTATAATTATAAGGAGTGTAGACGTTTCCATAGGAGAAATCACTGTGAATTCGAATGAGGGGTTGCTTGAGAAAAAAAAAAGTTCATCAGAATCTTCTTCTGACTCTCAGAAAAATATAGCATCACATGTTGATCCCAAGAGCAAAAAGCCACCTTCCAATAAGCGAGAAAAACTTGCAGGCTATATTTCAAAGTTTCCACAGAAGGTAGGGCAATTATACATGCTTTTATTTTTTTTATTTCTTTTCTAATGTTTTTTCTTATATTATAATGGATAAATGAATCAAACTTGATTGAAATTTATTAAGTCAATTGCTCTTAAAGAAGATTGGGAACAAACATTTTATGCCTTCTAAGCATTTTCATTTTTTAAAAATTGAACATTTTGGTTTTGGCTATTTGTTCGTGTTTATAGTAGTTTTTGGTGTGTGTGAGCCCATTTACTGTAGAATTCTAAAGTTGTTCAAAGGTTTTTCAAATGGTTTAAATGTTAACTGTTTAATTATGTTTTTTCATTAGGTGAACTTCAATTTGTCAAAGGTGAATGTGAGTTTTACGCATCGTGAACGTAATCTTTATGTTGAAAATAACATCATGGGCATCCAATTCAAAAGCATCAAATCACGACCAACAAAGGATGGTGGGGAGAGTACACGTCTTCATTTTCAACTCGAATTTGGTGAAATTCATGTATGGAGTGTGTGTGTGTTTTATATATATATATATATATATATGAAACTTGTGTTACGATTTTCCATTTTCTATTTTCCTTCTTGCTAACAACTTTTCTTGTTGTTTTATTTATATTACAGCTTTTTAAAGAAGGTGGTTCTTCCATCGTGGAGATATTGAGTGTGAATTTGGCTTCTTTTGTGTATGTCCCTGTACAGGTAAGTTATTTTGTATTCCATATAGAAAACACCTTTGTATTTTTGTATAATTGGCAAGCTTTCCTAATATTAGAGAGAAATGAAAGGGTAAAATGTAGTTTATGTGGAGAAAATTTAATAGAAATATTAGTCTATCAACTACTTATACTTGCACTTGCTTATGCATATATATATATATATATATATATATATGAAACAAAGAAGCATAAGACCGAAACATAAAATTATTGTCTCTCTATGAATCAAAAATAGAATTTTCTTCCTTGTTAGTGGATAATAGACAACGAGGTATAATGCCAATATTTATAATGTTTATTTACCTTTTAAATAATGTTCAACTTTTTTTTAATAATGTATATTTAGTATGTTTTATTAATTTTTATAGATAATTAAGTATGTATATATACATATATTATTACACTAGTTCACAATTATATTCAAGATTGATGGGATCGACCTTCCCCATAGTAAACATAGTATTATAGATCATTGTTTTAGAATAGGAAAGGCAAACCTTTATAAATCATCTTAAAAGAATTGTGATTAATAAATATTTTGTTCTTTAAAGTTTGAATCAATCCACCTCATCACTATAATTAAAGTCTTTCTTCTCTCTTCATCTTCTTATGCTCTTATCTTTTATTTTCGGATTTCAATCTTTGGTCATAGGCTTTAGTTTCAATTGTGAATGAGGGGATATGTGTAACTATGCTCTAAAGCTTAAGTTAGTTATACGTATACTAAGTTAGAATTCTTAAAGATTTTATTACTTTTTTTTTTCTGGTCCATACATCTATTTATATTATCTAAAGTTACATCTATTTATATTATCTAAAGTTAGACTGTTATGTGTAAGGATTTGTTCAAACTCAAATAGATCCAATATCTCCTTAATGATGATTCATATATTAACACCTAATTATTGATAATAAAGTAATTACGCAGTAATCTAGTAAGATAATTGGTGATTGATTTGTGAACTTTGTGACATGTCAACATTTAAAGTTACGAGTCATGTGCGATCTTTAAACTTAAGTGGTAGTGATGAGTCTCTTAAAAAAAGTTCATCTTTTTTTTGTTGTTTATTCAATTATCTAACATATATACAGTATATATTTAAAAATCAAAATGATTAACTTTTATTTCCACAATTTCTATCAAGTTAATTGAGAGTTGTTGAGAAAATTCAACTCTATAGGAAATCATTCTATCTTCTTGAGGGATTATATTTTCTATCTCCCTCATTATAAGAATTCTCTATTTTTTTTTTCTTTTTGTCCCTCCATTATCTTAACGAAATTGGTTTCCTTTAGCACCTTTGTAGTTTAGCTCTTAGGTGGTCTCTTTCATGTCTTTAACTAAGTGAATTTGAATTTGCTCAAAAACTTTGTATGTACATTAATCATTCATCTTTTTCTTGACTTAGCTTCCCTTGCACAATAAAAAGGATCAAGATTTCACCAACTAAATCTCTTAATCATATTTGCATATTTTAAATGTTTTTCTCCTAAATTAGGGTTACACAATTTGGGATACAGAAGATTTGAGAAAAACAACATTAAATTATGTTCGTAAATAAATTAAAATAAAACACTTAATAAACATAAGTATAAAAGATTTGTAATGATTATACACATTCCTAACCAGCTGATGTAGATTTCTGATTACACAAACTTTTTTGTGAACTCATTATAAGACATAACATTATTCATTTGTCTTTACCTAAAACTAATCTTTTATGAGGCTTTGTCCTCAAGTAATGCATTCGGGAAGACGTTAATCTTTTTCATCCCTTACTTTTAATGAAACTTAACATTTCGAACAAAAAAAATTGGCACATTGCCCATCTTGAAGCCTACAAAACTCTTATATAGTTAGTTGAATGGAGAATTTTTAAAGAGTAATTCATTATTTTGTAGAAGTTGAAATATTTTATAATAAAATATTTTGTTTGAATAGAAAATTTTAGAAGAAATTTAAATTTTATAAATTTATAAGAGTAGTTTGATTACTTAAAATTGTAAAATTTTATTAAAAAATAAGAATTTAAAATTCTTCCTAATTTCTTCTATTTCACATTTGTGTTTCTTCTCTTCGTATTTTTTTCTTTAATATGGATTGGATGTTGTTTACTTAATGTCATTTGAGATGTCATCGGTTGTATATCAATTGAGGTGTCATCAACTCTACATATTTTATTTAATTGATATCAGTTAAGAATTCTTTTAGGCCGAAATCAATAGAGATGATTTTTCTAGGACATTGTTAGAGTTATTTTTTCACTTATGCAAGCCAATATTAGTTTGTGCTTTCCTAGGCAGCATCAACAATATTCTTTTATCGATCTCAAACATGTTTTTTTTTTCGATTGACATTAATTAGAGTTCTTTTCAAATGTCAATCAAAATTGGTTTTAACTTATGCTAATCATATATATATATATATATTTTTTTTTTTCCTTTTAATGTAGGTTAAGATTATTTTTCAATCAAAGTTAGGATTTTCTTATCCATTATTGATAGAATTACTCTTTGATCAATATTAATAAATTTTTTTTATTGATGTTAATGATATTGCCTTTCAATCAATGTTAATCAAGATATATCAGTCACAATAATATGAAATATTTTTCTATTAACATTATTAAGATTATCTTTTCACTGATGTAAGTTAGAATTATTTTTCAGTAGTTGTTAGTTAGAATATTTCTCAATTAATGTCAGTCGTTTTTCTTAACTTATGTCAACTGGTTTTTGTCCATTGATGTTTGTCAAGAGTTATTTTTTTATTATTAGTAAACTTATTTTTCAATCAATGTAAAGTAATTTTTTCAAAAGTTTTCTAAGTTTTGTTTTTTTTTTTTTTGTCTAAATCCAATTAGGGAAACTTGGGACCAATCTTAGAATGGGACTTATATTGACCAATGTTAGCCTAGAATGTCAAACAATAATCCCAACCAACGATGCCAAAAAACAATGACCCTAATGAGTTTAGTCGAAATAATCTGGTCAATATCAATTAATTGATGTGAATCGAGAAAAAATCATGTCAATGAAAACTTTAAAAATCTTAGCAAACTTCGATTAGAGAATAAATTTGATTCATATCAAGTGAAAAACATCACCTAAAAATATTTCTTTTATTATTAAATGTAATATATTATTAACGTAGAATTTTATATTTGATAGTAATTGAAATATTTTATCTACGAAAAAAATTAATAAATTTAAATTACTTTATCCAAATAAAACAATTTAAATTCAGATTAATTTAAATTTAATATATTTTTCTTTCATAAAATTATAAAATTCTCCACAGAATCAAATAATTTTTGTTTTGGAGATATAGAACAATTTTAGCATTCACCTACCAAATTAAGCTTTCCGGAGAAACGTTTACTGATAGACACAACATTTTATAATAGAATTTCTTTAGATGTTTATATATAAAGGACATTGATCTCATAATATGAATGAAGAAGGCTTGACATGAAGTATTACACTGTTGTTCTTGTATTTTATGTGCAAACTTACTTCATGTTTTGGTGTCTTCCTCTAGTCAGTTATGCTTGTGAGAGCTGAAACACAAATTAAGATTGGACGTTCACAATGCAACATCGTAATGAGCAGAATAAAGCCTTGGTTGCTCCTAAAGCCACCACCTAATAAGAAAAAAATGGTTATCAAAGAAGAAGCTCCTGTTGCAAAACCAAAATCAACTGATGACAGTAAGGCCATCGTATGGACTTGTAACTTGTCAGCTTCCGACCTTACAATAATGCTTTTCAGTATGGCTGGTTCTCCACTATATCATGTAAGTATATTGCCATATATATATGTGTGCTTATATATAAATACATATGTGTGTATGTATGTATATATTGTTGTTATCTGTGAATCAAAATAAGCTTAACAGTTTTACTATATAAACTGGTTCTTGTTATATGTGATGTTGTGCATGTGGTGATTCATGATTAAATTCTTTTTCAGTGTATATGTTTTCTCATTTGAGTCCTGTGGTTTTGTTTGAGTCCCTATTATTTTTTTGGAAATGATAACGTGACAATAAGAAATCAGAAAAAGAAGTATGAGATTTTTCCAAAATAACGCACAGTAAAAATAAAATCTTCTAATATAAAAGAAACTAATAGCAAAAGTTTATAATTTTGATAAAGATTGAAATAGGGCTGCATGAACAATATATATATTTAGCATGAACAAGCCATACATTTTAATCCTGAAATTATCTGTTCTAGTGATTTTTTTTTTTTTTTGGCAACTGATTGGTGGTAAAATATTACGAACAAACTCATTCAAATGTCTGAGTTTTGAAACTGTATTTTGTCTATGCAAGCGGATATTTTTTTGAAGCAGAAGAAAGTGTTACACTAGGATCTAGAAAGGATAAACTCAGATAAAATCATATCAACTTTGTTATGGTTATGAATTTGGATGATAGAAAAAGTAGTTCAGAAGTTACTTAAATACTATTAAACTGGTATCAAAACATCCTAACAGTTTTTAGTAAAGATTATTGAAGAATAGGACCATCCTCAAAATCAAAACAAGGTTGAAATATTGAGGTCATTTGATCTGCAAGCTTGAGGGTCTAATGTTGAAGAGATCATAATTGTGTATTTTTTTTTTTTTCTTAAAAGGGTGCATTTGGTTTGTTTAGCTTTATTTTTTATAATATACTTTTTATAAATAACTACAAAAAATGTCGCCTTATTTTCACTTCTTTTCTCCTTTGCAGATTCTTGAAAAGAGGAAATGAAGTAAAAACAAGGTGACTTTTTTTAAACTATTAATGAAAACATGTGAATGAAAACAACAAACTAATGATTCATGTAAATTTTGATTTTAGTTCCTAGCATGTTTAATAAGTTTTCCATCTCTATATTTATCAATGTAATAAATGTAGGAACTGAAAAGTATTAATTTTTGTAAAACAAAAAGTAACAACGTAAAATAATTTACTGGGCTAAAATGATATTGATCAGAATAAACTACTAAGAAATGCTACTTGGATATTAGACTTGAGGTTCAAAGGATGATTGTAGGATATTGGTTGAATGTTTTGTTGAAGTCTCACCAAATGGGTGGATTGTTTAGTTTCTTTGACTCTTCAAATTTCTTTTGTTCAATTCATTATATGTACCTGTTTGATCATTTTGAGTTCTAGTGGAGGAAATTTTCTTAAATGTTAATTCAAATGTTTTTGAGTAAAGACATTTACCACCAAGCATTCATGTATTGTTTCCAAATCCAGGGTTGCTTAAAATCAACACATGTATCTGCAAACAACACTTCGAAGATGGGAACTGCAGTGCATTCTGAACTTGGTGAACTAAGCCTCAAAATGGCCAATGAAAATCAAGAATACTTGGAAGAAAGCATTTTTGGTGCTGAATCAAACTCTGCCTCCATTTTGCACATTACAAAGGTTGCTGTGGATTGGGGCAAAAAAGACATCAAAACCTCTGAAAAAGAGGCTCCAAAGTGTGTGCTAGGTTTATCAGTTGTTGTGACTGGCATGGGAATTTATCTAGGCTTTGAGCGTGTAGAATCATTCATATCTACAGCAATATCCTTTCAAGTTCTACTTAAAAGCCTTTCAGGTCCAAAGAAAAAACCCACACAGACCCGGGCACATTCATCAAAAAGTTCAGGGAAAGGAACTCAAATGTTGAAATTCCATCTTGAACAGTGTTCAGTTTATGTATTGGGTGAAACTGGTTTAGAAAACGCAGTTGTTCCAGACCCCAAGAGAGTTAACTATGGTTCACAGGGTGGTAGAGTTATAATAAGTGTGTCTGCAGATGGCACCCCTCGCACTGCAAATGTAATGTCCACTGTTTCCAGTGAGTACCGGAAGCTAAAGTACTGCATTTCTCTTCAAATCATAGATTTGAAGTTTAGTGTGAACAAGGAGAAAAGATCCAAACAGGTAGAACTTGCCAAGGCCAGATCTTTCTATCAGGAGTATTATGATGAAACTAGGCCAGTATCAAAGGTGGCATTACTTGACATGCGAAATATTAATTTTGTACAACGATTGGGTGGCCTTAAAGAGAATGCTGCATGCTCTCTTTTAAGTGCCACTGAGATTTCTCTGAAGTGGGAGCCTGATTTACATCTATCAGTGATTGAACTGGTTTTGCAGCTAAAATTAGCATTACACAATTCCAAGCTTCGGGAGAAAATTAATGAGCAAGTTGAAGATGTTGTGTCTGATGTAAAAGATTCTAATAAGAAAAATGAAGCTCCTGTTCCATCAGGGCATTCTGAAAAGAAGAAAGAATCTGTTTTTGCTGTTGATGTAGAAATGTTGAAGATATCTGCTGTGCTAGGAGATGGAGTTGATGCTATGGTTCAGGTGCAGTCAATTTTCTCTGAGAATGCTCGTATAGGAGTGCTCTTTGAAGGACTCTCGTTTCATTTTAATGGGGCCAGACTAGTCAAGAGTAGCAGGATGCAAGTGTCACGAATTCCTAGTAAATCTGCTGCTGCTGCTGCATCTGATGCAAAGGGAGTTACAATATGGGATTGGGTGATTCAAGGTCTTGATGTTCACATATGTATGCCATTCAGATTAGAATTGCGTGCTATTGATGATGCTCTAGAGGACATGTTGCGTGCATTGAAGCTCATTGTTGCTGCAAAGACCAACATGATTTTTCCGGTGAAGAAAGAGAGTTCCAAGGCTAAAAAGCCTAGTTCAGTAAAATTTGGATGTGTGAAGTTTCTCCTACGCAAGTTAACTTTTGATATTGAAGAGGAACCGATTCAGGGATGGCTTGATGAACACTACCATCTGCTGAAGAAGGAGGTTGGTGAATTAGCTGTCCGGTTAAACTTCTTAGATGATTTTATATCCAAGGCCAAGAAAGATCCAAATTCCACTGATGACACCAATACTTCTCATGAAGAAAAAAAAATTTACATCAATGATGTTGAGGTTGATTTGAACAATCCTTCAGTTGTTGAATCGATGCGAGAAGACATTTATACACGAACATTCCGATCATATTACCAGGCATGCCAAAACATAAAGTTGTATGAGGGATCAGGTTCTTATAGAAATGATAAACTTCAAGCTGGTTTCAAGCTTAGTACTTCAAGATCTTTTCTTCTTTCAATATCTGCAGCAAACTTAGACGTAACCTTGACAAAAATTGACGGTGGAGAAGATGGCATGATTGAAATTCTGAGGAAGCTTGATCCTGTTTGTCGTGAATTAGAGATACCATTTTCCAGACTTTATGGAGCAAACATTCTCTTGAACACTGGTTCTCTTGTGGCTCAAATTCGAGATTACACATTCCCTCTCTTCGCTGGAACTTCTGGCAAATGTGAAGGTCGTGTTGTGATGGCTCAGCAGGTAATATGAAGCAACATAATCTTTTATCAACATTCTAGTTTTTAATACTTACTTTGATCAATTATCATCCTTAAACACCTGTCAAAGTCGTATCCGTATCCGTGTCAGTATCTTTCATAAGTCAAAACATAATCCCCATGAGTTTATACATTTTCTCTCACTTTTAAGAAGAAGCTACATGTTACTTGAACTGAACTTTGTATTTGTTTCTCACATCTATTGGTCATTATTCTTTGATTTATTTCAAGTAGGCAACTAGCTTTCAACCTCAAATGCTTCAAGATGTGTTTGTTGGGGAATGGAGAAAGGTAAGCATGCTGCGATCAGCCACCGGTACTACTCCGCCGATGAAGACATACACAGATTTGACGTTACAGTTCCAGAAAGGTGAAGTGTCATTTGGGGTGGGTTATGAACCGGTTTTTGCTGACATTAGTTATGCTTTTACGGTGGTGCTACGGAGGGCTAATCTAAGTGTTAAGACTCCTGGGCCACTTATTTTGCCACCCAAAAAGGAGAAGAGTTTGCCATGGTGGGATGACATGAGAAACTACATTCATGGAAGAATTTCCTTACTATTTTCTGAAACAAACTGGAATATTTTGGGAAGTTCAGACCCTTACGAAAAGTTTGATAAGCTTGTACTTTTGACTAGTGCTATGGAAATTCACGAGTCTGATGGTCGCATTTTCCTTTCTGCGCAAGATTTCAACATTTACTTGACCAGTTTGGAGAGTATGGCAACCAAACGGGGTACCAAAATTCCACCAGGTGTTTCTGGTGCATTCTTTGAAGTCCCAGTTTTCATACTTGAAGTTACAATGGATTGGGGTTGTGACTCTGACATGCCACTGAATCATTATTTGTTTTCACTTCCAATTGAAGGGAAGCCTCGTGATTTCGTGTTCGACCCCTTCAGATCCACTGCTCTTTCGCTTCGATGGAACTTATCATTTAGATCCGTTCCTCCTCCATCAGAAAATCAAAGTTCATCATCTGTTGAAGGAGATGCTAATGTTCATCAGCCTCCTCATACTTCTGGGAATGCTTCACCAACAATAAACCTTGGTGCTCATGATATATCATGGCTAACAAAATTTGGTACCTTGATGTACCTTCCCCCACATAAACTGCGCTTGTTCTCGCGTTTCCCTCGTTACGGTGTTCCAAGAATTGTCAGATCAGGGAACCTTGCACTAGACAAAGTAATAACTGAGTTTATGATGCGTATAGACGCCACCCCAATTTGTATAAAGAACGTGTCTCTGCATGATGATGATCCAGCCAAAGGACTGACATTTTCTATGACAAAGCTCAAGGTTGAATTATGTTTTGGGAGGGGCAAGCAAAAGTTTACTTTTGAAAGCAACCGTGGCCTTCTTGATCTTGTTTACCAAGGTGTTGATCTTCACATGCCCAAAGTTTTCCTTAGCAAAGAAGGCTGCAGCAGTATTGCTAAATTGATTAGCATGGCACCAAAAGGGTCACAAGCTCCATCCAAGGATAAAACACCCCCTGAAAAAAGTTGTCTGACACAGAAAAATCCTGATGATGGATTTCTTTTATCCGGTGATTACTTCACGATAAGGAAGCAGTCCCCAAAGGCTGATCCTGATACTTTGATAGCTTGGCATGAAGCAGGAAAAATACATTCTGACAATACCTATGTACGACCTCAGCGTGAAAATCGAAGTGAAACTGATGAGCATGAGCAATCAGATCCAAGTGATGATGATGAAGGATACAATGTGGTAATAGCAGACAGTTGTCAGCGTGTGTTTGTGTATGGTCTCAAGCTTCTGTGGAATATTGAAAACAGAAATGCTGTTTGTTTCTGGGTTGCTAGTCTTTCCAAAGCCTGTGCACCAGCCAAGCCTTCTCCTTCTCGGCAGTATGCACAAAGAAAGTTACGTCAGGAGAAGAAAAAAGCAGAAGTAGCTGAAACTGATCAAGATGGTGCAGGTGAAACCACTCAAGATGATGGGGCTGAAGTCCCTCCAGATGATGGAGCTGAAGTCCATCAAAATGATGGAGCTGAAACTCATCAAGATAATGGTGGCGAAATCAGTAAAGTTGATGAAGCTGAATCCCGTCAAGACAATAAGGCTGAATCCCATCAAGACAATAAGGCTGAAACCAGTCAAGATGAAGGAGCTGAGACGCATCAAGATGAAGTTTCTACGTCCCTTGACACCAATAACATCTCGGATTCTCTCTCTTCTCCGACTGCCAAAAATCCTGAATTACCTTCATCCCCATCACATGAGGATAATGTGGACAACTTACCATCTAGTATGTGTCATATGCTTCAGGAAATTTATATGCAAGTAGTAAAATATAACACAAAAGAAGCAAATACATCGCTAAATACTCCTTGTGTCACAATAGTACTTTCACTGCTTTCCAGAGACCCTTGATGATTTTTTTGTTAAGCCCCATTTGATCTTGAGTATTGTTACTAACAACTTTGTTTACCCTCTTTTATTTCCCTTTTTGTGTCTATTTCCCAGCTAAAAATGAGAAGAATGCCGATGAGAAGAATGGCGAAGAGAAGAATGCCGATGAGGCAGAGGAGGGGACTCGTCACTTCATGGTTAATATCGTTGAACCACAGTTTAATCTTCACTCAGAGGATGCAAATGTAAGTTATAGAGTACGTTTTCATTTTAAATAGAACTTATGGGGAAGATACAGTATGCATTTTGATTATTGTGCATGCCCTTCAGATGGTAACTTGTACCTAGATTGAAACAATAAAATCCTTTTATTCAAATTTCTCGACAGATCTTATTTTGAGAAACAGCTGACAGCTTTGGTTTTCTGTTTCCTGTTAATTTGTTTAGGATAATTAGTTGTGCATCTATGAAGACCACGTCCAATTTCTATATTATGTCTTTTATTTTTCATGTGTTAGTTCTCCTTTGTTTATAAATTTTCAAAAGTTTTCTAAGATTATATGTGTGTTCATGCTTTCACAGGGAAGGTTTTTGCTTGCTGCTTTAAGTGGCCGCATTTTAGCCCAGTCATATCACTCAGTGCTTCAAGTTGGTTATGAGATGATTGAGCAAGCACTTAGTACTACTGATGCACAAAGCAGTGAATACCAGCCTGAAATTGCATGGAAAAGATGGGAGTTATCTGTGATGTTGGAGCATGTGCAGGCCCATGTTGCACCAACAGATGTTGATCCAGGGGCCGGAGTGCAGTGGCTACCAAAAATTCGCAGAGGATCCCCAAAAGTAATGCGCACAGGTGCTCTTCTTGAGAGAGTTTTTATGCCTTGTGATATGTACTTTCAGTTCACAAGGCACAAAGGAGGCACACCAGAACTGAAGGTAATTTCTTTTTATATCATTGTAAAATCCAAAGATCCTTGTCAGATGATGTCTTTTATTTGAACTGTTGTGCTGAATGATTTGCTTCTGATTTGGATAATAGAAACAGCAGTCTTTATAATGTTTATGCTATATACGTGGAGAACTTTCCATCAATTAGATGTCTGTTTTTTCATTGTTTTTATTACTAATTTCTTGCATACTCTTTTGGGGAATACTGATTTAGTGCTAAATCTTTCTATATCTTTTTGACAATAAGGTTTCAGGGGTTTGTTAAAAGAAAAGAGGTCATGAACTGCGCTGTTTTTCTTAGGTTGCTCTATTTATTTATTTATAAATTTTATGGAGAAGAAAAATGCTAGAATTTTAGAATATTTCTTTACTATGAGGAAGCTTCTCTCTGTCAAGTCTTCTGTTTTTTCTCATCATACAATACATATGTTTCTTCAGCATCTATTATTCATTTAACGATAGGAGATCACTTGTGTACCCAATGAGGAATGTGAGCACTTATATAAGCAACTTTTAGGGCTCATTTTTCTGTTCGAGTTCATTTTTGTGATTGTGAAGTATTCTTTTATGATATTTTTATCTTATATTTGTTTCCTTACAATTACATTTACTCTAGTTTAATCTCCTCAATAGCTAACATTTTTAACATGAAATTAGAGCTTAAATGTTCTAAGGGACTGTGAAAGAAAAAATAAGAGAGAAGAGAAGCCAAAAAGTCAAAGAGAAAGAGACCTCTAAAACAATACGGGCCTGGCCAGTAGTTCATTACCTTTACTTCCCATTTTTCTTATGAGAACTTTCAATACGATTTGCAAAAAGTAGGACTTACCCAAAAGCTCAAAGTTTGTGGGATATATTGGAAAATGATAATATTTAAATGAAAACCCAACAGTAGCACAACTCAAAAGTCACAATGAACAAATGATAAAGGAAGAAAAAACACTTGTCATCATACAAACAATTTTATATGATGATATTTTCATCAAGATTGTTATTCTGGAAACTACCAAGAAATCTAAGAGTTTCAAGGAAGTGATGTTACGAATAGGATGCAAACTCTAAATTTAAGAAGAAAGTTTTAAGTTGTCAGAATGAAAGACAATGAATCTATCAAAGAGTTCCCTAACAGACATATAAAATAAAGTTGGTTTGATGTATCAGGTTGCTTGGTAAAGAACAAGGTGATCAATGTGTAGTGTAAAATCCTTAGTATACCTTCATTAGAGGTTTGAATAAAAAATCTCCTTTTATGTTGGTGAGTTGTTAGCTTTTAGGAGTGAGTCAAATAGTTTAGACCAATTTAAATGAATATGGACCAAGAATTTGAAATAACAGGTTTGATGAATTATTTTCTTAAGATGGAGATACTCCAATCATTTGATTGAATCTTGATCTGCCAAAAACCACAATGCCAAGGAGATCTTAATGAAGTTTCGCATGGGGAATTGCAAATGTTTTGTCACTCCATTAGTGTTAAATGAAAAGTGGTGACAAAAGGAGATGCATCTATAGTAAGATTAGAAGTTTGTTGTATCTATTGCAACCAAACTAGACTTAATTTCTACAAGTTTGTTATCCAAATTCATGCACTTACCAAGCCAAGTTCACATGGGTGCAGTGAAAGAGTCTTGAGGTATATCAATGGTACAATAAACCTTGGCCTTTAGTTCCCAAAGAAGGAGAGTGAAAATCTTCAAGGCTACTCTAATAGTAATTGAGCAGGAAGGTTAGATGATATAAAGAGTAACACAGGATATGTATTTTCATTTGGAAGGGAGTTTTCTATAGGTACTCAAAGAAGCAAGATGTAATTGCTTAGTCCGCTACTGAAGCTGAATATATTTCAACTACAGCAGACATTTGGCTTGAAAAAATTTTGTCTAACATTGGTCAAGAGCCAGATGAAGCAACTATTTCAAGAGTTATAACAAGTCTGCTATTGCAACTGCAAAGAACCATGGTTAACATCGAAGAACAAATCATATCAAGATTAAATATCATGTAATCAGGGAAGCATACAAACTAGAAGAAATCAAATTGGAGTGTTGCAATTTTGAAGATCAATTAGCATATATAATGACTAAGGCACTTCCAAAAGACAAGTTTGAATTGCTATGATCTAGACTAGAATATTTAAGAAGCATCTCAATGAGAGTCTTAAAATTTGAGATTATTTCTTCAGTTTGATGAAGCTTCTGTTAATCAAGCCTTCCGTGTGATGGAATTTTCTTCCTCAAATGATGTTTTACTTCTTCATCATTTATTGCTCATTTATTGAAAATCGGTAGTTTCTAGCAACGTCTAAGAAGACGTATTCTCTTTGTTTTATGTTGTTTTTTTCTTTTAGCAACACATTATGTGTTGAGTAAAAGAGAATTTTGTCAATGATTGCTTTCTACACAATGAGGAATGTAACCTTGACTGGCTTTGTAAGCAACTCTTGGGTTCATTTTTCTGCATGAGTTCATTTTGTGATTGTGAACATTTTCTTTTGATAATATGCAAAATCTTTCTTTATTTTTATCTCATCTCTATTCCATAACAATTTATTCTGTATTAACTCTTATTCTAACACTTTAAAAAGAATGTTTTTAGCTCCTCTTTGGTTTTAGGCTCATGGTTTTTCATTTCATATTTATGTAGTTTGAGTTACCGTGTGCACTGTTATAAAATTATTGTTTTTCTGCTTCTATTTATTTTTGTTGACATTTCCATGGATATCTCCTTTCTTAACGAAATTACCTTTTCTAAATAAAAACTATCTTAACTAGTGATCTTCTCTGTATCTGAATTTTCCTTTTCTTAGTAAATGCATGCATTTGTGGAGTGTTTTTCACCAGTTTATTGTCTTTTCTCATGTATATGGTGATCAGTAATCTCTGTCAAATTCATACTCTCATACTGCAGGTGAAACCCTTGAAGGAGCTCACCTTCAATTCTCATAATATAACAGCAACAATGACTTCTCGCCAGTTTCAGGTCATGCTGGATGTGCTCTGCAATCTTCTCCTTGCACGGGTTCCCAAGTATGGATATCATTCTTGCTTTATAATCGTTATAAATCTAATGTTATCTGTTTGTTCTTGTATGTTTACACCTTATAGTATCCTGTAAATTTAACAGTTCTAGTAAATTTGGTCATTCCGTATAAAAGGACTACACTGGTAGGATCACTGTAATTTCTACTTGGAGTTTCAGGACTCAGATTCATTAGCCATTATGGATAGATCAAGCTGGGTTGTTTTGTTGGTCTTGCTATCTGGCATGGTTAAGTCACATACTTAGCATTACCTTAATATATTTTCAACTTCTGAGTTACTTGTTTTATGTGGATAATGACCTGAAACTGTGTTTGTTTTGGAAAGTTTCACATTACTTGATGCCAATTGGTTTTAAGTTCAAATCTAAATTGATATCAGAGCTTATGATAATCATATGTTCTAATATATTTTTCTGTTCTGTTAGGCATGTGTGGCAACTTGATGTTCATTGATGTTGCAATAGTTTTCTAATGAAAATTGCCGTTTGTTTACTCTTAAATTATTTATCAGGAAGATATGTTTCTCATTCATGAATTTGGTTTTAATTAGATAATCCAAGGCAATCGAATTATATGATTCGTACATTGATGCAGTCTCTTTTTTCCCTTGAAGAAATTTAAATCCGATATGTTATGCTCTATTAAGAGTCCTTTAAATTAACTTATATCATGTACAACTTAGGCCTCGAAAAAATAGCATGACACTTTTTGCTGAAGATGATGAAGATAACGAAGAAGAAGCAGATGAGGTGGTACCAGACGGTGTTGAAGAGGTGGAACTTGAAAAAATCAACCTTGAAAAGAAAGAGAGGGATCAAAATTTGATTCTTCATGATATAAGAAAACTGTGTCTTTGGTATGACCTTTCAAGAAATTCACACCCAGAAGAGGAAGCAGACTTGTGGATGATAGACGGTGGAATAGCCAAGCTGGTAAGAAATGAATCTTATTAAAAATCCTTAAATCGTATGATTAGTTACAAATCATTTGTTTTTTTCTTATTTGATTAGGATTTTGAGTGTAGCATCAGTATAATATATATGGGTTAATGCTTTGTATTTTGAATTACACCAATCAAATCAGATTCAGATTATCTCTCTCTACTTTATCTTTTCCTTTCCTTCCCTACAAAAATCCTTACAGTTTCAACAATAACCTCATAAACATAAATCAAGAGCTATTATGTATACCACTTCTGAAGTTATATGCTGACTTTAGGACATGAAAAATTTGCATGTTTAATCAACGTCGTTCAACACTTGCAGGTACAAGAACTGAAGAAAGAACTTGTAAATGCGCGAAAATTTAGGAAGGAAGCATATGCATCATTGAGAGTGGCTATGCAGAAAGCTGCACAACAGCGGCTAATGGAGAAGGAGAAGAACAAAAGCCCTTCTTATGCTATGCGCATATCTATGCAGATTAACAAAGTTGTTTGGAGCATGATCCTTGATGGTAAACCCTTTGCTGAAGTTGAGATCAATGACATGGTAAGAATCTTTTTGCTCTATGTGTTTATCCTTCCATGGCTATTGAAACTCCTCAAAAATCTGTTTCTCGTGAAGTATTAACTTTGCCGTCTCAGCACTGAGTCTGACTTCAAATATATTAGATAGGTTCTAAAAGTTTTGTACTTCAAGGCTCAAATTTGCTCCATTGAATTGAATAGAATTCATTGATACATTTACTATAGTGATTTTCTGTCCTCACAACATTGAATCTTCAAATTTATTATCCCTGCACGTTATGGAAAAAACTACAGTGATGTTTTCTAATTTAGTTGTTTTTTTTGTCCTTGTTCCATGAACCTGAGAATATCATGATTCACTTTTAATCCCTTAGATTTCTAGCTTCCTCAATTTTTTTTTTCTTTCAATTTGCAATAATATACTAATTCAGTTTCATTCTTCAAATCACTTAGATCTACGACTTCGACCGGGATTATAAGGATGTCGGCATTTCTCTGTTTACAACAAAATTTCTTGTTTTCAGAAACTGCCTGTCTAATGCCAAATCTGATACAATTCTGTCTGCATGGAATCCCCCACCCGATTGGGGCAAGTATGTATTTTTTTTTCAGGCCTTTTTCTTCAACTTACTGGTGCTTCCAAGTAGATTTTCTGATATTTTTCGCTTTGCTGTTCCAGGCAATGTCTTAATTTCTAGTTAAATTATGATTAGTTTTAAGTTCAAGTTGAACTGCATCATTTCAGCCCTTAGGTTTCCATGCTAGTCTAGTCCCTCTCTTTAACTGAAAAGGAATAAAGAAAGTACAACTAAAATTAAAATTTTACTTGCATTGTTGAAATTATTTATGTAATGAATGGGAATAAAAAAAAAAGAGCCTCTTAATAACTTATTTTATTATAAGATTGATGTTACCTTTTCTATTGCAACAAAGATTAGTGTGTTCTTGTGTTCTTCTGGGTACCTTGATATTGCATGTTTGCTTTTTACTTTTTCAGAAAAGTGATGGTTAGACTTGATGCAAGACAGGGAGCTCCAAAGGATGGAAATTCTCCCTTTGAACTTTTCCAGGTAATTGGCTCCTTGTGGTTATTTTTCTCCCAGCAAGGTTCAGTAGAGAATTATAGAATCCATCTCTTATTATAATTTGCGTTATTCAAAATTTTTTTGTGTCAGATGCTTAAAATCTAGACCATGTGTAAAAAACTCAGATAAACCATTGTATGGAGAACTGGGAATCTGTTTGAGCAGAAAATGTGTGAAGTATAATAGTTGTGCCTTTGGTTTCCTAACATGAGCACATTTTACTGTATAGGTAGAGATTTATCCCCTTAGGATCCATTTGACAGAAACAATGTACAGAATGATGTGGGTGTATTTCTTCCCAGAAGAAAAGAAGGATTCACAACGCCGACAGGTTAATTAATAATTTCAAGTGACTTCTTTCCACAACAATGATAACATTCATAGATATTTTATGTTCTAAGTTAAAGTCATGATTGCGTATGTAGGAGGTTTGGAAGGTTTCAACCACAGCTGGTGCAAGGCGTATGAAAAAAGGTTCAACAGCTGATGGTTCGGCTTCAGGCTCTGATGCCCCACCAGCAAGATCTGGCATCTCTGCAATGCTATTTCCCACAGCCAGTCCATCTGCTTCCCAAGCTGATTCAGCCCAAGTGAGTTTATTGTCTTGTATATGGTTCTCAATATTAAGATAAACGCTAGCAACACAATCATAAAAACTCTATCAAAACTCATTTTGGCCCACAAATAGAGTGGAGCATGTTATATAGAGTGGCCAACATAGATTTCACCCAATAGTGGAGAAAGTAATGGAAAGAGAGTATCAAGAAATGTTTGTTACTTGCTAAAATTCCTCTAATAATAAAAGAATGCGTTGGTAGAAAAGCTAGGGAAGAATATAGCTTCTTCTCCTTTTGTTGTTTTATTCTTACCATCTAAGTATATAACGTTTTAAGAAGCAAGATGGATATACAGCAATGAGCTTGGTAACATGCTTGCAGGCATCCAAGTCACAAAATACCAAAGCAAATCCTGCTACTGGTGTAAACCCCGAGTTGAAAAGGTCACCTTCGTCTGATAAAACAAAGGACGAGACTGTAGCAGAATCTGCAGCTGATGATCTTGCCTCACAAGATGAAGCATCCAAGAATAAACCAAAAGATTCAAAAGGTGTCAAAGCTGGCACTTCATCTGTTGAACCTGAAGAGAAGAAAGCTAGACCACAAAAGATTATGGAATTTCACAACATCAAAATTAGCCAGGTTGGTAAAAGTTTTGGACCATATGAAGTTGTCACTTATTAGACATCGTTACCTCTGTTGGAATAATTCCAATTTCTTATAAATAATATGATCTTTCTTGCAGGTGGAACTGTGTGTTACATATGAAGGGTCAAGATTTGTTGTGAGTGATATGAAATTATTGATGGATCAATTTCATCGAGTTGAGTTTACCGGGACTTGGCGAAAACTGTTCTCAAGAGTTAAGAAGCATATCATATGGGGAGTCCTTAAGTCTGTGACTGGAATGCAGGTGAAGAACAATTTACAGTTTCCTTTTCTCCTTTCATTTTATCGTTAAGAAGAATGTATGTGTACTCATTGTGTTTATCTTTGTTGATAGCTATTCATACCTACCCACCACTTCAAATTTATAATGACATTCTAAAACAAACTTGAGTTTTAAAATGAATTTTGCCAATTGTTGGATGGAAAAGAAAATACGCAACATGACTACAAATATCCTAATTGTCTGATTACCATAAATATGTAGATCCTAAAATGATAAAGCATCAATTCAAAAAGTAATAAAATATAATATAGAACCCTGAAATCAATCACACACAATACAGTAATTCACTTAGTGTCCCAGAGAAAAAAAATCACACACAATACAAATACAGCGACGCAATTGCTGTTCAAGAGACAAAACGCTCCTACTAGGAGTCTTCTCTTCCTACAAGTTACAAATAATTTCAAACTGCCAAATTAAACAACCCATAATTAGATATATACTCCTAATAATCAACTACCAGTAGTCATATTCATCACATAACCGTCATCCTACAGATTCTAATACAAAACTGACATACTGAAGTTTTTAATGCTGCACATATTTCTAAAGTAGTTATTTTCTACACATAACTTGCCCCTAACTCTAAGTTCCTTTCATAAAATTACCTTAACTACAAAGATCTAACTATATCCAGCACTCCCTGTCTAGTTGAAGCATGTAAATCATATGCCCCAAAGATCCCCGAAAGACTTGTAGAAGATATCTGTTAATTAGTCATTGGAATTGAGAAAATCGATGTGATGGCACCTAATAAAATATTGCGTTTGATAAAGTGGCAATCTTCCTAAACATACTTAGTCTTCTCATGGAATAGCAAATAAAAAGAAATAGGCAAAGCATCCTAATTGTAAAGCTTGGTTAAGTAAAATCTTGATTAAACGTCCTAGATTATAGTTTAAAAACATTTGGTGGTACAAGACCACTTGTCTTGATTAAATCATTTTTCTTCTTCATGCATCTATAATCATCACTATTTCTGGTCTATTATAGTCCACCCGGTTTGACATTTCGAGCGTTGTTTTTTTATATGAATAGGACCTTGTATGAAGTGTTGTAGAGATAATCCTTAAGTTGTAATCTCTATTTTAGTGAATTTGTGACCGTGGATGTAGATTGAAATTAGTTAATCGTACAATTGAACCACTTTAAATTTCTTTGTGTGCTTTTCCGTTACACCTTTTGTTGAACCATCTAACTTTTTTTGTGGCCTCTTCATTATCGACTATTACTTAGTGGACGGTCTAATGAATCTGTGAGCTATTTCCTTACACTAATTATCACAAACCAATGTCAACTGTCGGAGCCAAATAAGTGCACAAGCGACTTTATTTCTGCGCTGGATATGTACAATATTTTGTACCTTACTTTTCCAAAAAATTCAGTTACCTATAAGAATTCAATATATGGAGGTGAATCTCCTAACTTTAAGAAACTTGCCTAATTTATATTGCTAAATATCCCATGACTCGAGTATGAATGATGTCTTCCTTAGTAGAGGAGACTTAAGAAACTGATACACTACCTGCAAAGGATATATTTAGTCTGGTGACAGTGAGATAATTAGCTTTCCAACCGGAATTATATCATTGTATCTAAAATAGTATACATATGGGAGACAGTCTCTTGATCTAGCTTTTGGGTTGAGGTAGACTTAAATTTTATTTCTAAGACAAGTTAAAAAGTCTCAGAGAACTTGAGTTCTCAATCAGACTTTTTTCTTAGTGTTTTTGTTGCTGAAGCTGGACACCCTAGATCAGAACCTCCTACCATGCGAGAAATAACGAATCATGGAAATTTTCCGAATTGGCATGAGTGAGTATACCACTTGGCAAGTTTTTAATTTATAGGCATGAAGACCACAATAAATGAAAAGTTATTCACAAGAACAAACAATTTCCTGGGACAAATTTAACTGTTAATTCTGTTTGGTTATCAATCCGATTCAATTATCAGTACTAAACTTCAACTCACAACAATTTCAATAGTAGGGTTAGTTACCTTAGATTTATCCCTATTTTAGGAAAATAACTATTCAGTTTAGCCTATATATTGCAATGCTATGTGCAATTTCAGTATCCAGGAGCAATATGTAGTTTTTTACATACCCTTTATACTCAAGTTGGTGACAATCTTTAACTGATTCTGCTTAATTCATCTAAATGTCTTACTATGGATATCATGCAGGGTAAGAAATTTAAAGACAAGGGTCAGATTCAGCTCCCTAGTGCCAGTGGTCCAGAATTGGACGTTACTTCTGTTGACAGTGAAGGGCAAGCAGGAAAATCTGACAAGCTTCCACCATCTTTTCCTAAGCGTCCAACTGATGGAGCAGGCGATGGTTTTGTAACATCCATTAAAGGAATATTTCATAATCAACGCCGCAAGGCAAAGGCATTTGTGCAAAAGACAAAGAAAAATGAAGGAGAGAATGAAATTCAAGGGGATCAGAACGAACATGATTCATCAGAGATCTCTCCTTTTGCTAGACAACTCACGATCACACAAGCTAAAAAGCTTATTAGGAAGCACACCAAGAAGTTGCAGACTAAAGGACAAAAAGGTTTCTTCTAGAGTCACTTGCATGTTATTGGTTTTTTACTACTTTATTCATTATCATGAAGAACAAATCTTTATCTTGCTTGTTTACATATTGCAGCACATCAATTCCTTTGTTCTTTACTTAATAGCTCAACTCTTTTGTAGGTTCTCCCTTGCAACAAACAGTAGAAGCACAACCATCATCTCCACAAGAAGAGACCATTTCATTTGACATTGATTCTTCGAGTGGATCTTCGTCCGATGAAGCTTTACAAGAACCGGTTATGTAAAGGAATAATTCTTACTTTTTGTGTTGACCATGAACCACGTTTTATCTTATTCTTAGATAACTAAATCAGCAGATAAACACCTAACAGAAAAACTTAAGGGTAGGACACCAGAAATGGAAACATAGAACTTTGGACTTCAAATTTAGATAACACGTGATTGATGTTAGCCTTGCATTTTCTTCTATTCTCTATCAACTTAGTTCTTGTAAATTTGCAATGTTCACTTCTAAATATTTCAGAAAATGAGAGCTTAAAGGTGACATGATTCCACGTAGATATTTTACTGTTATTTCAAAATTGTAATGAATGTAATTTTCTTAGGCATAGATTTTATCACACAAATTAGCCCTTGCATATTTTATCGTTATTCAAATTCAATTACAAAACTAAGTTTGAAGTTGCATCCTCATAGTGTAATATGATTTTACCTTGAATGGATGTGATCTCAATCAGACTCTCTTCTTAATATATATAAACCACCTACAACCTCCAAATATATAGTTATGTCATTAAAAGAAATTCAGTAACAAGAAACTGTGATGGGTAAGAATTTAATTTTAGAAGTATTTAAGAGTCCCTTTTAGCAAAAAGATTTGAAGTAATGAGAGTCCTTTCTTATCAAACTTTTATAGTATAATTCCAAGCTTAACTATCAAATATTTGATGCTACAGTAACTGTAGTAATCCTAATTAAACAAGTTGGTATGGTTTTCAAATTAGCATGGGTTTAAACATAGAATTAGAAGAAAAAAACTTATGAAATACTATTAGAAATATGCAACGCATCCATGTAATGTTCGACAAAAAATACTATCCATATGTCACCAATATTATACAGATTATAATTTTGAAAAAATTAATACGTGTGTGTACACACCTTTGTGTAGGAGGAAGTTTAAATATGTTTATTTTCTAAAAAAAATATTCTTTCATTTTAAAAAATATGTTGAATGTGTTTATTGTCTTTTATAAAAGAAATATCCACTTGATTATAGAAATAAAATCACATGGGACATATTTTCACAATAAGAAACTAATGAAAAATATTTTTTAACAGATTGAAAACATTTATTTGGAAGGATTGAACTTTATATACTAAATAAATAAGAGATATTAACTTACTTCAAGAATATCTATATAAGAGAGTTTTATTTATCTTAATATTTTTTTAATAAAATAGTTATAAAAGTAATTTACCTTTTACCATTGGATTAAAAAAATTAGTTCTAGTTGTAATTAGTCCTTATATTTAACAAAAATCCACAATTTTGGTTCACACTAACTGTAGTACCTTGATTTTTAATTATATGTGACTTTATTTAACTTTTTATTTAGAAAATAGTTAGCTTTGACTAATTAAATGCGTTTGGCATAATAACTTGGAAATTAAAATTATAAGGCAAACTGAGACAAATACTTATTTTGTGTGGGGAGAATAATTTTCTTAAATTATCAAACTGTAGCATATTTTCGTTCAACTAACTCATTGAAAAAAAAAATGTGATCATGAGATTGAAAATAATATAGAACATTGAGTTTTTCCTGCACCCTAATATCCTCTTTTACAAATTGTGGAATGAAAGTTATGCTCTTACTTTAAAAGTGTAAAGAATAAATTAGCCTTCACCTCTTTACTCTTATATCTGGTTCTCATATTGGAAATCCCTACTTTCATCTATTTTCACCACAGTCTGAAGCTTTTGTGTCACTACACTCATTGCTGTCTTTATCCACTTTACTCTATACTAGGTACGGATCTGTGTATTTGCATAATTATTGTTGCTGCGAAGAAAAGGCATCCGGTTCACAGATTCAGCATCCGCTTATTTTCATTCTTCCAAATTTTTTGATTAATCCTTCAAACAAGCAATAGGTAAGTAATTTTTTGTGTTTATTAGCAAAGTAAGTGATATTTCTGATTAGAGTAGTTGATTTAGGGTTTGGGGCATTGTCGACCGTGAAAGGAGGAATTTTCCGATTTGGGTATGAGAACCGGATGGGTTTCATCCGGTTCTCGTTTTGATTTGGAAATGAGGACCGGATGGTACGCCATCCGGTTCACATTGCGAAAAAATTGACAACCGGATGAGCATGTCATCCGGCCACTAAGTGTACCTCATCCAGTTCTCAAATTTTATTTCCATTTGACAACCGGACGGGGGCATCCAGTTCACAGATTACACACCGGATGACATCCCCTCTCCACTGCATCTGGTTGTCATTATACGAATACGAACCGGACGACTGCCTGTCCGATTCTCAAAATTCAAAAAAATGAGAACCAGAAGGCCTCATCTGGGTGTCCTACCAAAAATTTAAAAAATCCACCAAAATCAAAAATCTTACATCCCCATTGTTCCTTGCTGCCAATAAACATTGCACAATTATTTAAGGTGCATGAGGAACTTGTCAATGTAAAAACCTTACTAACAGGGTGTAAGTGGTCTCACCTGGATCAAATTTAATCTAATTTTAACTCAACCTAATTAAATTTAAAGCAATTCCTTCATCCAATTTCCACCCCACCAATTTTAAAAATACTAAAAATGTTCTTCAAATTTTCTCTTCAAATGAAGAGCTTTGTTGAAAAGGGTGATTCGTGATGGCTGAATATGTTTCATGGAAGGTCGTCATTACTCTAACGAGGTATGATAAATATGGTGGTAGTGTTCAGAATTAAAAGGTGATTATTTTCATAGGATTAGTTGTAACAAGGAAGGGGTGTTTCCAAAAATCAGATTACAGAAGAGGCTTCTGAAATATGAGATTTGATAATTTTCCGAATTGATTTTTCAAAACTGTATTATACGTTTCAGAAAATGAAATTTGACAAAAAAAAAGACGTATTTTTTATAGCTAAAAATTAATATTCTAGAAAAGATATTTCAAAAAATACAACAAAATTTAACTTTTCAAAATAGTTATTTTGAAACATATTTCTAGAATAAGCATTGCATAAAAGTTTTCCAGAATAGACTTTCTTATAATTTTTTAATCATAAATATAGGGTCATTTTAGTTATTTACTTTAGCTTATTCAAAAATGATAAGATGAATTGCCTAAATTTTATTAGGAGGGACTGTGTTGGATTATTTTATTTCAACTTTTACTATTTGGGGTGCAGGAAGCAATTGTTTATTTATGTACTACCACTTATTTCTCCATGCACTTCTAAATTTGAGAATACTAACTTTGTCCATTTCCATTTTAGATCAGAGCAGTAGCACCCTGGTTTTTTTTTTTTTCAAAATGTCCATTGATTTTTCATCGTGGAAGATTTGAACTTGAAAATTTTATTGAAATGAGCAATTTATGGACAAAACCATTGTTTAGTGAATTTGTTTTTTTATTATGTAGAGTGCAAAAGTTGTGGGTACAGTGGCCACTGATAGGTGATTTCGGCCTTAATCCTACAAGCATATTTGTGCACTAACTAGCACAGACTAAGTATTCAAAATAATATATATACATATATATATATATATATATATATATATATATATATATATATAAAAAAGTACTGTAATAAGCCCAAAACAATTACCAATTTAGAACCCCCTATATAAAAGAAGTATTGTAATAAAAAAAATTTTACACCTATTTGTTATAATTATAGATTATGTGGTCCTCCTCCACTAGATAAAGTGTTACAGCATTTGTGGTTTCTTTTGCTCAATGTTTCAAGCAAAGATCAACTGTAATTGTCCAAGAAAACATTTTAACACTGTAAAATAACAATAGGATATATTAATATGATTAAGTTAATTTATTTTTGTAAAATGTACAGAAAATTTTTTATCAGATCTTATTATCTGCTTTTGGTCAGTGTTGAATTAAAGTAACATCGCAGTGGTGTACATCTTTCTCGACTGTCTGCCACTAGATCTGGGGTTACAATATTTGTGGTCCTTTTTGGTCAGTGATTCCTACAAACAAAATATTTAGGAATAATTAAAGTTTCAATCTTACTTCTTTATAATAATTATTAAAGTCTAAAATTATTACCGTGGTGGAGATATCCAACTAACATAGTGTAACAGCATTTTAGAAAACTTTCAAACACTGACAAAAGTAAGACAAAAAAAGCATCATAGAGACAAGAGAGGCAAACATACAGTGAGAGCGCCTAAAAAGAGTTTGTGGACATTAAGACGTTGAGATTGATATAGAAACGAGAGACATAAGAAATGAGAGAAGCGAGGGTGAGAGAAGACAAAACGAAGAGACAATTATAGTTATTGAGACGACGTTAATGTTTCAGATATGTATGACCAGAGAATGAAGAAAGAGAGAGTCTGAAATTAGGATTTGAGAGATGAGAGCGGGAAAGTTAGAGAAATTTGAAATGCGTACGTCAATAAGATAAGAGTGACGTACGACCAGGGTAAAGAGAGCCACGATTTGATGTGAGAGGCTGACATGTGGCTTCATTACTTTATCTGGAAAATTTTGATGAATTTGATTTTCTTTTGATTTATTTTTGAAAAATTTTCTAGTAGCGACAAGTGTGAAAATTTTATGTTAGTTTGTGCTTCCCGTATTTGTTATAATTATAGATTATGTGTTCCTCAAATGTTTCCCACAGAATTACAGAATTTGTAATTTCTCTTTTGGTCAATGTTTTAAATAGAGATCAACCCTAATCATCCAAGAAAACATCTTCAACATTGTAACATTACAATAGGATATGTTAATATGATTAAATTATTTTATTTTTGCAAAATATATAGAAAAATTTGAACATCAGATCTTACCTGCTTTTGGTCAATGTTGAATTAAAGCAACATCGCAGTGGTGCAGATCTTTTATCTTTCTCAAATGCCTGCCACTTGATCCATTGTTACAACATTTGTGGTCCCTTTTGTTCAATGATTCAAACAAACAAAATATTTATAAACGATTAAAGTTTTAAACTTGAGATTTTACTTCTTCTTTATGATAATTGTTAAAGTCTAAGATCATTACAGTGGTGAAACTTTTTATTTATTTGTGAAAAAAGTTTCTGGTACTGGCAGGTGTGAAAAGTTTTTGTTTGTGCTCCCAGTATTTGTAATAATTGTAAATTATGTGTTCCTCAATTGTCCCCCACTGGATACAGTGTTACAAACATTTGTGGTTTATTTTGGTCAATGTTTCGAGTATAAATCAACCGTTATCGTCCAAGAAAACATCTTTAACACTGTAATATTACAATAGGATATGTTAGTATGATTAAGTTAATTTATTTTCACAAATACATAGAAAAAATTTGAACATCAGATCTGACCTACTTTTTGTCAGTGTTGGATTAAAGCAACATCACAGTGGTGCAAATCTTTTATCTTTCTCAAATGTCTGCCACTTGATCCAGTGTTACAATATTTGTGGTCCCTTTTGGTCAGTAATTCAAACAAAACAAAATATTTATGAACGATTTCAAACTTGATATCTTACTTCTTTATAGTAATTGTTAAAGTCTAAGATCATTACAGTAGTAGAGATATCCAGCTAAGGCAATGCAATAACATCTCAGAAAACCTTAAACACTAACAAAAATGACACTAAAGAAGGAAGCATCATAAAGACACGAGAGACAAACATGTAGTTAGAAACACCATAAAAGTTTTTGTAGATACTGAGACGTCGAGATTGATACAGAAATGAGAGACACAAGAAATGAGAGAGACGAGAGTGAGAGAGGACAAATGAAGAGACAACTATGATAGTGAGGCGACGTTAGGATTTCAGATATGTATGACAGAGAATGAGAAAAAAGAGAGAGGCTGAAATTAGGTTTTGAGAGATGAGAGCGGGAGAGTTAGAGAGATTTGAAATGAGTCAACGAGAGTGGCGTATGAGGCGAAGAGAAAATTACGAATTTGATTTTCTTTTGATTTAATTTTGAAAATTTTTCTAGTAGCGACAAGTTGGTTTGTGCTTCATGTATTTGTTATAATTATAGTTATGTGTTTCTCAGATGCATTGTTACAACATTTGTGGTTTCTTTTGGTCAATGTTTGGAGCAAAGATGAATAATTGTCCAAGAAAACATCTTTAACACTATAAAATGACAATAGGATATGTTAATATGATTAACTGAATTTATTTTCACAAAATACACCAAAAAATTTTGAACATCAGATTTTACCTGCTTTTGGTGAGTGTAACTAAAGCAATATCGCAGTAGTGCAGATCTTCCATCTTCCTCAAATGTCTGCCACTAGATCTAGTGTTATAACATTTGTTGTCCCTTATAGTCAGTGATCCAAACAAACAAAATATTTATGAACGATTAAAGTTTCAAACCTAAGATCTTACTTCTTTATGGTGATTGTTAAATTCTAAGATCATTACAGTGGTAGAGATATCCAGTTAAAGTAGTGCAACAATGTTTCAAAAAACCTTGAAACATTGACAAAAATGAGACAAAAGAAAGTGGTATCGTAAAGACACAAGAGGCAAATAGGCAGTGAGAGACACTAGAAAATGGTTTGACATTAAGATGTCGAGATTGATAAGAGACACGAGAAATGAGAGAGACAAAAGAAAGTGATATCGTAAAGACACAAGAGGTAAACAGGCAGTGAGAGACACTAAAAAATGGTTTGTAAACATTAAGATGTCGAGATTGATACATAAAGAAGAGACACGAAAAATGAGAGAGAGAGAGAGCAAACAAGAAGAGAGGTTGAAATTAAAATTCGATAGATGAGAGTGTGAGAGACAGAAAAAGTGTGAGAGACAGATAAATTTAAAATGCATCAATAAGAGTGACCTACTAACAAACATACAGAAAGTTAAAATGCATAAATAAGAGCGACCTACTAACAAACATACATACAGAAAGTTAAGATTTAGTACTTATTTGATTTTGTTTTGATTTATATTTAAAAAATTTCTCATAATAACATATGTAAAAAGTTTTTGTTTATGCTTCCTATATTATAATTATAGATCAAGTTTCCTATATTATAATTATAGATCAAGTGCTTTGTTATAGTTATAGATTAGGTGCTTTGTATGAGAATTAGGCTTAGGAATCAAAGATATAAATAAAAATAAATAAATAAGATCATATTGGTTATTGCACTGTGATTAGGGAGGTGTATAAAGAAAATATCATTTTATTTAGCAATTTAATTTAAGTATAGTTAGGTTGTATCATATATCATATGATTTACCAATAGACCCAATCCCATTCAGTATATTTCAAAATTTGTTAAAAGATACTTCTATGTTTTCATTTTGTTCTATAGTAAAGTTTATAGTGATGCAAAATTAAATTCAGTGTTTCATTTATTTGGGAAGCCTCATATCTTACTATAATAGTGTTCAGGCATGTGCATCTTAAAATACTTTTAGGTTTTATTGATTTACTATTGAACAATTTTTAGTTTTTATTGATTACTTATTAAAAAAAACACATAAAAATTATATCAATGTTTATTGTAATAAACCAATTATTTATCTTACAATATATTATTAATATTTTAATAAATTTTAAAATTCAAGTTTAGTCCTTTTAAAATAGTCTAATTTTGTTTTTCTATATTGAAAAACTATCTAAATCATTTATTCTATATAGAACGTTATCAAACTATTTTGAGAAAAGTATAAAACTATTTTGAAAAATAACTAGTACCCTACCAAAATTTTTGATGAAAAAAAGAATCTAAACGCTTTAAAAGAACTCAGAACTCAAATTGACCTTAAACCGTGCATATAGCTTTCGTCTGTTGTAACAATAATTAAGTAGTACATATTTTTTATCCTTTCACCCCACCAATTTTTTCCTGCGTCCTTTTAGAGAGATGTTTTATCTTCCCGTTGAGTATGGGTAGTTAGAGATGTAAAGGTACATTATGAAAAGAAATTAGTGTTTTCGGGATTAAGCAAATTCCGAGGATAAAAGAAAACAGTTTCAGTATAGGAAATATTTGTCCTCTTTCTGTGTTGCAAAGTGTCTCAAAAAGTCAACCCCAGATACCCTGTGAACAGAAAATAAACAGGTAAAATTAAAATTCAAGGTATGGGGTGACCTATTGCCAAGTCATCACCTCATCTTCAGGTTATACATCCAGGGATCAACAGTCAATGCCACCGATCCAAGCATGTAAACAAAGTTCTTGCATTGATGGGAGTTCGTTATATCTGTACATTCTATTGGTCAATCTGAATGGAATTACTGTAGACCTACTTATGGCAGAGTCAACTACTCCAGCATTTTCTGGGACTGAAAAATTTTATGATCAGCTACCAAAGCTGGATTATCATGTTCTGAGTATGAAGCGAGATTGTTATGTGCAGGGTTGGCGGCAGTTCGACAATCTGAGTCGTTAACTTCATCAACCTGGTTATCAGATGCAAAAATAAGGTAAGAGGGTGTACACATTACCATTCGGATTAATAGATAATAAATAAGCATGCCTGCTCAACTGGTGCGAGAGAGTGTTCATGATTTCTCTTGGAAAGGTCTCTCAAAGCACCCTGCAGAATCATAACATTGTCAAAAGGTGCAAACACTAACAACTAAGCAATCAGCAAAAGGATAATTATAAATTCACAATTGAGAAATTTAAATTGATGCTAAGAATATATTTGCACCCCAGCAATGCAAGATTGCACGGGGTAAAGGTTAAATTGTCCTCCTATGCATTTAGTAGGATAATTATAAATTCACAATTGAGAAATTTAAATTGATGCTAAGAATATATTTGCACCCCAGCAATGCAAGATTGCACGGGGTAAAGGTTAAATTGTCCCCCTATGCATTTAGTAGAAGAAAATTTTCAAAATGAGTTCAGAAGAAATTTCTACAAGATTTCCCAAGAATTTGATATTCCAAACAGTATAGAAGAAAATTTTCAAAATGAGTTCAGAAGAAATTTCTACAAGATTTCCCAAGAATTTGATATTCCAAACAGTACCAGAAAACGACCACACAATACACTATTCCCTCACTTTATTATGAAGCTCCCGCGAATGGGAGAGGAAATAGAATCAAGCACCAAAAGGACAAGCTTGAGGTCATATGCACTTCAAGTCATAAAGTTTGGTTATATGTAGCTACAGTACATACTAGAACATCTATAATAGACAAACAGACATTGCTCTTAAATACATTCATACAGATAAAACTAAAGCAGCAATAAATTTTAAAAATCTTACTGCATATACAGAAAAAGAAAAAATAGAACACGAGATTGTAGGTTTTATAGACCAACCCCTTCCAAATTCCAAAAATGGAGTAAAAGAGCAGGCTATGCTTGAGAATTATATGTTAGACACTACTCAGTAGTCATTCATACAAATTTCCTTAGTTATAATATATACATCTAGACATTAATTCACACTTGGACATAATTTTTTCCCTGAAAGCAAAACGGTGAAAATACCTACCCTATTTGCCCAAAAAAGTCCACAAGCATTGCATAGTGACCTTGGACCAGACGGCCCTCGCCTCATCATTGGGGTGGATTTTGAGCTAATGCCACAATGTGTGCATCTGCAGACACATGCAACAAAAAATAAATGATAAAACATCTAGTTAGAAACCTCCCAGTGAAGGGAAATTAGCTTCATATAGTAATAACTTCTTAAATGAGCCCTAAGCTAGAATAGACAGCAAAGAGCAACGTTAGAAACTCACAATAAGTGATAATTTCAGAAAGAGACAGATTGTAGGGCTAAAGAAAAAAAATATCTAACACAATACTCACGAGGTTTCTGATTGACTATCATCCTGTCCTGAATCTTGGTCTGTACCATAGCTATTAGCTCCATCTTGTTTCTTAGAAGAGGTGAATTGCCCCTTGTTGCGGTGCATCCTACATTTATTCATCAAGTATAAAATAGGCATTGAAACATATATAGCATTTAACAAGCTAAAATGATGAGTGACAACTAAAAGGGGAAAAATTAAAGAGATTATAAAAGATTCATGCTTGGTGCATATACAGAAGCAATATCGAGATTATAAAACATTCAGATTGAAGTCAGTCACTTACAAGAGATACCATGGAGTAGCTTAGGAAATCTTGTACTAGATATGAAACAAGTTTTATTTTAAATTAAAAAAAAAAAGCTTAAAAATATGTTTAGTTCATTATATAATGAAAATACTTATGAAACATTTCCAGAACTGGGACAAATTCAACAATATCAGTCTTAGAAACAGGAAATGGAAAACAAAGAAGCAACATTATAATCATAATCGCAACAACAATAATCATAATAATAATTTACCATTTATCACTATTATTAATAAAGAGATTCTCATTATAACAACTTTATAAGAGTCATTTTTAGTGTACACAACTCATCACCAATTTTACCTTTTCTAGTATATCTCTTATTATTTTACCCTTTAGGCTTTGTAAACTAAATGAACTGCCTACAATACAAAACTATCTATGATAAAATTATTTATTTTACAAGTACCTTTATGGACATATTTTTTTTAAAATCAAATAATATTTTCTATTTTAATAATCATGATAAGAATTCATTTTTATCATGTTATTATAAAAAAAATGTGGATACTTGTGGACGCATGTGTTTCCACTAGTACTATGGAGGCTATTCCAGTGTTCATAATGACTTTTAGTGTGCACATTTTTTGTACAATTTTGCTCTTACTATACTGGTAACTTTTTTATTATTGTAACCGTTCTTTTATTGAGATAACTGTTATTTTATTATCTAACAAAAAGGTGGACACACAAGCATGACAAGCCATGTATTTCCAGTAGTAATGACAACGACAATACATCCTCAAGATGTAGAACAATGGTAGTATCTACAAAACTACCACAGCCAAAGTGAATTGTCTAACAATTGCTGGCAAGTGGTTTCAGCATAACCTATAAAATTTGTAGTAGTATCTACAAGACTACCATGACCAAAGTGAATTGTCAAACAATTGCTGGTAAGTGGTTTCAGCATAATCATATAAAATTTGATTGACAAAACCCATATAATCAACAGACAATAAATGTTTGACAATTAACCTAATTACACTTGAAAAGAAACATAAGAGTACAAAAGTAATCCTGATGTCCCTATGATGCAAAAATACAACAAAGTGATACAATTATTCTAAACATAAAAAGACACAATACGTGCAAAATACATATTTAAAACTCTGTAAAAATTCATTAAAACATTAGAAATATATAAATGCAATTCTACAAATCCAAATTAGAACACATTTCTTAGACATTGCCAAAATAAAAAATACATATCATTGTCACATTAATTACTTTCTGGAAAAACATTCGTCAAGGTAGTTACTCTCTTGAAATAATCCATAAAGAGGACAATTGACTTGTTGGTTTATGAAGATACAATGTTTATATGTTTCTAACACACTTATATGTTTCTTGTAATTTTATGAGAAATAAATGTTTTAAAAGTGAGGACACTTCATAAAGCATCCAAAAGTGTAGATGTAAAATACGTAAAAACAAATAAAAAATAAAAATGGATATGGAGCAGATTGAAATATCAGTGGTTTCTCCCCAATAAATTACACTTTCTAAAATTTGAAAATCTAAAAATAAATCTGTTTAAAGAAATAAATAGGAAATGAAAACATGAACTATTCGTAGTTAAAAGAGGAATGGTGGAGTGAATTAGGAATGTGTTTAGTGAAGAATTATAAAAATAACAAATAAACTCACTAATATTAAAACAAAACACCGAGAAATTAAAAAAAAAAAAAAAAAAAAAAAAAAAAAAAAAAAAAAACAAAAAAATTAAAAAAAAAAAAAAAAAAAAAAAAAAAAAAAAAAAAAAACAAAAAAATTAAAAAAAAAAAAAAAAATATATATATATATATATATATATC
>Ga0209489_100392_pt1 | contig 79007 bp, 32 predicted proteins | sample SiratrowhiteBW_FD_187527 | JGI IMG/M metagenome (GOLD analysis project Ga0209489, IMG submission 187527) | Root nodule microbial communities of legume samples collected from California, USA - Siratro white BW (SPAdes) (version 2) | ecosystem: Host-associated > Plants > Roots > Nodule | place...
GCGGTGGTTCTGCTGCTGTGTGGCTCTGCTTGCAATTTGTGTTCTCGTGTTGAACCCAGCTCTTGATACCAATTGATGAGTCTTAAACAAACAACACACACAAATAATCTGCAAGGAATAGAAGAAAGAACGGAACACGGGCAACACACAAGATTTAACGTGGTTCGGTTTCCCTAATCCACGTGCAACAGGAAGAATTTTATTCACTTGTGATTGCTCAAGATTACAAATACAAGTTGTGTATTTATAGGGAGAAACTAGGGTTACTGTCTAATTGGGCCTAACTCAAATCAAGCCTCCACAAAGCCCAACAAATAAAGGCACTGTTGTCCTAATTTTTATCTCATAGAGAACTTCATAAAATAAAATATAAAAGATCGTGATTGATATACTAATAAGCTCTTCATTCTCTAACTCGTGTAAATATATTAAATTTGAATATTAAATTAAAAAATCTTAATAGATACATCAATTCTAAATATTTTAAAATTGTATGACTTAAGCAATTAAAGTTAGTTGAGCATGTGATAGTTTTAAAAAACAAAAACAGGTTTAAAATATACGATTAACTAATTACGAATCTCCTATTCACTTAAGATTAAAGTACGCGTAACTGAAATAATGTAAAAATGTTAGATGACTAAATCATTGAAATTGTATATATATACACACATATTATTCCAAACCAAAATGAGGTGTATTATAGTTATTAAGAAATCTTATTAGAGGTTTTTGTTTTTAGTTTATGTACAAATATTTTATTCTTTAAACTTTTATTTGTTAATATTTTAGTCTCTGTCATTAGATATCATTATTAGATGGTGACCTGAAAATTGATTGTCTCTATCAATTCAAAAAAAAGAAAAGCCTTAGAAATTTAGAGAATAAAAGCATATTTTACCAAAAATAATTATAATCAGGAAAATGGGAAATAAATAAAATTAATTCAAAAATAAACTTAGTGCGGTCATCCATTGTATTCGTAGATCTGTATAATTTTTTTTATCCATAAATATGATCCACACGTCACTCAAGGTTTATCAGAGAAAATAAATAAATAAATAGAAATCGAACCATACCTGTGACAATTCAACCATGAATATCACTAAGAAAATGGTTATAAAACATGAGTACGTGAATTGTGAAATAAGGCACTTTCACATCAATTTTGAGCAGGCAATAATTTATCGGTGTGACTAAATCTGGTCTTAGTTTGTTTAAATAAGTTATTGAATTTCACATTATGAAGAAACCCAATTGAATGGAAAGATTCTCAAGTGATTAGTAAAATTTCTTTATAGATATATATTAGTCATTAGTAAAATTGATAAATATTCTATGCTGTAATATGATAAAAATTTAATTATATATTTTACTACTCGCTATTATTATTTTACCACTCAATCTTGTTCTGAATTTTACTTTTGAATTTGAGTGTATTTGATCAATTAGTTGAAATTCCAACAAAGTGGTAACACGTCAACCATTCTAAAAATTAAATTTTAAAAAACAATATTATTTTCATCTTCTGTTCTATTTTTATAAAACATTATTCTTTCATTAAAAATTTAACAGATCAAATAAGTAAAAACAATTGTAAAATGCATGAGAAAACACATGACAGGTAAAACTATGAAATAATAAAATGTTCATTTGAAGAAAAAACCAATTTCATGTACAAAACCAGAATGAGTGAATTGTGGGGCCTGTCAGTTAGTTTAGTTGCTGGCCACTTGCAGAATATTTGGACCCATTATTCTTATTTGACTTTTAGAAAGTCAAAGTCAACTTCTCATTCATATCTAAAGATTTTAAGTGGGTGCTAAATTTTCATCCAACAGGCCACATTCAAGAGTTATACAAACCAAATACTACTTTGATTCTAATTCTATGTGATGATGTTTGAGGATAATAGATATCATAGTAAGCTTTGAAATTACGTGTCATTAGTGATTCCATTATGTGTCATTTTAATAAGCTTTGAAATCACATTCCCCATGGACATATGTGGGTTATTGTATCATCATTGCCTCTCTTCTTTTTCCTTTTTTTCTAATAGAAAAACTCAAAAAAGAGAAAGAAATATGCAAAACTTTATAAGAGAAAGAAAAAGTCATTTTGTAAACTTAAATAAGTCTCCCAAAAGTTGATCCAACTCCTCCTTTTCTCTCCATCATTTTTTTTCCATATATCTTGGTGAAGATGAGTGTTACACCAAACACCTTGATGATAAAAAATATATATTTATGAAAATAAGATTGTTTTATTTTACAAATTAAATATTAAAAAAAACAAATTAATCATTCAAAAAAATAAATAATATTTTTTGATAAAGATAATTATGATTTAAGAATTTTTATTTTTTTATTATTCAAAAAACTCAAACAGTTACATTATTCAGTTACATTGGTCCAATTTACTGTAAGAAATTAATTTAAAAACATAAAAAGTTAGAATATTCAATAAAATATTTTTTTAATAAAGATCCAGTTAAAAATATAAAAATATCAATCAGATCACTCTAACACTAAAATCAAATAACTGAAATTCAATTGAAAATATAAAATTTATAACTATTTAATATAATAAAAAAATTTACAATTAAAAATAACGAGACACTTAAAATTTAATTAATTTTTTTTAATTATCAGTAAAGATCTTTTGGTATTAAAATAATTTAAATTAAAATTTAAAATGTATATTTAAGAAGATAAAAAGTCATATTTTAAATTAGAAAAATTTACTAAAATTTTATTTTGAACATTCCTACTTTGGGAAAAACTTGCGTAACGCATGAAGCCTACCCTACCCTGTGGAATATGATGTGGTGATATGAATCACATTAAACCCGTGACACGCCGGCCATAATAAAGAATAAAAGAGATATAAATAGAACAACTTTTCTATCTTTAATAGATAAAATATAAATTCAATAACATAAGTAAATTATGTATACGTTTTAAATTAATTAAAATTCAAATTTAACTGAAGATGTAATATTTACTTAACTACTTCTAAGATAAAATCATATATTAAATTTTATGCTAAAAAAATTATTTAACTTTTAAAAAATACAGCGAACATTCTCCCTCATTACTTTGATTCTATTTGAAGGAAGAATACAATTTTTTTTTAGTACGTCTTACGTAAAAGATTCTTTTTTCCTTGGTAGTTTTATTTATTTTTTCCTCGTTCACATTCAAACCACCATTCCGACAAAACTAATTTTAATTTAGAAGAGAATAAAGTGTCAGAGATGGCGACTGTTTATTGTTCAATGAAGAGCTGATTTATTTGCAAGTTATTAGAATTTCACTGGTTAAGTGTTGTATAAGTAAGTTAACTTAGGTTTAACATTTGACTTAATTATTTAAAGGAGTCACGTTTAGTTTTTATTTTATTTTTGGCATAAACGAAATGTGAGATGATGTTTTGAATCAGTCAGCTGAGAAAAATGCTTATGTTTATTTTATGTCTCTAATAGAAAATAAAATAAAAGAAAATAGAAAGGATTAAAATAAGTAAATAAAAGAATTATATGAAATTATTATTGAAATATTTTAATGTAAAATAATTTCATTGCTTCTCTCGTTATAAAATCATTAATAATTTAATTGTTATGTTATACAAAATGTTTAGTTTTAAGGGTTTGAATGACAAGGTTGAAACGGAGAGCGGGAGTGTGGTGGAGAATAAGGTTGGGGGCAACGGTGGAAGAGGGAAGCCGGAGGCGGAGACGGAGAAGAAGACGACGGGGGTTGTGACATTTTGAGTAATAACAATTGTAATATAAACTTCAGAAAAGGCATGATCAACGAGTTGATTTCATTTTTAGATAAATGATTATGGATTTGAAAGGAAATTATTCATTTAAACATTTGCACAACATTGTTAACTAACTTTGAGAATCAAGTTTACCTAACTAGTTTATAGTAAACTGCAAGTACATGTGGTGAAAATTATCAAGTGTTGCTACTGCGTTATTAATTAATTTCATTTCTGAAAATGTTTCTTTTGCACGTATAAATATAACCAAGTGTTGACTCACCTATTAATGGCATGATAATAATTATTAGATGAACAAATTCTAAATTTAATTATTTAATTGTTGTTGGTCGTTGAGATTTTGGGTGGAAAAATTTATTAATTACATCGTTGTACTTGACTATATATAAATTGCGTTAACATAGTTTTAAAATGTGATTAAATGCATTGGAGAATTAGTTACATGAATATTGAATTTTGAAAATAATGCATATTGATATAATAATGACATCAATCCTTTAGAGATGTCTTTTGTAATTAATGGGAATAGTTTTAGTTGTTCTTTGAAGGCATTATTTTATCAATTATAACATTGCACTTGCCTGAAAAAAAATTAGGTTAACATAACTCTAAAATATGATTAATTTTACTTGACATTTGGTTAAATCACTTTGAGCCATTGATTAAATAAATATTTTACTTTAAAAATCATGATTGCTAACATAAGAATGACGATAACCATCTTTTTAACTTAATAATTTAATATTTTTTTTTAACATTGAGAATTTAAGTGACATAATTTTATTAATTATTGCATTACACTTGGCTTAAAAAAAACTTAGATTATTATAGTTCTTAAATATGATTAACTATGTTAAAATTTTGGTTAAATTAGTATTTTAATTTGAAAATCATGGTCATTAACCGAGAATCCACATCAATTTTTTTAAATGTCTTTAACAATTAATAGTGGTGATTCACATTCCATTATTTAACAAGAATAACAACCTTTCGTTGTGTATTTAATTATAACTTTTAAACATCAATTGTAACTATAATTAGAATATTGACTATCAAATATGAATGAAATACTTTTAATTTAATACAACTATAATTCTTTAATATATTTAGTTTAAAATCTACTAAAATTCACAAATTAACTTTCTTACTCATTTAATAACAACAATACATTTGATAACATTATCATAATCATAATAATATTTATTTCTTCTTACTTCTTAGACTTCTAAGTTCTAGAAAATGAATAAGATTTTAACATCCAATATATAATTTTGAATTATAAAAGAGTAAGTTTTCGCTCTTACCCTATTTATGTAACAGATTCAAACTTTTATACAAGTGAACAGAAGAAAATAATAACAAAAGATATAATTACATTATGTTGACGGTTGATCAAGACTTCGATCAATATAATTTCACAATCTATATCACGTTGACAAACTCTTAAAAGAAAAAACCACTAGTAAAAATTTAACAACCCAATTAAAAGAAAAATATGGTTAACCTTAATCTCAAACTAATGACAATAACAAAACATTTAACATAACAGAACCAAGTTACATTAACATCAAACATGAATAGTTTAAAATTCTACCGAAAACATAATCAAAATAGACGGCCACATAAATTAAATTGTCTAATTGTTTAGATGAAATTGTACTTTTATACGTGATATCCCTTTTCTGTGTACCTGTTTACATATGTTGCTACCCAAAAGACAAGAATTGAATTACACCTCGATTCAAATGTACAAAGATTGTGGACAATTTTATCTTTGTATAGTGTAAGCATAAAAGCATATTATTTTTTTCTTTTTTTGCAATAGTATCTAAGAGTATCACAACTCTTCTTTTTATGCTAAGCTTAACTGTGAGAAAGAAAGTGCGGAAAGTGGAACCTTCTTCCCACGGCGGGTTCTTCTCTCTCACTGCAGTGGAAGCCATTAAAGTCAATTATTAATAAAAGTTACTGCATCACTGTTCTTCAGTGCACTACCTTTTATTTCTTTATTTATTATTCATTATTTAGTTGAGAAAAAAAAAAAAATGAAGTTACCAATAACCAAGAAGGAGGATGACTTGGAGGTTCCATTTTCAAACCCTCCTCCAATCTCGAAGCCGTGTCTTCAACAACCACAACGCAAACGTGTCTTCTCTCCGGTCAAATAAATACGTTTCGTCTTCTCCCTTTTTTCATGTCGCCACAGTCACACCCACTATCTCTTCATCCCCAAGCCAAAAACATAATCCTATCCTTTATGCCTTCACCACTCCCACTCTCTAACCACAACAGATTGTAACACTATGGCGGCGATGTCCATCTCCGTCGTGTTTCTCTTCTCCTTCATCTCTTTCCACAATCTGTTTTCCTTCGCGGCAAGTTCAAATATCAGGATCACGCGGGGTGTCGTCATCAGGGACAACGAGCATGAGACATTGGTGTCTGAAGAGCTCAACTTTGTGATGGGTTTCTTCGGTTCAGACAACTCCTCTTCCCGCTACGTCGGAATTTGGTACCACAACATTCCCGCCACACCTGTTATATGGGTCGCAAACCGCGACAAGCCCATCAACGGCACCGGCGGATCCATCACTATTGCTAATGACGGCAACCTCGTAGTCCTCGATGGAGCCGCGAACCTTGTCTGGTCCACCAATGTTTCCGTCGATAGCAACAACAAGAACTGCTCAGCGACGCTTCGTGACAGTGGTAACCTCGTTCTCTCGAGCGAAAAGAAAGAGTTGTGGCAAAGTTTTGAGAATCCAACGGATACATTCATGCCTGGTATGAGGGTTCCAGTTGGGGATTCAACTGGGAAGAGTGGTGACTATGTGTTCACTTCATGGAAATCGTCAACGGATCCTTCGAAGGGAAACTACACTATGGGGGTGGATCCCAGAGGGTTGCCTCAGATAGTGGTTTGGGAAGGAGAGAGAAGAAGGTGGAGAACGGGGTATTGGGATGGTATAATGTTTGAAGGGGTGTCTATGACAGGAAATTATCTTTACGGTTTTACGCTTAATGGGGATGGTAAAGGAGGTAGGTACTTCATATATAACCCGTTAAACGGCACTGATAAGGTGAGGTTTCAAATGGGGTGGGATGGCTATGAGAGAGAGTTCAGGTGGAATGAGGATGAGAAACGCTGGGATGTGATTCAGATAGGGCCTTCGCATGAGTGTGAGGTTTACAACAAGTGTGGGAGTTTCGCGGCGTGCGATTTGTTCCCTTCGGATTTACCTGTTTGTACTTGCATACGAGGTTTCGAACCGAAGAATAGGGATCAGTGGGATAAGGGGAACTGGTCGGGTGGGTGTACGAGGATGACTCCACTCAAGGCTCAGAGGAAGAATGTTACTTCCGCTGGCACTTCTCAGGTTAGTGTTGGAGAGGATGGGTTTTTGGGGCGTAGGTCTGTGAAGTTGCCGGATTTCGCACGTGTGGTTGGCACGAATGATTGTGAGAAAGCGTGTCTGAACGATGATTCTTGTACGGCTTATGCCAATGTTAATGGAATAGGGTGCATGGTGTGGAACGGGGATTTGGTTGACATTCAACATTATGGTAGTGGAGGAAATACACTGTATGTCCGTCTCGCTGATTCTGATTTAGGTAAGGTAATTAGTACCTTATATTTGTTCTCATAATTAGCATTCAATTTTAATCTTGGTTGAACTTCTATTTCAACTAATTAGCCATCTCAGTTCTCAATCTTGTCTATAAAGATATATTGATTTTTATTGTCTATAAAGATGATGAGAAGCAAATAATCTTTTTAAATTTCTCACTAGCTTTTATGATCTTCAAGTTCTAATAACTCCGTGTGATTTTTGTATCTTCAAATTATACAGATGATGGAGGTAAAAAGAACATGATTGCGATAATATCTGCTGTTGTGGCGGGGTTAATCTGCCTAGGAATCTTTGTATGGCTGATGTATAGATTCAAGGGAAAACTTAAAGGTTAAATATTCATAATTCATCTCCCCAGACTCTATTATCTTTTAGCAGATATTTGATGGCAAGGCTGTCCAATGCTATTTTTGGTATTGACTTGCGTGTTTTACGTATTATTTGCAGTTCTGCCTACAATTTCCCCAGTTTCTTGTTGCAAGAATAGTGATGTACTGCCAGTTTATGATGGAAGCAAGAGCAGAGACATGTCAGCAGAATTTTCAGGATCAGCTGACTATAATTTGGAGGGGAACCAACTAAACGGGCCGGAATTTCCACTTTTCAATTTCAGTTGCATTTCAATAGCCACAAACAATTTCTCAGAAGAAAATAAGCTTGGGAAAGGGGGCTTTGGCCCTGTCTACAAGGTAAAGATGCTTCTATTAACCCTATTTTTTTAGTAATAAAAATAGGCTTTTCTAAAATGTAATGGAAAAATCGATTTGCTCCATTGACCAGGGAAAGCTTCCGGACGGAGAGCAAATAGCTGTTAAGAGGCTTTCAAGACGGTCTGGCCAAGGTTTAGAGGAGTTCAAGAATGAAATGATGCTGATAGCCAAACTACAGCACCGAAATCTGGTTAGACTGATGGGCTGTTCTATTCAAGGGGATGAGAAGTTGCTGGTATATGAATACATGCCAAAGAAAAGCTTGGATTGTTTTTTATTTGGTATGTTTCTCCACATTAATCCTGTCCATTTCCTTACTCATTTTAAATTAACATGAAAAGAGATTATTTGGTGCATTTTCTTAACCCTTTTGCATTTTTTGGTAATATCATGACAGATCCATTCAAACAAACACAACTAGATTGGACAAAACGGTTTGAAATCATTGAAGGCATTGCAAGAGGATTACTCTACTTGCACCGAGATTCAAGACTCAGAATAATTCATCGAGATTTAAAAGCGAGTAACGTTTTGTTGGATGAAACCATGAACCCAAAAATATCAGACTTTGGATTGGCTAGGATATTTGGTGGCAACCAGAATGAAGCCAATACAAACAGAGTAGTTGGTACATAGTATGTATGCTTTGATTTTACTTGTATGTTAAGTCATGCACTTGTTAATTCTTACTCGGACCAGGCTAATCTTAATACATAACTCTGATGCATGCAGTGGTTATATGGCTCCTGAATATGCAATGGAAGGTGTATTTTCAGTCAAATCTGATGTATATAGTTTTGGTGTATTACTACTAGAAATTTTGAGTGGCCGCAGAAACACCAGTTTTCGTCACACTGATGACTCCAGCCTCATAGGATATGTGAGTATCTATCTCCTATTGCACACTTTTGGTTATCAATGTGAATTATTTGTTTTGCAGAAATTTGTAACATGTCTAGAAAAACTAGTTCGAAAAATGTGAGAGTTGCAACATTTTAATCACTAAGTTTATTGAAATGCTGATGTTATCATGATGATGTAGGCGTGGCATCTTTGGAATGAACAGAGAGCAATGGAGCTACTGGATCCCTGCATTCGTAATTCTAGTCCTAAAAATAGAGCTTTGAGATGCATCCACATAGGGATGTTATGTGTGCAAGATTCAGCAGCTCAGAGACCAAACATGTCTGCTGTGGTGCTGATGCTGGAAAGTGAAGCAACAACTCTTCCCATGCCTACGCAACCTCTGATTACTTCCATGAGGAGATCTGAGGACAGACAATTTTACATGGATGGCCTTGATGTTTCAAATGATCTCACAGTCACAATGGTGGTAGGGAGATAGATATCCGATCATCCTTTCCATGCCAGTTTTGTTTTCAATTCTCTGTCACACTTCAAACGTAAATATGTTTTTCTTCTTTCCCCTTTTGGCCCTACTGAAATTAAACTATAGTATATACCCTTAAATTTGAATACTTTGTATATGTCACGAAAAAACAAGACAAATATACTCTTATGATGTTTATAGAAGTACTTACGAATTATTCATCCATGAGATTCTCGTTTCGACAATAAGATTCATGACCAGATCCTTGTGAAATATAAGGCCAAATTTGATGACCTAGATCAATCGTTGTTTGGACTTTAATCTTGGGAGGACAATATTCATAATTCTTGTGTGTTCCACATGCATACAATAAATCCGGAAGTTCTGCCACAATATAAGTCGTCAACAAACTACTCTTTCCTTTTGCACGTGATTTGTCTGTTATTTTCGATTGCAGGAACCAAGACTTTTCATCGATTAACTATGCTTTAATTCTAATTTTGGTTTCATATTTTACAAAATAAGTATCTTTTTTCTCTACATTCTTTTTTTTTTTTTTCTTTCAATATTTTAGTTCTTCCATCTGTAACTATTCAGAACCTTGGTTTCTTAATTTTTTTTACATAATTATTCATAATTTTGTCCAATTTTTAGTTTAATTATTTGTAGTTTGTTTATTACTATTGGATATCACTTTCACTCCACGAAAATTTTCTTTAATTCTTTAGTTTATATAAAAGAATAACTTTCCATTAAAAACATTCTCGCTTAATTTCTTACAAAACTAAAAAAGGAAAGTCAGTAATATGAAAATGCAGGTTGATCATTTTAATTTTTATATTAAAATTCAGTTAGAATTATCAAACGGGCGTAGATGTTTTTCTTTATCAATTAAATAACATTTTTCTTTCTATCAAAATCTGAACGCTCTAAAGAAAAAAGATATTGGAAAACATGTTATCCACGTTTTCTCTGATGGCTGATTAGGACATTCCAAGCAAGTATCTGAAGGGCATGGGTTTATGAATTTCCCCTCTTCATCCAACATTATTGAACTTACTATCACTTTCTTTAAAGAAAAAACTTCATTTGATAGAACCTTCTTGCAAATTACATGATATTTCAAATTTCCTACCCCATCATGGTTAACTTTCAACCACTTTCGTCACGAGGATCTAGAAGCAAAGTTTGTCTACATAAAAAGAATTATTTACAGCATTTGAATTACGTTATCATCGAAATACAAAATATTTTGTCCACACTCGAAAGCTATTTGATGAATTTGAATTACGTAAACATAACAAGTGGTCAAAACAAAAGCGTAACTTCACAAGTTTTAACGTTTGTAACTTGCCACCGTAACAAAGAAAGAAATTGAGAAAACTACACTTACATCTTAGTCAATTCCAGACAAAAAAAATTAAAATTATATTAAATATAATAAATTTCAAGTTTCTATTAATTTGTTTTAGTTTATTAAATAAATTAAGGTATTTTTTAATTTTTTTAAATGTAATAACTGTTATCTGTCATCTTACTAAGTTATTTCTATATGTTATTTTTTGTTCATGTTAATATAAGAGACTTTGGGTGAAAGTAAACAAAGATAAAAGTGAAAACAGAAGAATATATAACTAGAAAACTACTGTAATGCTAAACAGTAAAACAAAAGTTAAAGTTACACGTCAATGTAGTGAAGGCCATTCAATTACTAGGATAAATCAAACTGATGATATTAATGATGCAAAACAATACATAGAAATAATTAAGTAAAGTGAATCACGTCACTTAGACAACAACAAAATTAAATAGAATTTAATTTAAAAAGATAATATTTTTGAGAACTTAATAAATAATTAATAAAAACTGAACTAAAAATATCCAATTTTATCATAAACTTAAAATTTTATTAAGTCATTAAATAATCCTCGTATCTTTTAAATTCTAAAATAAATATTCACATTTTAATACTAAATGTATGTTGATACAATGTATAATAATAATACTGAAATAAACTTACATATTAAAGTCAGAAACCAAGTCAAAGAATAAATAATACTGGATGGGCTACGATTTATCATTGTTTCTTTTTAGTTTAATTAAAAAAATTATTTATTTATTTTTATTTAATCATTATTATATGTATACTTCTTTTAATTATTATGAAATATTTTTGACAGACAAATTCATAAAAATATTCTAGAAACTAAAACGGAAATATAATAATTAGAACCCATTTTATTTAAAAAAATAAACATTTTTTAGAAAATAAATAAAATATCACTATGTTTAAAGAAAAAAAATTAAGGCATATTAGTAATATTAGCTAGCTTGCTTTTGTTGGAATCCGCTGCCAGTTTTGGGTGCTAAAAAAGGTGACATAGATTTGGTGACCTAATTGGGCCGCCATTAGTTTCACATTTGGTGGAACAAAAAGTCATCACCCAACCCAAAACTAAACCATAGTCACCTTTTTGTATTAATTATTATACTCTATCATGCACTCACCCTTTCACACAGAAAAGAAAGTATAAAGGGAATATTATTAGATTTATAACAAATATGAACCAGTATTCTAAAACTAACAGTGTTTCAAAAAGGAAAAGAAAAATTCATCACTTAATGAAAAAAAGAACCAAATAGTTAATATATATGAATGTTTTGATAAATTAAAATAAACAAAATGAATATATTTACTTACTGGAGTTTGTGATGATGATTGATGAAGAAGTGAAAAACGAAAAAGGTACAAAAAAAGAGGCAGTTGCGAGTCTTTGGGATGGCTAACCATATTCAGACTGTTGACTGATAAAAAACAAGAGTCTCATAAAAGAGTGTTTCTCGTTTCAAATTTTGGGAAAGCAAACCTTATTCAAAGGAGAAACAACATAGACCAAGAAGAATATGAGAGCAATGCAAATGCCAATGACGGATTCAATTTGGTTTTCTTAATTTCTCACTACCCCACACAATACCAAAACTATGAAACTTGTATTTATCTTCCTTACCAAACACTTCATCAACTCTCTCTCTGCAAACATAACATGCCAGGTTTCTTATTCTTTCTCTTTTGCTTCTTCGCATCACACATCACAATTTCATTCTCATCAGACACCTTAACCCCATCACAAACTCTTCTAACCAACCAAACCCTGCTTTCACCAAGCAAAGTCTTTGCTCTGGGCTTCTTTTCCAGGACCAATTCCTCTTGGTACTTAGCCATATGGTACAACAACATCACCAACCGACCTGTAGTGTGGGTTGCCAACAGAGACAACCCTCTCCGCAACTCCACAGGGTTTCTAACCATTGGAGAAAACAAAAACATAGTTCTCACAACTCCATCAGAGGAACCCGTTTGGTCCTCTAATGTCACAAAAGCCAATAACCCAATTCTTCAGCTTTTGGACACGGGAAATCTAGTTCTCAGAGAAGCAAACGTAACCGACCCGACAAACTACCTATGGCAAAGCTTCGATTACCCGACAGACACACTCTTACCTGGGATGAAAATGGGGTGGAACCTAGACACTGGCGAGGAGAAACACTTAACCTCGTGGAAAACTGGAGAAAATGACCCTTCAAGTGGAGATTACACTTTCAAGATAGATCCTCGTGGAATACCGGAAATTTTCTTGAGGAATGAGGATAATATAATATACAGAAGTGGGCCTTGGAACGGTGAGAGATTCAGTGGGGTACCAGAGATGCAACCTGACACTGATTCCATCTGGTTTAATTTTTCATACGATATCCATGGCGTGTACTATTCCTTCTCCATTGAAAACCGTTCTATTTTGTCGAGGCTGGTTGTGACTTCGCGTGGCGAACTTCAGCGTCTTACTTGGGTGCCAAGCAGCAACACATGGACCACCTTTTGGTATGCGCCTAAGGATCAGTGTGACGGTTTCAAAGCGTGCGGGGCTAATGGTTTGTGTGACTCTAATGCCTCGCCGGTTTGCACGTGTATGAGAGGGTTCAGTCCGAGGAACCAGCAGGCGTGGAATTTGAGAGATGGGTCTGGTGGGTGTGTGAGGAACACGAATTTGGATTGTGGGAGTGACAAGTTTTTGCATGTGGGGGACGTGAAGCTGCCAGAGACAAGTAGTGTGTTCTGGAACCGGAGCATGAACCTAGACGAGTGTAAAGATTTGTGTCGCAGGAATTGTTCTTGCACTGCTTATGCCAACATTGAGGTCACAAATGGAGGAACAGGGTGCGTGACGTGGAGTGGTGAACTCATAGACATGAGACAGTATCCCAGCGGTGGACAAGATCTCTTTGTCAGAATAGCAGCTTCTGATGCAGGTACAACATTTTCACCGCTATTTCTTTGCTTTTATTATTTTAAACACTGTTTAGGAAATAAAAGAAAACAATACTCAATAATGACAAAATAGATGGTTGCACATCTGTTTTATTAAACAATTGTTTCTGTTCTGTCTTCCAATCTTCCAAACTCTGTTTCATACCAGTGAGGTTTGTTGGTTATTAGAAATTAAGCTAAGGTGTTTGCGCATTTGGCTGAGTAAATTCGAATGCCATTAAGCATTGAAACATTTTGAAATAAAAAATTTTATATTCGAGAAGTGTTAGATCTTCAAAATTTTTATGTTCAATTAGTAAGATACCATAGATTTGTGTAACAAAAAGAAGAACCTAGATGATTAATCCTGAATGAGCGGAAATAAACAGTTGCTGACGTTAGAAAATATTTGGTCAAAATTTTTTGGTACTCAATTTTAGCAAGATTCTTTTTTCAATTTCTTGGTGCCGCCCTAAACTTGTTTCATCTGTGATGTGGCTTCTAAGGAAGGAAAAGGGAAAAAGAGAGGAATGTGTCTGCTGTGGGAAAATATGAATGCAATTGCATTTCTTCACTCACCCTTTTCGTTGCATTGGTTGGGTGACCTAACTGAATAAATTTAAATTCTCTATTTTTTCCAGATATTTTTTGAGCACGCAACTTTATTAAAGTACTCTTTTTCTAGAATTTATCGGGCCCATTCACTTTTCTCATGTGGGCCCTACGGAAATGGTGGGTTGTGGGCCGACGTTTTTGACTCGTTACGTTTTCTTTTTGGCGCATACGAATGCTATGGTCTTTTCAAAATCTACTTTTCGACATTTATCACATTTATCACATCTACTTTTCGACAAGAAATAAAACATTTACGCTTTCTTTTTCTGAAAATTTTCATTTGTAATGTTATTGTGTATGAAATTAAGCACGAGATGAATAGAGAGTATTAGGAAACAAGTTTATCACTATGAAAGTGGGAAAAGAGGGTCCTGGACCATGCTATGTTCATAGGTTGGTAGGTCTTGGAGCATGTGAACTGTGAAAATTAAAAAAAAAAGAAGATAAGGATCTGTTTAATGAATATCACCTGCACTCAGAAAAGCTTATTTTTATACATTTCGGTGGGAGTAGGCAGCATTTCAAAGCTGCATGTCTACATCAAACCAAGCAAAATTCTCTTACTATTCTTCACCTTTTTTGTGCATGTGTTTTTTATGTTTCCTTTTGTAAGGGAAATAAAAATTTGTATGATAGAAAACTAAGCTAATTTCATCAGTCTCCTTGAAGTGAATTTCTATGGCTAATCTGACACGTTACATTTCTGCATAAGTTTAATTCAGACACACTAATGTTCCCTTGCACATACTGAATAATGGTGTCGCATTTTTTTCTACGAGCTTGTAGGTTCTTCCAATTTGGTTAAGTGAAAGTGTTGCATAATTTTCTGTCTTGAATATTTACTCTACAAAACCGATTTTCTACCACTTAGAACAAATATTAAGTGGATAAATGTACTAAAAGAAACATATGTTTCACAGATGACACAGAATCTGCAGGTGGCTCTCACAAGACAAACCATGTCGGCGAGATTGTAGGAATTACAATTTCTGCAGCTGTAGTAATTGTGGGATTGGTTGTGATTTTCTGGAAGAAGAGGAAAGTGTTAAGTGTATCGAATGTGAAGACTACCCCCAGAAGTAAGTCCTTCTCCACATAAAGTTATGTAAATGGTATAAACGTTGTTGTGGCAGATGATAACATATTTTGATTCTTGCCACAAAACCAGGTTCTTTCCAAAGAAGTAGAGAATTGCTAACAAGTGACGGGTTATTTTCAAGTAATAGAGAAAACTCGGAAGAAAGGAACATGGATGACATAGAGTTGCCAATGTTTGATTTTAATACTTTAACAATGGCCACAAACAACTTCTCTGAAGCAAATAAACTTGGACAAGGAGGGTTTGGCATTGTTTACAGGGTAGGTTTGTTTTTTTTTTTATAGCTCCCATAATAATCCATACAGAAAACCATACTAATGGGAGTACTTGTGTGGCTAGCAGGGAAGGTTGATGGAACGTGATATTGCAGTCAAGAGGTTATCAAAAAACTCTGTGCAAGGAGTTGAAGAATTTAAGAATGAGGTCAAGTTAATTGTCAAACTTCAACATCGAAATCTTGTTCGGCTCTTTGGATGCTGCGTGGAGATGGGTGAGAAGTTGCTAGTGTACGAGTACATGGAAAATAGAAGCCTTTATTCCATTTTGTTTGGTAATTTTTAACATTCCACAACTCAGATCTTTTGTTTTTTCAATGCATGCATGTTTTGTTTAACATGGTCTTATTTTTATATCTAAATGATCCAGACAAAGCCAAAAAACCCATGTTGGACTGGAATAGACGATTCAACATTATATGTGGCATAGCTAGAGGGCTACTCTATCTGCATCATGATTCAAGACTCAGGATTATCCATAGAGATCTCAAGGCAAGCAACATTCTACTTGACAGTGAAATGAATCCAAAGATATCGGACTTTGGAATGGCTAGACTTTTTGGCGCGAATCAGACAGAAGGAAACACGTTGAGAGTTGTTGGAACATAGTGAGTACCACTTCATTGCAAACAGTTATCTCTACAAGACCAAATATACTGACCTTATTATTTGTATATTTTTGTTATGTACAGTGGTTACATGTCTCCTGAATATGCTATGGACGGGACCTTCTCAATGAAATCTGATGTTTTCAGCTTTGGAGTTCTGGCATTGGAAATTATAACTGGAAAGAAAAATAGAGGATTCTATTACTCAAATGATGATATGAATCTTCTAGGGAATGTGAGTGAGAGTGATTCACTAATTAGAGTGATACCTAGTTGATAGTATCATATTCTGTTTATAAACAATTGATGGTGCTTTTTTATTGTAGGCATGGAGGCAGTGGAGAGATGGCAGTGCATTGGAACTTGTTGATTCATCAATTGGCAATTCATATTCAGCATCTGAAGTTCTTAGATGCATACACGTTGGACTCTTGTGTGTCCAAGAACGTGCAGAAGATAGGCCAACAATGTCTTCAGTGGTGTTGATGCTGAGTAGTGAATCTGCATCGATGCCACAGCCCAGAAACCCTGGGTTTTCCACAGGGAAGAATCCTGCGGAGACTGATTCTTGTTCAAGTAAGCAAGATGAATCATGGAGTGTGAACCAAGTCACGGTCACATTGCTAGATGCTAGGTAGTCAAAAGAAGCACGACATCACCTAGCACATTGTATATTCCTTGAAACATAAAAGTTATACTGTAAATTTTCCTTCCTCTGATAGTTGCGGCATCTTTGAGATCTACTTTGATCTTGTTTTGGTGTAATATGCAAGAGAGACAGTGAAAACCATATTAGTTTAAGAGCTTGAAACTCACACAGGCAGTTTTCTCCATGTCTAGCAGAGGCAGACTTAGACGCTATCTTAGCTCAGTCAGGCTTATAATGTAATTGGATTTAGTGTTCGAGTTCAATTTTGATATGGCTTTTACTTTTCTATACACTCGTCAAATATTTGATGATACCTTATTACTGTTTGATTATATATTAACAAGCAGGTATTAAACTCAATCCATAGTAAGTTAGATTCATTTTTAGTTATATTTAACTAATTTTGTTTATAAATAATTTTTAAATACATAAATCTTGATTTTCATTCTATATATTTCTTAGCCTGTAACAAAGAAAGATGATGCAGTAGCTTTTATAGTAAAATCAATACTGCAAGTGGTTGGTTACCTGCCCCAGTAGATTATGCACGTGTGACATAGTATTTAGTAAGAAAATAGTTTTGTTCTACCGCTCCAGTTAAACTTTGAAACACCAAAAAAATTAATGAGAGTCACTAAGTTTACTTGATCTGTTGATCATCTGAGCCCTAAGCTGAATTTATGAACTGAACCTTGAAATGGTAATCATATAAAGTAAATTTTAGCTATGATAGCAGTTTATTTTCTATCTTCTTCTCAAATATAAATGTCCTACCAACAAGGGGTGCAATATTTAGCAATCCAAATCCTGTTCTCCGATTAAACCAAACCCAAAACAAACAATGTAGAGGGCCCAAGACAAATGATGAGCAATCCCGAAGACAAAACAGAAGGAAGATCAAAGAAGAGCTGTTGAAAAAATAAATAAAGGCTTGAATAAGTTTTAAATAATAATAAATTTAGATGTTTTTTAAGTGAGTGTTGGTTAAAAAAATTTAGAGGTTTTATTGAGTGTTTAAAATAAATTTAAATGTTCTAATCAGTGTTTAAATATTTTTATTTTATTTAAATATTCTGCTATTTACTTTCATTCTTTCATTTCCAACTCATCAAACAATTTTTTTTTTGTTCAATCTCCTCCAATTTATTGACGGAAGTAATATATGGTAAAATTAAATAACAGATAAGAATAAAAATATTTAATAAAAACTTAATTGAAAAAACTTAAGAAGAGGAAATTAAAACTTCGAATTACTATATGGCTATTTATACTCGATAAATTATTTAGTTCAAAACAACATTTTTAGATTTTGTATGCTTATAAAATATTTAATGACACCTTAGTTACATTGCTTATAATAGTATGGAGACAACTAGGTACTAATTCTTGGCATGCAAGAGCATAAGAAAGTAGAGCATTGCTTCCAACCAGGTACATTGCTTATAATATACACACACTTGACGAATACCTAGAAACTCTCATTCCATATTCCCAAGTTTTGACATTGTTGGCACTGCCTACACAAATTAATGGAAAATAGAGATTGTAGATGCAGAGAAAGGGGATGCTGAAAGGAAAAAAAGAAGAAAAAAACAAGTTTTCGAGACTTCCAACATTCTATTATTTAGAAACCAATGGATTGTTATATATTTGTTTATTAGTATAGTTTGGTAAAAAGTCTTGCTGCTATCAACATCTTCCAGCTCTCATTGACCAAGAGTCTCTGCAGTTGCTTTCACTTGACATGCCACGTTAAAATATTGCACTATTTAGTCGTGGAGCATGATTAATCAGAGATCTGCAAAGCAAATTTCAAACTATGCCCCATCTTTCTTTCTTGTTCTTGCTGTTGCTCCAATGCTGTCTCAACATTAAAGTTTGGTGTTGTTGAGTCTGATGACCTAAAGTTGACGTTGCTCTCCAATATTTCATGCTAATTTTATATACATTATTTTACATTTTCATTCTCAAATGTGCTTTCTTTTCGCCTCATCAGCACAGTTTAACTCAATATTATATGCTTCAATAAATATCACTCACTCAAGTAGGCATTATAGTCCATACTAAAACTCAAATAAGTGAAATAGAATTCACAAATCTACGTTTTCATTATGACTATATTTTCACTTTTAGGTTACTATTGGACCAAAAACAAAAATTTATGAAAACAACAAATATTTTGTGTTTTGATTATGACTTGAGGTCAGAAGATTTTGAATCAAAAGGTCCTATATATCAAAGAACTCAGATATAACATATCAGTAATGTGCTGCGATGTGCAAATCCTCAGGTCGAACCCCTATTCTGTACACAAGTTCAGACTTTTCACTAATTTGTTTGTGATGTGCAATTACAGATTAGTTTATAAAGACTTTAAAAATTCAAGAACATAGGATTGTGACACTCATGAAAACATATGATCACACAAAATGAATTTCTTACACAGATGCACGCTGGTTTAGAAAAAAAAAAAGGCATTTCATGTAACCTTTCAAAAAGAGAACAGGACCCTCAAGGTACACCTGCTCCCAATTATAGAATTCTTTTGTTTAATTTAACAAACCAATTAAATTCACAGAGGTGTCCACATAAGAAGTTTAATGGGAACAGTGAGATTAAAGAACCAAAGTTTTCTTTTATAAGTAGTAGCGTGAAAGGATCAAATTACTCATGGAGAAAACCAAGTTCACCCTTTTATTTCTTGTTACTTGTTGCTATTTCCTATCCTTGTTTCCTACAGCTTTGGAAGCAGAGGATAAAATAACTCCTCCACAAACCATCAGTGGCAACCAGACACTAGTCTCACCTTCTCAAAATTTTGAACTTGGTTTCTTCAGTCCTTCCAATTCCACTCACATTTATCTTGGAATTTGGTACAAGCGTATCCCAATTCAGACAGTTATTTGGATTGCAAATAGAGACAAACCACTAGTTAAATCTGGTGGCTCCTTGACATTCAGTGGTGATGGGAAGCTCATTCTTCTAAGCCACACAGGAAGTGTTGTATGGTCCTCAAATTCATCTGGGCCTGCAAAAAATCCAGTGGCACAGCTTCTAGATTCCGGAAACTTTGTGTTGAAAGACTATGGAAATGAGAGATTTTTGTGGGAGAGTTTTGATTACCCATCTGACACATTGATACCAGGAATGAAACTAGGTTGGAACTTCAAAACTGGCTTGAATAGACTCTTGACTTCCTGGAAAACCACTTCTGATCCTTCTTCAGGAGAATACACCTACAGTGTGGATCCACGTGGCCTTCCTCAGCTTTTCCTTCACAAGAGAAACAAGCAAGTCTTCAGAAGTGGACCGTGGTATGGACAACAATTCAAAGGTGACCCGGTTCTCAGTGCAAATCCAGTTTTCAAACCCATCTTTGTGTTTGATTCTGATGAAGTGTCTTACTCCTTTGAGACCAAAGACACCATCCTTTCAAGATTTGTGCTGAGTCACTCTGGTTTGATTCAGCATTTTTCATGGAATGATCTTCATTCAAGTTGGTTTTCTGAATTTTCAATTCAAGGGGACCGTTGTGATGATTATGGCCTTTGTGGTGCTTACGGTTCTTGTTACATCAATAGCTCCCCTGTTTGCAAGTGTTTGAAGGGTTTTGAGCCTAAGCTTCCGCAGGAATGGGAAAGGTCTGAGTGGTCAGATGGATGTGTTAGACAAAACACACAGGTTTGCAGCAATGGAGATGCATTTCAGCACTTTACAGGAATGAAGCTTCCAGATGCTGCTGAGTTTCGTACAAACTACAGCATCAGCATTGATCACTGTGAGAGAGAATGTTCTAAGAACTGCTCCTGTGTTGCCTATGCAAAGCTAGATATAAATGCCAGCGGAAAAGGTTGTATTGCATGGTTTGGGGATTTATTTGATATAAGAGAGGTTTCTGTGAATGGACAAGATTTCTACCTGAGGGTTGCAGCTTCAGAAGTAGGTAAGAACATTGAAGGTATGTGCTACCAATCCATGTCATCTTTTAGTCCAATTTTAGCAGTCACCAGAAATTTAGCCAACTTGTTTTTTGAGCAACCCAACAAATACTTTTTATCATATTAAAGATTCTTTTTTTCCCAACAATAAAAGCAATTTCAATTTTTCTCAAAATATGTTTACATATTGTATGTTTTGTCTTTATATGTGGTGTCAGGTTCAAATGCTGATGGAAGTAAAAGGAAGAAACTCATACTCTTTCCTGTGGCTGCATCTGTGACTTCAACAATTATTGTATCAACATTGTGGTTGATAATTAAGAAATGCAGAAGAAATGGAGGTAATATAACTTGTAGTTCTAGTTTGAGAAGATAGATCTGTCATACTTTTTGAACCGTAGTGTCCTTAGAATTATTGATTAATCCTTGGTTATTTGCTTCTGTAAGCAGCCAAACAGACCGGTAGTCAGTTTAGTGTTGGCAGAGTCAAGAGTAAAATGAATGAATTTGAACTTCCAATGTTTGAGATTGCAATGATTGAAGCCGCCACTCGGAATTTCTCTAGTTACAACAAGATTGGAGAAGGTGGATTTGGTCCGGTATACAAAGTAAATTACTCTCTTTGTGGTTATTTATTAACCAAACAATATTACTCTTTCTGAGTGTCTACTATTATTGGGTGTCCATGCATCATTTTCCTTCATTAAGTAATTTAAGTTTTGTACTAGTTGTTCAGTCCAAATATTCAAATTGATAGTAAAACTTTCCACTTACCAAGCAAACAAGTCTATTGATTCCGTTTTCCTACGAGAAAGGCTATTTGCCTTCAGTTTTACAACAACAGTAATAATATCTTGATTCTGTTGGATTTGTAGGGTCAACTTCCATCAGGACAGGAAGTAGCTGCGAAAAGGCTATCAGAGAAATCTGGACAAGGCCTGCAGGAGTTCAAGAATGAGGTCATTTTGATCTCCCAACTTCATCATCGAAATCTTGTCAAGCTTCTGGGTTGTTGCATTAACGGTGAAGATAAAATATTGATTTATGAATACATGCCAAACGGAAGCTTGGACTCCTTATTATTTGGTTGGTCAATCTACTATTCCAAAATCACATCTACACATATAAACACGTACTTTGAGCCAACACATTTCACTTGATCATAATATACTGTATAACACAAGCAGTGTTCTGAATCAGATGAAACCAAGCGTTCTGTGCTCAGTTGGAAAAAGAGGCTGGACATAATTATCGGCATTGCTCGTGGAGTTCTGTACCTTCACAGAGATTCAAGGCTGAGAATCATCCATAGAGACCTGAAAGCAAGCAATGTTCTTTTAGACAGTGAAATGAATCCAAAAATTTCTGACTTCGGAATGGCAAGAATGTTTGGTGGAGATCAAACTGAAGCAAAGACCAAGAGAGTAGTGGGAACCTAGTAAGCACAACAACGACACGTGACTTAACTTTCCACTGTTTTTCTGAACTTAACCGCTAAAATCATTTTACCCTCTGCAATTGTTACAGTGGATATATGGCCCCAGAGTACGCAATAGATGGGCACTTCTCTTTCAAATCGGATGTTTATAGCTTTGGGGTTTTACTCCTAGAGCTGCTGAGCGGCAAGAAAAACAAAGGATTTGTTCACTCAGATCACACACTGAATCTCCTAGGCCATGTGAGTAAAGTGGTCAATGTGTGTCTTTTATTCTCTTCTTTTTTCTTATAATAGAATTAGAAAAAAATTTGGAGTTATTTGAGAAAACTTCAGTATGTGTTAAAAATGTAATCTTTGCTTAATTAGTACTATAATCTGATTAAGGGAATAACTTGGAAACATGGTAGGCATGGAAGGTGTGGAAAGAAGATAGGGCCTTGGAGCTGATGGATCCATTGCTTGGGAGTGAGTTTCCGACATGTGAAGCTCGAAGGTGTATTCAAGTGGGTCTGTCATGCGTTCAACAGCTCCCAGAAGACAGGCCAACAATGTCTTCAGTTGTTTTGATGTTGGACAGTGAGAGTGTGTTGATCCCCCAACCCGGAAGGCCAGGATTATATTCCGAGAGATTTTTCTCTCAGACAAATTCATCATCACACAACTCTGGTTCCAATCACACAACTGCTACTTCGATTGAAGGTCGTTGATTCCTCAGTAACAAGCCTGTGCAAGTTCAATACGCATGAAATTTTCTTTCTGATTCAAAACTAAGCAGATAATGGGAATCATCATGCTTAGACTTGTTTTTGTTGGAGGCTCTCTCATGACACTGTTAGTGTTATTTATTTTTTTTCTTCAATAAGTTTATGATCAGTGAAGTGGGGCAATTTATCGGTGCAATTTTGACTTTTTTTCTGTGGAAGTGGACAAAATTTTAAAACAATTGAATACGGTAAACAGGACTTAAAACATGAAGATGTTGTGTTCTCTAATATATGACTTTGGCTGAAACTAATATATGTTGTGTCTGAAATTTATTATTCCTTTTTCTTCTGATTTCCGTTATAACCAAACTAAATTTTGGGAGTGATGGACATATTAATTGGCTCGTACATTGAAATAAAGGAAAATGCATATTTCATAAAATTAAGTCAAGTTAACAAGTGAGTTAAAAGACTTAAACCATATTATTTATTTAGTTTAAATCAAATTTCACAATTTGTCCAAAATCCTAACCCTAACCTAGAGGGATACATTTGTCCTGATGGGTGCAGAAAATAATTAATGGGGTGCAGGAAGCAACTGCCCTATCTCCATCTAAGTAATACTATAAATAGAAATTGACCCAGGGCAAGACAACCATGATACATGAAATCAACTGTTTTTTTTGGCAGTTCAAGCAAACCCACCATGGATTAGTGGGTTACACAGTGAATTTGTATCAACAAAACGAATGTATGGTTCAAATAGAAATTTATTTAATTGGGTCGGTCAGGCTAGGTATTGCATATAGTTACATTGGATCCAACTAATTTATCATCTTTATGACAAAACAATGTATTACATTCTCAATACATATAGTATTTATTGTATAAATTATAACTATGTTAATGAACTGCATTTTAGTTTAATTTATTTAAATCACTAATACCAAATAAATTAAAGGGATGATAAATAATTTTACGGTCTTAAGAAAGACTTAAAAGTTATGAGGTGAGGATTTTTTTTTCAAATAGTACCACGTCTTTCTTTCAATTTATTTTAGTATGTTTTTCAAAAATTTATTACAATATTTATATTTTGTCAAAATTTTACAGTCATTTTTATGAAAATGTATTATTGCACAAAAATATTATTAAACAATCATCAATTAAACTATTTATTGAACGTACATATGATTGGATTATTTGCATATAGAAATGAAAAACTAAGAGCCTCGTCTTTTGAAATGAGCATGAACCCATCTTGCTTTTTAGAGTGGATTAACAGGTTAACCTCCGATCATTAGAAAAAATAAATAAAATAAAAAGTATCACTTAAATAAATGATAAACTTATCAATTGACACTAAGATTTCCTTTTCAGTGTTAATTAAGTTTGTGCATACACTAATTGAGAAATTAAGAGAGCAAAAACTTCCAAGCCTTTTTAATTATAAAACTTTAAAAACTCAACTGGACGGGACTTATCTAAGTTGAATCGTGGATTATAGAAATGAGAATTAGGTGAAACGGATTAAATGGGTTACCCATAAACTTTCCGGATTATTATTCTATTCATAAACAGCCGAATTATACGAGTCAAATTGGAGGATTGGAAATCATTATCATTAACACTTATTTAATATTCATTTAAAATAGTTTTAAAAAAAGAAAAAAAAGTAGAGAAGTAAGAAGTTTCCTTGGCACAACAATAGCGCATCCAAGCCATTGAAGTATGTTACAATAGTGTGTAATAATAAGAAATTATAAATGATGAATGAACAAGGACCTGATTTCAACTACTCCACCTTCGTGTGATGTAAGTTTGCGTTTGACCCACCAATCATGCATCACCCACCATGTCTTCGATTAATTAAAAGATGTAATGCATAATAAAATATAAAATAATTGACGAAAGATAATAATGATCAACTAAATAAGTTGTTGCAGGCTCATTAATTAACTACTGAGTTGAATAATTCGTTTAAGAGTTCTTCATTTCGTGATGAAACATTTTGCGGTGTCATGAACTACTCCGATCGGTTAGGAATGATTTATTAACATTACTAATTGAATGAGAGAACGATCTCAAAATAAGATTCGAATAATAATGAAGTTGTTCTATATTTCTTAGGAGTTCGAATTTTAAAAGTGACAAAATAATAGAAAAGACAAGAACATGAAAGCATATGTCTTTTTTTCTGTATTTAACTTTTCTTAAACGTATGTCATTCCCATTATAATAATAATAATAATACTGTAATAAGCTACACTATAAGACCAGGTACATTGTTAAGGTTTCATTCACCAACATCTTTTGGTTTCCATAGAGACGGGAGACAAGACATTAGCAGTTTCTTACCAATGGCTACCAAGGTTTATATTATGTAAGACATTCTAACTCTCCTCTTTTTTGTCCTACTTTGATGCTTAAGTCGGGAGCAATACTCCAATTTCATTGTCTTATATTCTTAATTTTGTCCTTGTTAATCACTTCACTTTACCATTGTGAAGTTCATAATCCATTTATTCTGGGTCTGCTTTATTTTTTCCATACACAATTAATGATTGATGGCATAGTTTTACTTTCTTTTTCTGCATGCTTGATTTCTTTATCTTGTTTTTCAGCTGTGGAGTTAATCTCTGTCAAAGTATTAGATTTAGTTTTATTTTTATCGGCAAAGTATTATTAGATTTGGTATTTGTTTAGATTGATGAATTGGGAAGGTGTGGTGAGTCTTCAGTAGTAGTAGCTGCTGTAACTTCTAGACTTTTCAACAGTTTATGTCTTACTTGTGAAGAATTTTCACCACTGAACTAAAAGTCAACTATGAATGTTTACCTTGTCATTTCCTTATGGTATTTGAAGGAATCAAGGTTTTTGTATTGATGTCTCCCTAATATCTGACGCTGTTTTTGCCGTTTTTTCCTTGAAATTTTGGGAATTCTTCTGTTTCTCACCAAAGCAGTACTGGAACGTGTTTCTCCTTTGAACTGGTGTGGAATCCCTTGGAGCCAAATAAAATAATAACGTTAATACGATAATTCTGGTCAAAGCTGTTTGAGAGCGTGGGAAGGAATTAATAGTTTTTCAATTCTTACAATTGCAGCCAAGGAGGAAAAACTTTTGCTTAGATCTGTTTTAATTTCTTTACCCTGTTCTCGTATTTCAGCTTTATTACATTCTTGAACTGTATTTTCATTATAAATTGATTTAACGTCTCCTTTTTAATCATAACTTCAAAAACCAAAAAAGAAAACAAAAAGATACAGAATTTTGACTCTAAAATTTGGGGAGAAGAGGGGTTTCACAATGGCAATTCGTGAATTCCAGGCTCCATTATCTCAAAAATGAATAAGCTGTAAAGTGCTGTAGTCATTTCTTGAAAGAACGGGTAAAGCTTACAGAGTTTCTGAACTAACTCCATCAGTTTCTAATAAATTTTTATATGGATCAGCATTATAAGACCAAGAATAGTCTATCTATCCTGTTCCAGAAAGCTATAGTTATTACATAATTTATTTCTCTTTCGCTAATCTGAATGGAATTTGCATTGCATGGTTTAGTTATTATTCTACGTATGGACATGTTGAGAAGCTAGCTAGAGAGATAGAAAAAGGGGCTGCTTCTGTGGAGGGAGTAGAAGCAAAACTGTGGCAGGTTTGTAAACCTTTTTCATTTTCATTCAACTAAAAAGTGCTCACTTATGTCACCTCTTTTAACGGCTCATGATATCATTATGTGATGATATGAGCTGGCCATGTTACACTCTTCATGTAATTCTGAACAAAAAAGGAATTTTGTTTATGCACTTTCACTCTTTGTATCAAAACACACAGGTACCTGAAACATTGCCAGAAGAAGTACTTCAGAAGTTGGGAGCACCACCAAAGAGTGATGCTCCAGTTATTACTCCCAATGAGCTTCCTGAGGCTGATGGCTTTTTGTTTGGTTTTCCTACAAGATTTGGATCTATGGCTGCTCAATTTAAAGCATTTTTTGATGCAACCGGAGGCCTATGGCGTTCACAGTCACTATCAGGAAAGCCTGCAGGTTTCTTCTATAGCACTGCTTCTCAAGGAGGTGGTCAAGAAACTACCCCGTGAGTCACTGAATTCTTCTTTAATTCCTGTGTTTCTGTTTCTATCACTGCTAATATTGTATATGCAGCTGACAAAAAAAGCAATAGAAAACTTAGTGACAGTTTTGTTTTTTGATTGTACAAACAGGTTGACATCAATTACTCAACTTGTTCACCATGGAATGATTTATGTGCCCATTGGATACACATTTGGCGCTGGCATGTTTGAGATGGAGAAGTTGAAAGGTGGGTCCCCATATGGTTCAGGAACTTATGCTGGGGATGGCTCAAGGCAGCCTAGTGAGCTAGAATTGGCTCAAGCTTTCCATCAGGGAAAGTACTTTGCAGGCATTGCAAAGAAGCTCAAGGGATCTCAATGAGTTTTATACTCCATATATACTCTGCATGCATTACCGTTTTCACAAATAAAGTAATATGTTTCAAATACAAGTGTGAGAATAAATCAATACTTCATCTTCAATACAATTGTTGCCACTTTTCATTCTGTATCCTGGATCCTGTAATGCAGTCTTTATTGCAAATTCATGCGTTGTGTTCATATAGGTATCGTTGTCTAAATTTCACAAATATCTCTAATCTGTCTGCACGAATCTCTACCGGTTTATTATCACCAACTGCAGTTGTGGAAAACAAATTTTTAATCGTTAGACTGCATGAATTATTCTGATCTCGCCATGCGATGAAATTGCTGTGAAGTTTTGTCATATTGAATATCCATTTGGTCCAATGACAGATAAAAACTAACAAGAAAGTTCATTCCTCAGGGTGTTGACTTTTAAGCCGATTGTAGAATTAAGCTTAGAACAGTATTGCCAAAAAGCTTAGAACAGGGTGTTAGTTCATCTATTTGTATGCATTGTATGATTGAACTTTGATGATCTCTACAGGGAGTGATTATACTATTTACTTTGTATAATGTTAATGTTAATGTATTATATTTCAAAATATCAATTTCTTATTTCCTGCAATTTTATGTTTAATTAACGCAAACAAACTTTTGATTTCACTTGGAATAGGTGAAATGGAATACTGATATATTTTTCTTCTCATTTGAGAATGGCAACCATACTATTAAATGATAAGGAGTGAGAGGAGGTATTAGAGATTTTAGCTGATGGCAGCAAAGAAATCTATATCTCCAACTGTGAAGAGAAATATAAGCTTTGAAACATGATTTGGAAGGAATTCTTTACCAAGATATTTTGCAGTATTTAAAGTCAGCTTAGATGATATCATCGTATAGAAGACTAAAAAGCACTACATATGAGTATAAACAAGTTCTAAGTTACAATGAGATTTGATGCTGCTTTAACTTTGTCGGGACATCACCAAAATTTTGGACTGTGTTATGCAGAATATATACGCATTTTAAATGGTATATTCTGAAATATATTTTTGGATCTAAAAATTAAAATATACACAGAAAAAAAAAACAAAAATACACCATAAATACCTAGATGATCAATGAATTTGTAGTAACCTCTCCCACTCATGGACGAAGGAAGAAAATTTTCAAGGGATGCAGGTGGGGGTTGCAACGGGAAGGGTAGAAGAAGAGGTGAGGGAGAAGAAATGAGAAGTAGGTTAAATATAAATATCGAGAGGGGTAGTTTGGTCTTTCCACAAGGAGTACGGGGTGAAGTTGAATTTTATGGGGGTGCAGCATGTAAAGCCCTAAACTTTATCATATTGAAGCCCAGTCTACATAGTTTCCCTGGGCCAGAAATTGTAACCACACTGAGCAGATCCTTGCGAGTCAAGCTTTCAAGTGGTCAAATCCAAATCCAATACATATCTCATAGAAGTTTTTTTTGTATAATTTTTTAATTTATAAAAAAGTGTATGTCTTTACTTTAGAAATCTATGTTGAGAAACTTATCCAATAAACACTTTATAGTCTAGATTTGGCATACGATATTCCTAATTATTCTTCTTACAAATTGGGATGAACAGTTAATGAGGGAGAACTTAACATTATGTTGAAGTCAGAATCTGTACTTGTGATTGTTCCGTAAAATCAATTTGTCCTTTTCAAATGAGAACATTTGATTTAGGTGAAGCATGATGTTGTGGTGACAATACTAAACGGTGTAAAAGGTTTGGAAGGGAGAGAGAGAGAGAGCTTGTGATCCCAGCTATGGAAGAATCTGGCATGCAAAATCAAATATTTTGATGTGTGAATGGAATGCAAAATCAAAAAAGAAAGGGAACCTTTTGTGAAGCTGGAATGAACAACAACTTGCATTACAAGATTGAAACACGGGCTTTCTTATCGATTAGCCAAAACAACAAAAGAAAGATGTGTGAGGAGTCATAATACAAATGCTTTATTAAATTGCAATGATGCTTTGTGTCTTTTTCTTTCCTACTTTATCAAATTCCTTCATGTATCTTCTTTTATGCTAAGTAACCACACCTTTATAAAGGGAAAAAACAAGAACCAACATTTGATATTCACTCACGTATGATCTCGAGATGCTTCAAGCATGGTGCAATATTTATCGTGGGATGATGAACTCATTCATAAAGTGGTAAAATAAAAATGATAAGCGTGTGGCAAGAGATACTTGGCATTACATTTTTAATGACTAAAGCGCTACTTTTTCATCATTAGTCACTTCTCATACACCCATTCTTCAGCTTTAAGCTTATTCTTCTTCTCATTATTTTAATTCTTATCCTTGGTCCACCCTTATTATATCAACTCTCCATAGCACCTTTTAAATACATCATTCATTTTTCTTCTCCCTATATGTCAATTCTTTTCGTAATCATGGTTCAGAGGAAGTAATAAGTATACTTAACCATTTATGACTCTCTACAAGGTTTAATTCCGGAATATTAAAATTAAGATAGTGTTTATCCACACTACTTTTTTCTTTTTTTTTAAATATTACAGGAAACACGTGTTTCATACAGCTGTCAAAAAATAAATATTTCTTTACTTTATGCAAAAAAAGAGAGAAATATATATTAAAAAATGGATAAAATATTCTTAAAAGAATTCGTTTTCGTTTTTTGAATGCAAGTTCGGCATGTATAATATTTGGAATAAGAGTTGTTGCCACAGTAATTCTATAGAATTTGAATCGGACTTTTTTATATAAAAAAATGCACGTGGATAAAAAAGAAAAGACCGCTTTGTTTTGCCTTTTTTTTTTTTCTCTATTCTTCTACTACTCTCATGTTTGTCTTTATTGTACGATTTCTTGAATGTTTAAATTAAAAATGTTAAATTATCAAATAAATTGTTTGTTTAAACTTTATAATTTTAAAATTAAGTGAGAAAAAAAAGATAAAATAAACATAGCTTAACAACAAGTCAATAACAATAACAAGTGATGGGATATTTAATCTCTTTTACGATAACTTACAAAATTTTTCATCATTAGTCTTTCAAATTAGGATTGGACGGAACTTAACGGTGAAAATTCTTCGTAAGGAAAAAATTGTCTAAACCTTCATCAGCTCCTTTTTGGACTATATTTATAATTGATATGAAATTAACACAAACCTCTGCCACCTTAAGTCAACCTTTAAAACATGGTAACTATATAAAAAGTATTTTTCTCTTTTTTTTAAAGTTATAATGATATTACATAATTTCAATTGTGCTCAATTTGTACTAAACCTAACCTAAATCAAAAGTTAAAGTTTAATTAAGCCTTTATAAGCTTTATTTTTATTCATGCTTATGATTGATGTGAAATTTCAATAAAATAAAATAATTTAATTATAAATAAATAAATAAATAAAGCTAAAAAAAACTTTCAATTGTAAAATAATAACAAGATTGTTAGATAAATTCTCGGATAATAATCGTTATCATACAATTCCCTTCATGTATTGTGCCTTAAACGTGTCACGTGTGTTGCATCCTTCGCAATTCTTTATTTATTTTTAGTTTATAATAATAGTATTGCGCACTTTTCTTAATAAAAATGTTGCATTCATGAAATTGAAAATTTTTCTTTTTTATATGTACCTTTTGTCACTTTAATCAATTATTTACTGCTGCGAGCATTGTCTACATTAAAAAATGATAAAAAAATTACATGAAATTATATTAAGACTTAAATCATATAAAAATATTTTTATTTACGTGACATGCAAATCACATATTAAAATTAATTTAAATTCAAAAAGGACAATAGATATATCATAAGGAATGATAAATATTACATCACATATCAAGTTCAAATTTACTCCACCATAAACTGAAAATATTACATAAAGAAAAAACATATTCATTTTATTTTTCAATATCAATACTTAAAAGGTAAGTGAACTTTAAAAAAAAAAAATAACATATCACCATCTACATTAATATATATTTGGAAAGACAATCCAAGACCGCTTACTTACAAAATTTAATTTATTAAGGAAAGATGTAGATGTGAGCAGTTCAATATGTCCTATATACTTGGATGTTAGGAAACAGTAAAACAAAGGGTGTGGAATACATGTGATAGGTGTATTGGAATAGAGACAATTAAACATGAACATCTTGATATGTATATGTTGGATTTTCATTTATTGGGACTGGACTTAAAAAGTAAATAGAACATGGAAAGAGATGTAGATAGTCATAGTGTCAAAAATATAGAATCACAAAAATAAGGTAGTATTTAGAAATGGAAAAATGGATGATATAGAAATATTTTGTCAAATACAACTGAAATGTTGGTCTTGACTAAAACATAAAAAGTCAAATACTTATTTCTCATACTCTGATTGGTCCCTTTGTCTTGTAAAATGTCTTAAATTTGTGGAGTAAGTGATGGAATGGCTAGTTACTTGGTGGTCAGATAGTTTGATATGTTTGGATTGAGAGTTGGTTGGAGGTGCCACAATGTTAGAAAATGATCAAGAAATATTATCTTAGTTAGGGTAGGTAGAATCTTTTATTGGTAGGTATATACATGAAGAAGCATGGAAGCAACGTGGTGGTCATGAAACAAGCAAATGAATGAAAACTTAGTCCTAATTGGTTACTCTGTTGGTAACAAATATAAAAAGCTACAACAAAAGTAAGACAAAGATGTTTGGTTTCAAAAGGAAACATTCCTCGCGGTTGGAACTGGATTATACGTTAAAGAAGGAATAGTCTATAAAATGTAATTCTTTATGCACATGATTAAACATACTCAATGTTACCTGTATTCGTAGCACTCATAATCAGATTTTCAGATAAATTTTTATATTGTTTGTATGGTACTATTATTAAGGATCTCTGGATATGATTGATTAAGTTATATGTGAGTTCAAGATAGAAATTACACATGAATGCACTTGGTGATTATATAATAGTCAATTAAGAATATGTAAAGAATTGAAACGTCTTACAATATTTCATCTTATTTAATTTATTTTTCGCTGTTAAAAAAATATAATACTACCAAAGAAGGAACCCTTAAGAATACGGGGCTAAAATTTGCAAACTTATATTTAATGTGTCAATTATCAAAGTAACATTTTAATTTTAATTGGAAAATAACGCAGAAAACATTTAACAAACTGTATCTAAAATTTATTTTAAATTAAGCTAAATATTGGACACAAGAAATAACCAACTCCAGCTAATAATGATAAAGAAAAATAGGATTGAAAGCCAGTTTAATAAATAAGATTGTGAGAAAAAAAATTCACAATATGATATCCCAGCTTGTAATCTGAATATTTCTAAAGGCATAAGCATTGTGATTGGGAAGAATAGAATTTATAAGGATGGAGCATAATGATTGAATGGCAAAGACAATGATTTGATCCGTGCTTAAAAAGCCATGTGCCGCGTGCCCTGGCACATAACTTATTTATAATTTATAATTAAACACACTATTTGGATGACTAATAAAAAATAAATAACCCTAAAACGGGAAAGTGGCAAGTAAGCCACCATATGCAGAACCACACTAGCTCCTTTAGGCAAATAAAAGAGTTTTCGTTCATCTTTTCTCTTCAAATAATAAAACTAAAGTTGGTGCAACACCCTTTTTAAAGATTCAATATATGTAGATATAGATATACTGCAATATAATACATCGATCAGCAGGAACAAAAGGCGTTTTAAACAGGCTAGCCCCATCTGCTAAATTCAGGCATATAACTGTGACTCTAAGAACAGCAGCAACAAAAACTCTGTAATCTAATATGTCAAATGCCTCTGAATTTAGCACTTGTTCCTGCCACTCATCGACGTTAATAATTAAAACACTATTGCTAGCTAATCTATTATTCTCTTCCACCACTCTCTAATCATTTACTAGCGTACATCACTTTGCTTTACGTGTCCTCTTTGAATCAACACTCTCATTCCTTTTCTTTCCTTCCCCTTTTCTCTTTTCTTATCTTCACCTTTAGTTTTCTCTTTACCAATCGTGTCTTCTTCTTCTTTCCTTTACTTTACGCGCATAAATATATAGTTTTTATATGGTCACCAATTCACTCCACCGCTCTCTACCTCCCAATCAGTGCACCTCCGAATGTTGGCGTCCAGAAATCAACACTCGTCTCATTAGCCACCGGGAACGTGCTCGAAATCGGTACCAAACACAGCCCTCGGCTTCTCAGATCTTGTTTTGGCCCTTCTGAGTTCTTCACATTATCACAATCCTTCAAACACACCAACATACAATATTTCAAAATCCACAACACAAATCTTTACAGTGAATGCATGGAATGGAACCATTCCTACAGTCACATTCACTACATTTAGTGATGTAGTGTACATAACATAAACGGTTGAGTATTAATGATCTTAATTCATCTCTATGTAATATATTCAAAAAAATTAATTTTGCATAAGAGAATTACTAATATTTGTTTCTAGGTACTGTAGTTAAGTGCCAATAATAGTGTTGAAGCATCTAATAATGCATTAGATAAACCAGAAGAGAATTATCAAAAGCTTTATGTTTCAATACATCATTCACTATGGTGATTTTGACAGCAGTGAATCTAGGTGTGCCAAGTGCAAGTGTGTGTCGCAAGAAACTTGAGATAAAATAAAAGTATTATCGTGTACCTGCTGGTGTTGAATGGGAGCTCCATTTTTAATATACGGAGTGCTTAGCACCTGAAATTAAGAACGAAAATTATATTTAAACACTTATAAAAGGCCTTGTCACTTAACTTTCCTTCTGAAGAACTTATATATTATATATCTCTGAGCCAAGAAAATATATGTATATATATTTATATATGTGTGTGTATAACTAGGGTTTTCTTTAAAACAAAGTAAGAACAATGGAAACATACACTGACTTGGTCATGAAGGAACTTGATGTACTCGATGGCTTCGTGAAGAACGGATGCAGTGTCCGTCTATTAAAATCAACAAGAATATAATATCCGGTGAGATTTTACCCTTCAGAGTCTAAAAAGGTAAAGGTTTAAATTCTACCATATCATTGTCAAAGCTGCTGTGAAGGGGAAAAAAGGTGAAACTAAGAACATACAAAAATTTATACCTTTCCAAAAGGTGAAACCAATTGCTGAAGAGCAGTGATGCGGTCCCCCAGCTTTTCCTTCCTAACCTGTCCATATATACATATCAGCTTGATCAATTCTAAAGATTTATTATTATGAAGGTTAGCAATCTCGCATATATATATATAGAATAAAATGAAGAAAAAGCAAACTTTGATACTAAATGAAAAATAAACATGTAATACTACAGTACCTTAAAAGTTGGTAATGGAGATGGAGTCTCAATTCTTTGCCTCTTGAATGCAGGCTCAGAAGAATTTTTCTTCGCAGATGATGCGGCATCTGGAGATTCTTCTCTCTTGAGCTGCAGTTGAGCAGATTATCACTTTTAACCCACAATACATAAAAAACCTAGCTAGCTAGCCAGCAGTGGATTTATTTACAAACTTGGAAACCTTTAATTAATTAATTACCTTGTTTAATACAGTATTGGGGCTGTTGGATTTCTCTTCAAATTTTGGCGTTTGATATTGCGCCTGTGATGAAGCAAAAACTCCTGCTCTTATGTCATGAAGTGCTTCAGCTGAACCATTCCAGAAAGAAGTGCTGTTGGAAAAGTGCAATCCACTAAGCTGCTGTTTTGGCGTTGAGGGCTTAAGAAGGGAAGAGATTTTGGACCAAGTTGGTGACAGTTCATTGGAACATGTCCCATAGTTTGGGGTAGATGAAGAATAGGACATGGGTGGGTTGGTGAAAAGTGAGTTCTGTGGCTGTGGTAGAGGCTCAGGGTCATATAAGCTTTGCATCAAGGTTGAAGGGTAACCATAGGAGGCTGAAACAACTGGAAAACCACCAGATAATGCTCCACTGCTTGTAACAACGGAATTCAGACTTTGCTGATCCAATGAAAATTCTTGGTTCATTGACTTGAAAGCATCAACGGTGGAACCTTGGCCACCAGCAGAAGAGAAATTCTTTGGACTCCAATCCTTCTGGATTTGTGAATCATGGGAAGAACCACCACCCATGCCTGTTTCTTCTTGAAGCACGGAATGAAAGTCGCTCCCTCTGCAGAGAAAGAAAATCACAGAAGATAAGGATATGCTTGATAAGATGAAGCTCCTTTTTCAAAAGAAACAACGAGAAAAAGCTAAAGAAAAACAACTTTTGCTTCCTTGCTTTGGACCGTACTAATAACAACATATATTTGTTTTGGTAGATACCCTATACCCTATACTGAAAACTTACAATAAAGATTGATTCCAATTCGATGAAGTTGAAGATGACATGCCAAAACCCATCGTTTGTAAGGTGGAATCGATCAGGATGGTACCAGTTCCACTAGCTGAGTCCCTCTGCTGGGGCTTCTCAACATCAAGAAAACTGAGAGAATTATCAGAAGAAATAAAGCTATTAATGTCCTCAGCGCAAGACCTTGTTCCCTTCAAATCCACGAAATCAGTGCTTTGCCAAGTGCTGTAGTTTCCAGCATCAGCTGCTGCCACGGAACAAGTTGATGACATCAGAGGGAACACACTTCTTGTTGGATTAATATTCCACCAACTTTCACCACAAATAGCAGACTGAAACTCCTCAGCCATGGCTAGACTTGATGCTATATGTGTTTCTCTGCTGTAGCTAAGTGTCCTTCTGAATTTGCAGATTTGTTTCTATCTTTGAGCTCTTCCAACACAGTCACACACTTAGAAGCTTATTGGTATATATGAAAGGTTAGGGAGCATGCGACAATTTATATATGGAACGGTTGAAAGGGTACGGCTAGGGAGATTACCGGAACGCGGTTGACATTACAAGGGATGATTTGACAAATGAAAAAAAGAGAAATAAAGAGAATTTTGAATCCAATTCTAATTCTCTTTTTCAAATATAATTAATTGGTGTTTGTTTATTTGTCCTTGATTTGTTTTCTCTCTGTCTTACTTTTTCTTAAAAAATGTGTAATAGTAGTATCTTATGAAGAATGATAATTATTAATACATGACTGGTGGACATTTGTGTTCCTTATGTGTAAAGTTTCGTTAGTATGATGGTATTGACTATAATCGTGACAGTGGTTGGATCTGTATGCTTTCGATGAATAAGATCATATGGTTGAAATTCCCTCATTTCTAAACTGCGCTTGAAAATCTCACTTGTACAAATATTTTATATTTGAACAAATCCAAGTGTTGTCAATAAAAACTACAGTTAATAGGTAAATTGAGTAAAATTAATAACTAATAATTTTTCAAATAATACAGTAATTAAATAGAAATATATGTGTGTGTAATTAAATAGAAATATCAGAAGTTGATGATGTGATAAGCGATTATAATAATTAAAAAAGTTGTGCTCCGTGATAGACTTGAGGACCATTTATTGGTCCAAATGTTTATCATTGAAGACATTGTAGTACCACTAGCAAGGTGAATAAAATAAACCCAGTAGGTGAGAAAATTCACTAATATATCTGAATTTTAAAATGAGATTGGGTGGCGATGACGCTGTAAGAAGGCGCGTGTGCACCACGCGGGTTAGTGAAACTAAAGCACAATATTATCCAACTAATACTTGACCAAACATAACTGTAGCAGGGAGCAGATTATGTCAACAGTGGCAGTGTTCCCTTAGATATTAGCTGAGATACACAATATTCGACGCTGAATGAATACATATTTGGCTTAAGGTAGTTAATACATATTAGTTTAGATAGTTTCAACTGCTGCAGAATACTTTGTGTTTGATGTCAAATACTTGTTAAATGAAGAAAATGGATAGCCCCACGTAATTAAACCAATGTCAACCCCTAATCTTTGGCATTCAGCTTTTGTTCTACGTCTTTCAGATTAGATTGCCATACACAATCTCATCGTCTTGACTATGCTCTATAATTTGCGTCACACCTTACCATATATTTTATTTACTCAATTATTTCGATTAGGTAAATTAACAAATCGTACAATATCTCTTCTTTTAATGTCACATCGACCAAAAAACTATATATTTAATTTTTAAAAACTAAATATATTCTTCATTCTTATAAAGTTAACAATTTTCGATTTTACTTTTTAAACACATCTTTGGTTTTCATTTCTCAAAACGTTGAACTTTTGGTTTTATTCTTTATTGTTATATCACATTCATTAATTATTTTTATATTTAGTGAAATATTACGTCGTTAGATGACATCAATTACATTGTATAGTATAATATTGACATGTCATGATCCAAAAATTCTTTAAATTCCTAAAACAATAAATGTACTTATTTTTGAAATAAACTTGTGAACAAAAAAATGGTATTGCAATTGCAGCACACAGTTTGATTTATTGCCATTTTGCTTTATAAATTTGTCAGCTACTCTGTAATCTTCCATTGTAAACAATTTATTCAACTCTTTTTTATTGTTAACTAATTTGTATAGATTTGATAACGATATGTTATATAATTTTAATCTGATTCATTTCATAGTAGGTCTTATTAGTTGATCCAATGTACGCATTACAATTTACATTTGCTTAAAAAGTGTCTCACGTTCAAACAAGATGTACAACTTATAGTTAATGACATTATGTCTTCTATTATTACCATTTTTACATTTTTTTTCCTCTATTAAAAAAAATATTACTAAATTCTTTTATTAATATTTCAATTATGTTACTTTTTTCATGAAAAAGGTATTATTAAAAAACTTTAGTAATATTTCTGTCTCTGTATTTTAAAAAAAAAATACTAAAGCTTTTTAGTTATATTTTTATTGGAAAAATGAAAATAAATAAAATACATAACTGATCCGATTTAATGTAAGTGGGTTTAATTGAGTGTAGTATTGAATTCAATTAGATATTATGTTTAAATTTACTTAGATCGAACGATGGTGATTTTGCTTTTGTATTTCTAAAAATTACTTGAAAAGGAATCACAACTCATTAAAACATATGAACACCATAACTTACGTATGAAAATTATATTGGATAAGAAAAAAAAAGTGATAATTATTTTAATCTACACAATTTAAAACAAACCAAAATTTCTGAGAGAAAAATTCTCATATATTTTGATGCAATCATGTACTAACATTCTCTTGGTCGTTATTATAAGATATATGGGCCCTAAACAATAAACAAAATCTACTTGAACAGATAACATATATATGCAATAATATAACTTACTTGTTAAGCACACTGATTATATCTGACCAATTGATAATTAAGATTTGCTATCATTTAACTGGTTAGGAGGAAAAGCAAAAATATATACATTACGGTGAAAATGGAGTAAACGAATTTTATTTGGACTTCTACATTTAATTATTTGTATAACGAAACTGAACATGTATTGACTTTTAAAAGATGCATATTACTATAATAACCCTTCTCCAAAATAGATATTTTTATATGTTATTTATAGCGAAAATGTATTGACCACAAATACCAATTAATTAGTGCAAATTAAAGTCAGTTTTGAGCAATTCTCAGCAGCTATCATCATGTTCAACATAAAATAATATATATTTGACAAGAAGAATAAAAGGAAAGTTAACCAAAAAAAAGTCCAAGTTGATCATTCGGGCAGGAACAGAAGTTAGGTCAGATCCATAGCAAGTTTCTGTGTCCTTTGAAATTGAGAGGAAATTGACTTATAGGAAACTTCTTGAGTTTTGAAATAGACGAAGTTTACTTTGACATAACCTAAATGTTCTTGTTTAAGATGGTTCATAGCCTCCACCCCTCACTGCAAGTATTAAACTTTAGAATTTTAATTTGTCAGGGAGTGACTTGTAGAATTTATTGGTTTACGTACTAATCATGCAACACATATTCGTGAATTGCGTTGTTCTATGTGTTATGGACCACTGCCTAATATTGAGTACGTCTTAATTATGGAGCTTGAAAGGTTCAAACATTTGGCAAATCATCTGATATTTGGACTCTGAATTTCTTTAAATTTAATTCTTATGCTACATTAGGTTTGACTATAAAACACCCATTATATATTTTATTTACAGATTAGAAATTATCTTTATATGATAAATTAGTAACTTTTTTACAACAGATACAAAATTTAGCAATTTTTAAATAAAATAAATAAATAAATAATTACAATAATATAACTTTTGGACTAAACCTATTATTATTATTATTATTAAAATTTAAATATAATTTTAAGTCTCTTGTTGAATAGAAGTGAAAAAATTGAACAATATAAAAAAATCATAAATTTATTGATAATGATGTAAATTTTTATATAAATTTAATTCAGGTCTTATTTTTTTATTAAATCTCTTAAAAAATCAACAAATGGTTAAAAATAATTATTTCTTTCAAATCGTGTAATGCCGAAAATCAGGTTTTGATGGTCTGACAAACAATATGCATGTATAATAATAAAGGTTAGGAAAAAAACAAAAGAGAATATAAGAAATTAAGCGAAAATATTTATTAATAAATTTGAGTGGGCAAAGTTATTCTTGAAATGCGAAAGCTGACGTCATGCTTATGACCCGGTTGTCATTTAAGGCGGCAAGAGTCAACAGAGGACCCACCAAGCATGCGCGCGTGCAACAGACACGTGGGGCCTCTTTGTACCACCATCAGTCAAACCCTAAAAGCTTTGACCCTTAAGTCTCCACACTTACCCGTTTCTCTTGTATTACCATTTTTCTCAACCAATGTATTATAAAATATGCGAGGGAAAGTTAACTGTTTAATATAATAACACACGTTGCTTTGTTGTAGTGAATTAGGACCACTTAACCAGGTGCCACAACTACTTGGGTTTAATTTCAATTCTTTTATATGATTATTAAAATTAAATTATTAATCAATGTACTTAGAGCAGTTAAAAATATACCTTTTTCTCTCATCCATAATCTCACTCTAACAATAATTTTGTATTTATTTATTTCTTAATCGATCTCTAAGGACATAAGTTAACGAAACTCTTAAAATAAAAAAAAAGATAGAGTTTAAATAAATTAATTACATTTTAAAATAATTTAAATAATATTAACTTCTTAAAATCATCTAATATTATCTTATAGATAGTTTATGCATAATATTTATTAGAAAAAGTCCTTTCCTTTCTAATACTCTTTTATGAATAGAGCTATTATAAATTCTTAAAAAAAAATAGTAACTGATAATTTATTATATGGCATCTCAAAAATTAATGTTTGTTCTTTTTTTTAAGAATCGTCTGATACTATTATCAATTATCAACGTACACTTTCTTCAAATCCTTCCACCACACAAATTTATGATTGGACTGATATACCCGGTTTAACTCTTTATAGTCTTTATATTTAAATTTTAAAATATTTCTCCATAATTATTTCTTTTGAGTTGCGTATTTTCATTTTTATTTTGTTATACATTAAATCTTTATACATCCTTAATATCTAAGCATCCTACTTCTTTTGATCTAGATATTGTAAACCATTTCATTCATCCTATTTTCTTTTCTTCTCATCCATATTTTTACAAAAATTGTCTTTGTATTTCTTGATATCCTTTATAGTTAGTTTTGAGACTTTCAGAATAGATAAAAAGAAAAGTAGAAGGATAAATATGAAAAGATTTAATCAAGCAAATGATGAATGTTTACCATTTCATCACGTAAGTTTTTTTCTAATCTAATATAGATTTGTATCCTAAAATTTTAATTTTCTAAAATTTCTCCCAATTAATATCTCAAAATATGTGAAATGTGTGTTTATATTGTTGCACAAGTCAGAAAGGAAACAAATATGTCTAACTGAAATCATCATAAATTCCAACTTCTCTTAATTTACTCATAAAGAAATTGATTTTGAGACCAAATACAACATCAAAATATTTTAAAATAGATTTCAAAGTCAACACGTTTTAAACCCTCTAACATTAGTCATTATAATTTCCTTTTTAACTAAAATATGTTGACACTTTTGTCCTATATTATCAAAGAGAGTATAATTTATGTTTTTTTGTCTGTATAAGATTAAAATAAAAGAAGGCAAACACTTACAACATTAATCAACCATCTCTCTCTTTTATTCCTATCTTTCTGTGGCATCTACACCACATAGATTTACCACATAGATGTTGAAGAATATTTTTGGTTGTAAGAAAAAATGCAGAGCAAGGTGACACCACATAATTTAGATTAAATTGCATCCACAGTTTGTTCTAAAGACGTATTGACCCCGTTACCAACAAATGTAACAAGGGCATAAGACTAAGAGATATCATTGTTTTAGGTCATGACCGTCCAAACCCTTTCTTGGAGTTTCTTTGTTGTCTCCTTTTCTCCTCGAAATGTTCCTTCCCTTTACAGAGGAAAAAATGACCATCCTGGACCCATTGTTGTTCAGCCTTTACAACTCAGTATAAAACACATTTATTAACCATTTTAACCCACATCATATCATTAATTAACAGTAAAAAGATCATAATAGTAGCTTTTACATTTGATCAATTTAGTATAAGCACTACAATCATGTAACAACCATCTCATTAATGGCAGGTATATTTTAAACGAGTATGATTTTTCGTGTATGCTATTGTTGACGCAATGCTTACGTAATATTGACGTGGGCAATTTCAAAGAAGTAGTATAACATTATTTTATTCAATTTATCCGAATGTTATCTTCTATTGACATTAAGATATATTAGTCTCAGTAAATTTTACAATCATATTTTTTTTCCATTTTTTTATTATTAAATATATTATTAACTATTAGATTTGATTACTTTATAATTTGAGTTTTCAAATTTGCATATTATCTTTTCTCTATTATAAGTTGCTACGTGGCACTGAGTTAAAAATTCACTTAACATGGATTTGTCCCTCTTGACTGGGTTATTGTGCCTCCAACCAGGCCAATGCTGATTGATAGCTATAATTTTGGATTATACAATTACACATGAATAATGAATATTAAAAGTTAATTTATAGTCACATGACCATTACAAAAATTACCCATATTTTCTTTTAATTTTAATCACTCGAATAAGATCTAATAAGTTGCTGAACATTTTTATTAGCTCTAGTGTATACAAATGCGTAATTTGGATGGAAGTTTTAAATGTGGAGGCACGTATACATTCTAATAGTAGAAATCCTTAGAAGAATGATATTTATCTATTAATTGCTCAAACACATTATCGTTCTTCGTGTACTGACATTCAAATCACCTGATGACAATTGTAGATTACTATGTTGGTGGAAGTAATATAGTTGAAAAGCGACGTATCAGTGAATATGAAATAGGTAGTAAGTAGACATGCCACAATTATGTTTTCCTTCATCTTCTGCCATATTAATATTTCATTTATTTTATTTATCTGAGGAACAATCTCAAAGCAATTGGTTTAATGAGTTTAGAATGCTCACTCCGTAATTAAAAGCATATTCCCAGTACTGTATGCGTTATCTAGTAGTAAAACAACTAAGGTGTTTGATATGGACTAGTAGTAAAATAACTAAAGTTTAAGTTATGGATCTTGTTAAAGGCTAAATATAACAACACTTCCTTCTCCGTCTATAGGTGAGACACTGAACTCACATTGTGTATGATTGAACTCATTTAATAATTATGTGTTTGAGTAAAGAAACTATAGTATAATTTTTAGAAGATACAATGCAATTATATGATTTACCCGATTAGATTGGAATACTAAGTAAAGCATTTGATTCCTATGCTGTACTTTTTTTACGGAGACATGTTACGAATCTAAGCTGATTTTACTAAATAAAATTTACCTTTTGCCTTTTAAAGAAGTCTCGTGTTCGCACTTTTATTATCCAAATCACTGCTCCTCACAAATCACACCGTTGCGTTGCGCCTCTATCCTGTTTGCAAGTATGTATATACACATTGAAAATATGAAAATATTAAATTAATGGGAGAAAAGCTAGTGCAATGATAGATAAAAAGAAAAGAGAAAAGAGAAAAGAGAAGAATATTTGTGGCCACTAGTTTAGAGCTAAGTGGGTATGTGAGTATAAATTAAATAGAATTGGTATGTTATGTATGTGGCTGTGTTTTGTTCGGAGCTATTTTTCCGCAAATACACATGTTTGATTTGTAGAGTAACGAGGTGGGTGTGGGTGTAGTGTTGTTGGTAAACTTGGTGAGTCAACCCTAAGAAGGCTAAAGCTTTTTGTTCTTACAATAGCCGCCCACTAGATACAATTATAGAGCTATCCTACGTTGTTTGTCTTGCTAGTTGATCATTCAAAATGTAAGGGCAAAATTAAAATATAGAGCCATTTGTATGTGAGTACATTTGCACCAATAGCCAATACTTTTAAAAGAGCAGTGCGTTTTGGACACGTCTGTTAACAAGTGTCTTTGTCTGAATAATATATATCAAGAATGCATATGCTTTATTTAGGAACTTGGTGGGATTAAAAATTATATAGGTGGGGAAGGATTTAAATAATTAAATTTCTTCATTTACAAAATATATCACTTTTGTTATTCAATGTATGTAGGTTTTGCCCGAGACAGTGAATTATATGTTATACACTTTTTTCTTTATAAACTTTATATTTATACACTTTTTTAGTAATGTCGTGTTTTCTATATTTTTCTCACATTAATAATCTTATCTTATAATTTTCTTCACTCTCTTTTTTTCACTTCTTTTGGCGTAAAATTTTGTACAATGTATTGATTTGAAATATTTGATCCACATAATTTGAATCATTAATCCATAAGATCTTTTTCCGTAGGAATAAATTCAATTTTTTTATAAAAAAAGTGGGGGCTTCCAGTTAGACTAAAATCAATGTATGATTTACAATCATACACATAAATAATATAGATATAAAGCATCGACCAAACATAGTAATGGAAGCTATTTTTGAAATGTATGCATGAAGGCCCATGAAGCATATCTCCCTGTTTATATTGTTTTTTATACGTTGAGAACTGGCTTCCATACTAAGTGAAATGATTATACGTATAATGAGTAATGAAAACAAATTTTACATAACTAATAATTGATGGAATAATAACAAGATAAATGTCCCTTTAAACAATAGGTTATTAAATAATTATTATAAAGGGATTCATTTGAAAGATAGGGTGGTTGGAATAATGAAATGTGAGAATAGGGTTTCCCTTGTGCTTAAAAGCTGTAAAATATGATTTAGATTATGATAATTTAGGGTTTGTTTCCACTGGCAGCAATCCCTATCAGAATTGACTTACTTAATATGAAAAGTGTGTCATGTGTTCACATTTGACACGGCTATCTTCATTCCAAAGAGTGACAAGTCTTCTTTTAATCATTGATTTATGGACGAAACAAAATCTCACAACATTAATCTTCGTCTTCGGTGGAGTTGACATGGATTATTGACCCTTGCTCATCGGTACAAACATTCCCTATGTCAACATTTAGCCCCACATTTTCATATTATATATATATATATATATATATCTATATAGTTCTTGTATAAACTTTCATATTCTTTTCAAAGTATAAGGACATTTTATATATTATAATCTTCGAATGAATATTATTTATTTCAAATTTTAAAGTATGATTATGTTTAAAATTCATTTTAGTCATAATCATATTTTACAATAAAAAATTTCGAATACCAATTATTTATATCTTAAGTTCCAGTTATTTTTATTATAAAAATTATGTTATTTTATTGATTTTTAAATATGTTTTTAATCTCTCAGTTTGATATATTTTTTTGAATTCCTTAAAAAAAGTATGTAGAAATTATTCTTCAAAAAAAACCATAGTTTTAAAAAAAAATATGTAAAAAATAATCCTTAAAAAAGGAGTATTGATACTTTTCTGTCTGTTTCGTAGCACTTTTGCTTATGTTATGGACAAATATACATCAATTATATGATTAATCACTTTTTTTATGTATAAAATAAGACTTGTACAATTGCATGTAATAGTTTCTCACTTTTAATTTTTTTTATAAAATTTATGATAGTTTATTATAGTCAATTGTTGCCAATATTAGGATGTAATAAAATTTTATAAAAGTAAATAAAAAATAATTTGGCATGTTTAATAAGTATATTTATGTTTTACAATAAATTCATTAACTATGGGACACTCTGTGAAATATCTTCCACTTGCAACATAATACCGCTAATGGAAGAGAGAAATGAACTAACATTATTTTTGTAAAAGCAAAAAAGAAAAATAATTATGCTTTAGAAATACTAGTTTTTGTAATTTTTTAAAAGTTAAGCAAAATAATAATTTCAAATTATAGACTAAAAATATATTTAAGTATTTTTTTTTCTTACATTTAATAACTTGCCTCCGAAACTGTTTATCTTTATTTATTTAAATTAACTATACTTAATTTTATGAATTTTAAATTTTTATCTGTTGTTTTACAAATTTCTTCAAATTTAATTCTTGTCCGGTCTGTCATCTAAAATCTTCGATTTTCATTTAAGTTTAACTAAAACCGGTTTAGCATACTTTTTTTTTTTATCGGTACGTGATTTATAAATAGAAACGTGTAACTTTTTGAGTTCGTATAATTTTGCAAAATTTTGTAATTGATAGTAAGATATAACTTTGAACTGGTTTAATGGCAAAAACTATCTTTTAGAAAGTTACAATTATGAGACTTATATACTAAAATTAAATTAAATTAATTAAAAATAAATAGAATTGTGGATACACAATTACCGAAATAAACTCCTTGAAGTTAATAGTTTATCTCATTTTTCTCTTTTTACGTTGAATTCAATTTTGCGATCATTATTGCATCGACGGTGACTTTTCTTGTTTTTGTTTTTGATTTATAGATTTCACTTTGAACTTTAGAGAGTGGGTCAATTATAGCGTAATGGATGAAAGGACTTTGAAAAAGGCAGAGTGGTAAAATGGAGTTGAGTAATGTGTTGAATATAATCTACGCATTCTCCTTTATCACTTTCTCATTATTGCTCAACACAGAACCACACCACCAACTTTTATCCTTTTTGTTTCTACCGATTCTACTGTTCCCATATCTGTAATCTTTATTTTAATTCACCTTAAACTACCATCTTAATTCCTATAATATAACGATTAAATATAAATTCAAATCTCACACCGAATAAAAAAATTAAACGGAAAAATTTACAATTTTATTATTTTAAAGATTTTAGATTAAATGAATTGTCATATCTTATATAAGTTTGACTCAAATATATTGTTATAAAATCTTTCTAAAATAAATTTAAAATTATTTTATTACATAAGTAAAAAATAATTTATAATGTCTTAATACTTTTTAAAAATAGTTTCTGTACTTTAAAATCAAATCAAATTAAAATTTAAATAATGATAAGGAGTGATAAAACTTCATTACCCTCAATAATTGAGAGCCAAAGACAAATACACGAAGAAAAAAAAATAAAATAAAAGACAGCGAATTAATTAAAAAAAAAAGTGAATAAAGCAAGAGTTTTTTATTTAATTTTTTGGGAACATAATTTTTATTCAATATAATTCTCAAAATTAATTGTTAAGATATTTGTTATATGTAGTTTTCTAAATTAAGTATTTTTTTTTGTCAAATTTTGTCTCTTTTTTAATTCTTACCTGTTTTAGATGATATTTGGTGCTTGATAAACGTATAAGTTCATGTATTGTTAATCACATTAGGAATGAAATTTTAAGATTTTATAAAATAATAATAATTTAAGGATAATTGTTGGATGTCTAAAATGGATAAAAACCAACATAGTTTGGGAGAAGTGATTGTAGTTACAGTAAATTTATAAGGCACTGTCACAGCTAAATCAATGAGACAGGGAAACGTATTTTCTAAAATACGAAATCGCTATCAATATTTATTACTAATGTATTTAAAAATCTATCTACTAAATCATATTGTATATTTAAGAATGAAAAAAGGGTTAATACTTTAGAATGCTCCTCGTAAAAATATCATCTCTAATTAATTAAACTAATTATTTTAAATTCTCAAATATTTATCTCACCTTAAAACAATTAGAAAGTTAATTTAAATAGTAATATATCACTTTGTACAAGTATACCATCATATATTTTTAAAATTAAATATATTATTATTAAAATTAGAGGTATAGAAGCCATTATACCTCTTAATTTTTTAAGAAAATAAAAAAAAGAATGGTGATTACATAAAAATAGTGGCGTATATTTAATATTATACAATTATTTTTAAAATATAATAGTTTATATTTATTTCTATAATTTTAAAATATAATAGTAAAATACAAATATAAAATATGTACACAAAAATAAGAAATCTGTTTTATATTGTTAAAGATCATTAATATTATACTCTTTATATTTTAATTCAATAAATGTAATCTTTTCTACTCTTACGTATATATCCCCCGGAGTAATAAAAGATTAAAATTACATTATTCTTTCATAAAATATATTTGTATACAAATACAGTTTTTTTTTTTTTTTACGATGTTGAAGTGTGGTAGATCTAATTTATACATCTGAAATATAAATTTGATAGAGGTGTACAACTAATTTATTGAAAATTTCCAATTTTGATTACTTATATTATCTTGTAGTAATTTTGAATTTTATTTAATAGTATAGAAAAGTCAACAAGAAAAATCTTGAATTTCCAAACAATTTATTAACAAAAAACCGTAAGTCAATATTTCATTTCAATTGTCGTCTTCTATCAAATATCCATTTCTCTTTGAAATTCCTATGGAAGAGACTTGAGAAGTCGTTTTTCTGAAATTTCTGGTTTACGCACCGTCTTAATATTTTGTTAGATCTCAATCGTTTTCCTCACGCAATATATACGACCAAAGTAGCTTTAATTAAATGGTCCCCTGAAATCAATTTAATTTCTAAATCCGTAGAAAATAATAAAATGCATCTTTTATTCTCTTCAATTTTTCTTCCCTAGTTATTCATACACATGAAAGAGTAAGAATTTGGGAATGGTTCACTGACTCATTTGTTGAATATTAAAGTAAAATTTTGTGTGACCTTTAAAATATTTGGAAGTGTTAATTACTTTAGAAAACTTTAATAAGTTTTGAGTTCGATATTTATTAAAAGTGTGGTGGTAAATATAGGGACTAAAATTATGTTAGTATAGTTTATAACTATGATTGAGATGCCAAAGGGGAGAATTTGATTAGTTTTGTCAGATGGAGATTTATTATTGTGGTGGCATAAGTTGCACCTAATCTCAAGATTCTGTCATGAATCCGATTGAATAAAAGTTATTTAAGTTTTGTTGTTGTCGGGGGAAGAGCACATAGAAGTTGTAGGGTAAGTTACTTAAACCATGCAGCAGATTAATTAGAAGTTGGATGTATTGAAAAATGACTACATCTGACATAATAACCGCGTTTTTATTTCTCCCTCCCCTACGTAATCCAACCAAAATTAAAAAATTCATTAGAAAATTGTTTTGTGGATTAGAAGTTAATTTCCTTGAAATTCCGTCATTGTATTCTGCCATGTCATCCTTTTTCTCTTCTTTTATAAAACTTCAAATTGTGTCAAAGGCAACCAAACCTAAAGAGACAAGAATGGCAAAACAGAGATGCAGAATGGCAAAAGGGCCATTGCATACTGCACCCCCACGGGGTATAAAATGTCCAAAATACCCCACTTTATATTTATAAAAAAAACCCTACTTTTCTCCCTCATTTCATCTTCCTCCCTTGCCGCAACCTCATCCCTGCACTGTGCATCCCTATTTCTTGCCTTGTCGAAACTGTGTTGGTCTCCCAAAAATTGCCCTAGTTCGAAAGCTCAAATTCAACGAGGCCCATTTCCTGTGAAATTGGACTGAAACATGACGAATTCTTCCTTCACCCCGTACCCTCTTCTGCACCTCAAAATACGAAGTTATATATATATCTTTACCTTAAAATTAGAAAAGTCAATATTATCCTTTATCTCCTTCGTTCTTAAATTAAAGTTTCAAACAAGTTCTAAGTAAGTAATTATTAATGTTTATTAGTAATTTGTGAGTGAAAATATTAATTAGAATAGTTAATTTAGTAACTGAGAGACTGTCGACGACAAAACAAAATGACAACCACATAACATTGAAAATCATTTTGATCATTTTAATATAGATATTTTGAAAATTAAATTTTTTACGGAGGTGCAGGAAAAAGGTGCGAGGGTGGAGAAAGAATTCGTCCTGAAACATGGTCCAATTAAGTCCAGTCCAGCCCAGCATCTTCCTACCGCTTACCAGCAGTAGATTAACGATTGTCGTGACGACGCCGTATCAAATAAAATATCTCCTCCAGCCTTATCGTTTATGTGTCATCCACCAATTTGAGTTCGGTCTCTGCGTTTAGTCACCAACAATCCTACAATGGCGACGGTCACTTTTTCCTTTTCCGCTAAAACCCTAATCCTACCCTATCACCCCAAAACCCCAATCTCCAGCTTCTACCCGGTAACCAATCTTCGCCTCCCTTCTATTGTGACCCGAACTCGAAATGGTAACCGGATTCGGGCGTCGCTGGATGGGAATTTCTCAGCGCAAAGGAGCAGCAGCAGCAACAACGACCAGAGAGAGACGATAATGTTACCCGGTTGTGATTACAACCATTGGCTGATTGTGATGGAGTTTCCTAAGGACCCTGCACCCACTCGCGAACAAATGATTGACACTTACCTCGACACTCTTGCCACTGTATTGGGAAGGTTCCTACCTTTTCCTCTTCTCTTTTTCTACCCTAATCTTTCAAAGTTGGAATAGACGAACAATTCGTAGGTACCTTGTAGCTCTTGACAGTCAATATGAACGCCAATTTATGTGCACCTTCTGTTTTGTGAACGACTTTGTTATTATCGATTTATAATCAAATTTTCGCTATGTGCTTCTGCTTGTGTATTAGCATGGAGGAAGCAAAGAAGAACATGTATGCATTTAGCACCACCACCTACACTGGATTTCAGTGCACTGTTGATGAAGCAACCTCGGAGAAATTCAAGGGTAATGCTTCAATTCCCAATTTGTGTTGATACCCTTGTTGCGTTGCTTCATGAGTTCTGGTTCTTCATCTTTTGTTTATGCTTGTAGGTTTGCCCGGGGTTCTTTGGGTGCTGCCAGACTCGTATATAGATGTTAAAAACAAAGACTACGGAGGTTATATATTTATATTTTTAAAATTTCTACAGAAATAAATTGTGTGTTTGAAGTGCTACTGATTGATAATGTTTTTGCTTAATGCTTGATGTTCTTTGATTTTAGGTGACAAGTACGTAAATGGGGAGATTATTCCTTGCAAGTACCCTACCTACCAACCAAAACGGAGCGCACCTAAGAATGAGAGTAGAAGGTATGAGAGACGGAGAGATGGCCCTCCCCCTGACCGCAGAAGGCCAAGACAAGAGACGGCTGCCTCGGATTCATCCTCTACATGAGGTAGTGGGATGCATTCTCTATTCCATTTATTTTACTTTTTCCATGATTTTGGTCTCCCCTTGCCTAATGTGTCTAAATTTTGATACCTGACATGGCTGAATCAAGTACCACTGATCCATCTTTGTTTTAAACTCACACTGAATGTCATGGAAGTTTCGTTAGCTTCCCCTTCCCCCCCATTTATGCAATTCATGTAATCGTTTCAGGCTCTGCGGATACGTGATTGTGCTATTGCTGCAGTCTTGCTGGTGATTTTCAGTTTTACTGAGAGAAACTAATGTCAAAAGAAAGCTGCTCCTTATCACAGTTCTGTCATGCTCATGGTCACTTTAAGAAATAGAAGTTTGAGCTTGTATTGGGTTCTCATCAAGATGCATGCAGTGTTTCTTTCAAACTCAAACGGGTATTTTCACGATTCATCTTGAGGAATATGTTCTTTTGGACTATATGAGTATGACATGTGAGACCAGTGCTATAGTTATTTATCTCTGTAATTTGGAGAGCTTCCTATCATGCAACCAGTTTGTGTTTTAGTGATAATTTTTTTCTACAAGTTTCATGTCAACTGCAGTATTAACCATAAAGTTACTGATATGAACTGATCAAGTTTAGATAATGTGCATATATAGCCTTCTTTCACTATCTGAAGCAGCCCATAAGAATCCTTAACTTAGTCATGCTACAACATCTCAGTTTTGCTGCGCTTCATCCTGGCCGCTCCTCCGTGAGAGTAGTTGGCGAAGGTGAATTTGTTGGAACTTGGAAATGGGTGCATTCATAAACCATCCTTGATTGCCGTGTAAAATGTAGGTGTTTTGTTCAGGATAATTGTTTTAACTCCAGTAACTAGGGAAACAGAGCAGATTTATATTTGGAAGGGACGCAGAAAAAAAATACTGAAAAGAAAGAAAATGAGGACAGTAATAAACAGGAAATTATCTTTTTTTTTTTTTTTTTTTTCTTAATAGTTTATATTGATTGAATGAGAAGTGATAAAAGAAATAAAGAAAGGATGATTAGTTCCTTTTCCTTCTTTGGTTGAAAAGAAGGGGGGAGGTAAAATAAAATATAGTCATGGGAAGTTGATTAGATCTGTCATTTCAATTTTTTTCCCTTTCGTTATTCTCTGGAGATAATTTTTGTGGATTATGAATGGTTAGGGTTTTTCCCTTTCAATCAAATTGTTGAAAAATTAAGGATTTATTTTTGTGAATATGTTTTTATTTTCTTTTTAATTAAAAAAAAACATCACATTGTTTTATACATTAAAAAATAGGAAATTTAAAATAATAACAGAATCTTTCACTCCTAGTTTTCTGTTGTGAAAGAAAGTCCTATATTTTAAGGAGTTTGGCCCTTCACTACATAAAGTTTAGATGAGAAAGTAATTGTTGATTTAAAGGGGATTGTTCTGAAAATTATGGGGGTGTAGGAAATCGTATGCCCTCTCCTCCAGCTGAGTATATTTCTCCTAAACGAGTAAGATCTGTCTAATAGTCCAACAAGAAACGGGTCTTTATATTTTTGGATCTTGTCGTCAAGGCCCGAAAAAAGTATATAGGTATAATTGTCATATACACTATTTTATGTGAAGCCTTCTTTTTCTTGAAACCACCCCTGCACCTTATGTGCAATGAACCCTTTTTATATACTTTGAAATCTCATTTATTTCTTAAGATTTTGATTTATTTAATTATATTTGTTCATAAGGAATGAATTAAAATACTAGTTCCATGTAGTTGGTGATATTGGCAAATCGTCAATGATTCTTTTTATGTCACTCTCACATTAACATACCACGCTACATTGCCCACTTACCAGCCAATAGCCATCGCGTTGATGTCAGCAGTTCTGGTACATAAATGAAAGGCAAATGGCTGTCTAAATCTCAACCTGCTCTGCTGGTTAGAATTGACATCTATCACGTTAGTCCCACAATACGTTCATTTTTTATTTTTTTTTTAATAACGCTGTTCCAATTTTGTTTTTACCAACATTGTGGGCCTATAATAATATTCTGAGGGGTTTCATCAGACATTATGTTCACGGTTTATGTAAATACGGGCTACATACATAACATTGAGAGGTTAGCTTCAGTATTGGCCCTCAGCCATTCTAAGAAAAGATACTCGTTTCCATCACTTTATTATAATTCGTATAATTTAGTTAGAACCATTTTAGGGTTTTCCTTCTTTGTTTCCCATTCATGATTTTTATTTATTACTTTTTTCCGTCTTTTCTGTGAGAAGGAAGAAAGAGAAGCTTTGGCATACTTAGACCCACCGACTACCTGTTTAGGGGCTGATAAGCGTTGATACTTGGCACGTGCTACATTACGTGTTCGGCGTTGTCCTAATTATTTACGTAAAAGAAACGTAATTTTCACAATAACTTTATAACTATTTTAAAAATGAGACAGATGACAAAAAAAGGAGAAAAAATTATAAAATAAGTTGAGTAATGTAATATAAGCATGAAAAATGCGTTATGAAAAGTCATTTTATCTATAAATAATATCTCGGTGGAGTAAAATCTCCTTTCCTTCCATAATTGCATGTGGACATTTTTGCATAGATAAGGATTCTGCGGTTGGTGGGAGAGTAATGGTGCACTTCACATACTTTTCTTTTTGTACTGTTCCACCGAAATACTTTAAAGATGAAGGAAAAAGCTTTCTTTTTCGCCACCGATCAGATGACGTAGGAGATAGCAGACTTTCATGTTCCTTTTTGTTTCACAAGAAACTTGATCCTAAACTGATGCCATAAGCTGCTTTGAATTTTACCCTCTTTCGAAGGTTCCATCTTCAGTTTCTGATGAAACATGTCCTTCTACAGCTCTTCCTATTCTGGTTCTGATTATGGTGAGTACAATTTCAACTCTTATTCTCTCAATTATGATTATTCTCAAATTCCATCCCCTGTGGCTTATGCTGGCTATGAGTACAATCAACCATATTATGGATATGATCCAAGTTTATATTATGCTCCTAATTACCCTGCCGAGACTTACCAAACCATATCATACTCAGCCACAACTTATAGTGATCCAAAATCAGTTGTGTATGATCCCAATTATGGTATGACCCAGCTTGTGATCTCTTACTCTAATGTGGAATTCAATGTGCCTGAATTTGAGGAGTATGACTCAACACCTTATGGTGGTGGGTATGACATTGATCAGACCTATGGTAAACCTCTACCACCTTCAGATAAAATTTGCTATCCTCGTTCTGGTTCAAGTCCAATTAGTGACCCCATTCCCGGGGCCATAGTGCCACTGCCTACTATAGAAGAGGGAACTGATGAGAAAGCAATCACACCCCAGAATGGAACTGCAGTCCAAATCACTGAAGAAAAACCTCAGTCACAAGATAGTGGCAGAGATCAGCCAAGGAAAGTTGAAGACAACAGCCATGAAGACGAAGACAATGAGACCGAGGGAAGTGACCCTGAAGATGATTACTCTGTTGAGTCTGGTGTTGGAAGTGGGTTTGGTGAAGGATATAGTGGAGGACAGGGTTATGAGAATGAGAAGCAAGTGGCTCCTCAATATCCTAGTGGATATGGGTTGGAAGCTGTGGACATTTGTGAAAGCTTGTTTGGGTATTGGCCTTGTTTGGAACGTATGAAGAGGAGAGAATGTTATTGCAAGGAAGTGGCTTACAGAGGAAACAACTGTCAGGAGAACATGTGGCAAGGTACTGCAGATTATCTATTTGGCAGTCCGTATCCTTACGGCGGGAGTGGGGAAGATGGAAGTGGCTATGGAGGAGAGCCTGTGTATGGCTATCAAAGGCAGTATCCAAGTCAAGCACAGTACAAACAGATTGATTATAATCGCCAGTTTTGGTGACACACCAAAACAATTTATTCTATCATGTAATATATAAGTTGTTTTCATGTAAATCTTGTTTCCGTTGAAATAAATGTAAAATTTGGATTTGAAGTTGTGAAAAGAAGAAACCTCTTGCGATGTTTTCTGCCAGCTGCATTGGCCTTAGCCAGCACCTACTTCGTTTACTTTTTGCTTCGTGGGAGTGTGTGAGCCAATGCTATGATTATGGTTAACATTATTTATGCACCAGGACTATCTTTGCTTCCCAATCATATATTTTACAGTGGCAAGAACTAAAATTCACCATTTATAGATTAAACAAGCTTTTCCGTATGACTGTTTGAAACACTTTTAATTGTTGCACTTTTGTTTTGAGGAGAATGGCAGATGATTATATATACTTTTCTGGAGTGTAATCTGAGGTTGTTTCTATGATGGGTTATAAAACACATTCTCAATTTTTCTAGGGTTGGAAAGTCGATGCATCAAACAACTGATGTGCATGTGTATTGGTAGGTTGTGTATTAGACTATGGTGAGATCAAGGTTCAAGTAATCAGGGAGCAACATGTTTCTTTTGTTTACTTGGATCTTTAAACTAAAGTAAAGGTTAATATGCCATAAACTTAGGTATAAAATAAAGGTTAATTAGAAGGATTAGGTCTTACTTAAAGGTTCATCACCACTGTGCTTTCTCGCATTTCCATCGTAAGCCTTCTACCAAGCTTAATTTTCTTCCATCTTTTTGCTTTATTGACATTATTATTAATATAGGCAGAGCCCATTTTACGTTAGATTTTACAAGATTTATTTTGGTTCTAACTTCTTACATTTCACCGTTTTATTTATTCCTGAATTACCTTTTTTGGAATATATTTTATACATTCGAGAAAGTCCATTTTTAAATGAATAAATATGACAGATGAAAATAGTGAGATGAGCAAGAAATTTATATATTTTTTGTTTCCTTTATTAGATTTTCTACTCCTAATTTTAAGTGGAAAGATAATTAGAAAGATTTAATGAGAAAAAAATTAAAATTATTTTATATAATATTTTATTTTTAGTTTAATTACACTGTATTTTATTATAAATGGTAAATATCATATAGAAAGATTATAAATAATTATATTTTTTACTTTTTTTTATTCAACCGCATATTTTGGAACTCTAGCGTTAATGGTGACTCGTTTTATGACGAAACCTTCAAAAATAATGGTGAAACCCTAAACCAAACATGTTAGATTAATGGTGGGTTCGAAAACACGTTTTAAATCGTTGATAGTGAACCCATCAAATTGGAAGTCTAAAATCATTGTTCGATTTCAAGAACAAATACTCCATTTGCCACTTTCTAATTTTCAATTTCTTAACATTATTTTTCATTTTAGTGTACTTTTTAAAATTTGAAGATAATAATTTATTTATCTATTATAGTCTTAATTTAAATAATAAGGAGAGAAAAAAATTAGTTATAAAAACATAGAAAGAAAATATAATAACACGTAAATATAATTTTAAATATGAAAATTAAAAAGAGTAAAATAATTAATTTACTTAATATTGCACTAAAAATAGAAAAATCAAATAATTTACGGTTTTGCTGAAAAAAATCCTAAAGGACTATTATAAAGGAAGAAAGGTACTTCCCTCCAACCCTATATTTCTTCCATTTCATTTTATCCACATATATTAAGAAAAATAATAGGTTATATATAGCTCTACAAATATTGTTTTTTTTTTTTTTGGTTTCCAACTTTAACCCTTTTTCAAAGTAACTATTCTGATGTACGGAGCTATAGCAACTTCAATTTCACAAGACACTCTTATGGTGCTTTTAAGCTAAAACTATAGTTTTGGAAAGCATTTCTAAGCAAATTGGATGTTGGTGGGCTCATAAAGCTAAATTGGTCGGTAGATTTTAAGAGCACACTTCCTTGTCACTTATAAATGAGAACGTAACTGGTTAATCACATACCCAAAGTCAATTTTGAGAGTAAGTTTCAAACAATATTTGTTTGAAAAATAACTTTTCTAGTATTTATCATCTAAACAAAAATTACCAGCTGAAGTTTCTCCACTCAGAAATGGACAGGTTAACTGGGGTAGTGATTACAAAAATTGAATTATGGGAACAATGATAGTGACGAATGAAGTAACAAGTGGTGAGAGGTTCTGTTTTGGAAATTGGAGAGGGTAATAAGCAATCTTATGAACTGTAAACTAATTAACTAAAGCAGCAATGAAGCTAAAATTTTGGTGGTAAAATCCTTTTAATAAATGCGTGTGCGCGCATTCCCGCACGCATGTTTTATGTATGATTTATGTGTGTATAATGAATCCTCATCCATCCATCCCCACTTGTATTCTTTGCTTAAAGTATTCTCACCTAAACTAAACTAATTGAAGGATGAAAAATAATTGTTGTCTAGAAGATTGGACATGGCATGGGTTTATAGTAAAAAGAGGAAGAAGAAAACAGAAGAAAAATGAGTAAAAGAGTGGAAAAAAAGGCATTGATGGCCCCTCTCAACCGCAGATTAAGGCCAAAGCGCCAAAGACCACATTCAAATCCCATCTTATGTTTACCACTTACGTACAAACATGTCATTACCCAAATAAAGCATCACAAATCGTAAAGCCAAAGTTGTTTTCAACCACGACACAATCATTCTTTATTCTTTATTATACACTAATACTAATCACATATCATATTCAAATAATCAAATTATATAATACTTTTGACACTGTAAATGTACAATATATTATATCACCTCACCACCAACTAATTATTTCCATTAAAATAACGTTATCTTTATTCCATTTCCAACTTTGGATCTGGTGTTTTATTATGCTTCATGGTGACATTTGCTGGGTCATAGGTTGTAACAAAAGGGTAGTTTGTTAATTTCACAAAGATACAAAATCCATGTAATGCCAACCAGGAACATAGAAATTCTATAGACTGTCCTCTCTGGCTCCCACTTCCAATCATAGTGTTGAAACACTATGTTTGTGTTGTGCTGTCTTAAAAACCCTGTTAAAACCTCAAGCACCAAACTCCTCACTCAAAAGCTACTTCATTGGCTTCCTCCTTCCACACTCTTTCTCCTCAACATGTCTGTGCCAAACAGATCTTTAGAGACCCTCTTTCTTGCTTTTGTTGTTCTTTCTTTCTCAGTGGCTGCTGCATATTCTTCTATTCATGAGCTTCTCCGAAGCCATGGCCTACCAGCAGGGCTGTTCCCAGAGAGTGTAAAGTCCTACAATTTAGACCAAAGGGGTCGTTTGGAGGTGAACTTGGACGGTCCTTGCCTGGCCAAGTATGACACAAGAGTGCTCTTTGAAACGGTGGTTCGAGCTAACCTTAGCTTTGGTCAGCTCAAAGGGTTGGAGGGTCTTTCTCAGGAAGAGCTTTTCCTATGGTTACCTGTGAAGGATATCATTGTCAATGATCCATCTTCTGGTCTCATTCTCATTGATATTGGTCTTGCACATAAACAGCTCTCTCTTTCTCTCTTTGAAGATCCCCCAGTTTGTAGATCCCAAGGTACTGTTTCTTCTCTCACTTTCTATAGCTGTTACTTAGTAATCATGACCTGTTTCAAGTCTAAACCTTTCAATTATGGGGTTTGAATAGGAATCATAATGGAAAATCATCTGCATGCCATTTTTTCTTCTCTGTCATTATTACTTTCCAGGCTGTCAAATGATGATTGGGTGTATTTCAATTCTCATTGATTTCTTCTTCTAAATTTCCTTCCATTTTGAATTCGAAAATTGAATGTGGGGTGCAGGTCTTTCACTAAACATGGGTGGAAGGAAGAGCATTGGATTCCAAGATCAGAGATGAAGGATTGCTTGTTTATCTGAAAAAGATGGTTTCTTCTTTCCTCTTTACAATTTTGTTTTGTTTTTCCCTTTTTTTTTTCCTTTACAAATAAATATATGGTGCAATGTGCATAGATCCAATGAGAGTTGTGATTATTAAATTAGAAATCAGTCAAGGGAAAAATGAGAAACTCATAGGCGGTGTTTATTGTAAAAAATCTTTATGCAATTTTGTTTGCCGCATTTTTCTTCTTCTTCTAATGTTCAAGAAAAGTTATTTGATATTGTCATACCATATGATTTCATTTATTCGTTTCTTTTCCTTTTTTTACCCTTTACTTTGCTAAAGGGGATGTTATTCTTGCAAAGAAAAAGGCTTCCTGATCCTATGTTGAAGATATTCAGAGAATCTGCTAATGTTGACTGTTGTTTACCAAATTTGTATCTCAAATTTTGAATAGAAAAAAAAAAAAAAACCACAATAGTTTCTTAGCTACAAGATTGAAGACTAAGATCACGCACATGACCATTCTATAAAAATCATAGATCAAACTGAGACAGTAAAGTAAAAAAACTGAGGTTTTAAATGCTTAATTTATTTGACAATATGGTCAATAATGCTGGTCAGCAGTGAATTACTTAGTGTATCTTTTTTAATTGTGTTATAAAATCTGACAAAGGATAAGAACTTGTCTTACTAATTTTATTTTATTGTAACATTTTTTGAGTGGAAGAGATTTGCATTATTCATTCGCACTTGTAACAAAAGAAAATATCTTAATTGACATCTCTGTTATGCCAATAATACTATAATCATTATCTACAATAAAATAGGAGTCCTTTTCAACTTCTCTATATGTCATTGATAATATCTTGCAACAAATTCTTGATTTGATTAATTTCAAGTCTTTCTCCATCTTTGACCTGAACAATGATAAAAAATGAATATTATATTATCACATTGTTAAGTTTATCAAGTAAGCATGAACACCTACATATTCATAGCAGTCCAAAAATATTCAAATTTCATCTTCAAGTCTCTTATGAATATGAGAAATTACTTTAATAAAAAACAAGTCTTGATTATTATCATTCTCAAAATCATCACCTGTATGCAGCTTGTAATCAGACATGCTCCTTTTGTGGTTGTGAGATTAATGTCTATGAGCTCAATACCAACGTAATTGAGTGTCTCCATCAATTTGTTTAAACTTCCCTGTTTTTTTTCAATGATAATCTTGACCCAGAGCTTATTCTCATCTATTTGTGCCACAGTTACCTCTGCCTACAGAAAGTAAGAGTGCTAACATTGATAGTAACTAAGCTATTCATTCTTTCAAGAAACTATCTTAGTTATAACTGACCTGTATCCCCCAATTCTTCATATCTTCTACAGCTTGAATTTCATCTATTTTTGTCTCAGCTGTTTTAGCAGAAGTTGCTTCCATTTGGTGAAGTTGTTGGCTGAGACTCTGGACTTCCTCTTGTAGCTTCTCTATATAGGTGATAGCATCTATAATAATTGTTCCTCTATTCATCTAAACAAAACAAATTAGAGTTTACATTCCAGCAATTTGTGAATTAAACAATGAGATTGAATATTGAATGAAGTGTTTGATAAAGAAACATGAAGTAAGAAGTAAGAAAGTGAGGGTTAGGTAGTTGCATTTGTGATGATGGGATTTATAGACCGCAGCATCAAAAGCCTCTTACTGAGCTTCTCCCTCCTCCTCCTTTCAACCTCAAGGTTTTTTGATTTGAACTCTCTTGGGTTATCATCATAGTTCCTCTTCCCACTCATCCTTTGTCTGCAACAATCATTTTCTTCTATATTAACACACAACCAGTCTTCATCTTCATGCTCCATTTGTTTGAAAAATAGGTCCTAGGAAATGGAACAGAAACAGGTATTGAAAGATGTGTTCCAAAGGATTTGTAAATTAAGAATTGGTTTGTGGCTATATAAGTACTTCTCACAGAGACATCATGCCAGATAGAGAAAGTACATTAATGCTTGTTTAGAGGGTCTTTTTTTGTGGTCCCTAGTTAATTCATGGATGTTTATTATTACAAGAGAGAAATATATTCTTGTTTGGCAATTTAAATGTGTCTTCTGTTTGTTGGAATCTCTTAACAGAATGTGACTATGAATTGTGGATATTTTATTATAATATAAGCAGTTAGAAATCACATTCAAGTTCTACCTAACTTCTTTCTTTGATTTATAATATATGATAAAAGGCTTTCAAAAAAGAAATTTACACAAATTTGTTTAATTTTTTCTTACACAAATACACATTTCTTTAATTTTTAAATAGGATTCATTTATGAATTTTTAATAAAATAAAAATTAAGTACCTTATTTTATTTAATAAAGTAACAACATCTTATCTTAATTATTTTTCTCTTTTTAAGAATTTAGTTTGTTGTAAACATTTTTTTATTTAATTAATTTATTATTTTTAAAATTTAAGATAAAATTAATTAATTTTTTTAACTATATCCTTATTTCCTACTTACTGTTAATTAATTTACATATCTATCATATACGTGAAAATAGTACTATACAAAAGAAGTGTGTATTGTTAACAATAAAATGTGAATGTTGTTGAGATATATATGATAAACAGAAGTTAAGTGCAATTTAAGAAAAACAAAAATAGAACGTAAAATATCATCTACAACTTCATGTGACTACATATATGTACTTATGTAGGCTTGGTAGAGACAGAACATTGTAAATGGAAGAAAAAACAAACTTTCATATCACACGTATACTTCACCAAGATGTAAATAAACTTTCCATGTTAAGACTCGAAATTGAAGACTTTTGTTTGGATTTAAATATAAAAATAAAAAATGTAATAATTTTTTTTTTATATTTAATGATTTTTATTTAAATTTTATTTATTTTATTCCTTAAAACTATAAAAGAAATTATATACATTTAGTTCTTAATATGAATGTACCATTTTTTTTTATTAAATATTACATATAAAGATTAAAATAAATAAAATTAAAAAATTCCATATTTTTATAAGACAAAAATTATAATAATTTTTTTTCCAAGGATTAGAAATGGATATATTCTTCAGTAACTTATGACTTCCATATACTCTTAACAGCGTCGTCGTCTATTAACAATATATTTTAACACACTAAGTCATGTTCTTGGTTTAATATCATTTTGATTTGACAGAAAATATGGTTGTACATATACACTTGATAAAGATGCATTAAGAATGAAATCAAGGATGGAATGAATTTTAACTTAATAAAGGTAAAAATTATGTAGAGATTTTTATTGTGAAAGTGTTTGGAGAGATACCAGTAATGAATAAAAAAAGCGAAATAGTTATTATATACTACCACTTCTATTTTTTAATTATATATATTTTTAATGACTAAAATAATATATTTTCAATGACTAAAATAATATATTTTCCAATCAATTAATATTCTAACAGTAGAACAATAAAATATTTCAGGTTACTGAATACAGGTGTACTTGCACCATTCTAACAGTTTCAACAACTAACAAATTAAACTAGACTATATATCATTGATAATATCTTGCAACAAATCCTTGGTTGGTTGAATTTCAAGTTTTCCACCATCTCTGTCCTGAACAACATAGAAATCACAATTAAAATATTGAAGTGAATATTATATCATTGTTAAGTTGTTATAGAAGGTGCATGTGGAATATTTACAAGTTCATCTTGAAGTCTCATCTTATTATTCTACCTATGGTGAATTATACTGATTGACAATAAAAATAAACAAGTTTGAGTCTTATCTTTGTTAGAATCACCTGTATACAGCTTGTAATAAGAAATGCTCCTTTTGTGGTTGTGAGATTGGTGTCAATGAGTTCAATGCCAAAATTATTGAGAGCTTCCATCAATTTCCTGAATCTTCCTCTCTTCTTCTCAATGATGATCTTAATCCAGAGTTTATTCTCGTCTATTTGTGCCACTCTAACTTCTTCCTGCAGAAACCACCAGAGCCAAGACAACATTAGTAATTACTAGTTGCAGAGGTTATTATTATTATTTTTCAATCAAATGGAGAATCTCATGTATGACCTCTATTCCCAAATTCCTCATATCTTCTAAAGCATCAATTTCATCTGTTTTTGTCTCTGCTGTTTCCTCTGAAGTTGCTTCCATCTGGTGAAGCTCTTGGCTGAGACTCTGGACTTTGTCTTGAAGTTTTTCAATGTAGGTGATAGCATCTTCAATAATTGTGGCTTTGTTCATCTACAATCAAAATTGGAGTTTATAATCAGTTTACATTGCATCAACAATTTGTAAATTAATATTGAATGAAGAATGAGATAAAGAATAAGAAAGTGAGAGTTTAGGTAGTTGCATTGGTGATGATAGGCACTATAGCACGCAGCATCAAGAGCCTGCTACTGAGCTTCTCCCTCCTCCTCCTTTCGGTCTCAAGGTTCTTTGATTTGAACTCTCTTGTGTCATCATCACAGTTCCTCTTCCTACCTATCCCTTGCTTGCTACAACCATTTTCAGTAGCAAGAGAAAACTCTTCCATGGTAACCCATAACCAATCCTCATCTTCATACTCCATTTGTGGGTCTTGGGGAAAGGGATGTGTTTGAAGGCTTTGTAAACTGAGGATTGGTTGGTGGCTATATAAGTGATTCTCATAGAGGCATCATGTTAGAGAAACAGAAGAAGAGATAGAAAGTACATTGATGCATGTTTTGAGGGTCTTCTTTGGGTGTGGTCCCAAGTTAGTTCAGGTATGTTTCTTATGACACATTTGTGTTAGGCTGTTTAAATGTGTCTTCCGCTTGTTCGAATCTTCCTAACTGTCTTTTTTTTTTTTCTGCTACAATCTTCCTAACAGAATGTGAAAATGGCATTAGAAATCACATTGAAGGTGTTCCTAATTCTTTTCACTGATTATAGTCTCATAGAGGCCTTAAAAGAAGAACTTATTATCATTATCTACTAATGAAATTGATAAATCTACACTCCAAGAGACATATCACTGCTTATTTATACTCGCATGGAATTCAAAATGCTGCAATTGAAAAAAAAAAAATATTTCAAAATATGTTTTGGCAAGGTGCAAATAAAATTGGGTGTTGGGCTTACTGAATAAAATGGAATAACACAGTTGAGTGTCGTTGTTAGAGCGAAGGCATGCTTAATTATTCATGACTAATTTTATATCCTTTATTGAATCAAAGTATATTCAGTTTTTCAAAATGATAGTTAACTAAAGCAATATATAATTTGATGTTTTGATGATTAGTACTTTATTGATCTTAACTTATTTATTATTGCCTTTATTCCATAGATATTGATGGTATTGGGTTGCATATCTATCTTGTGAAAATAATAAACCCTTCAAAAAAGGTTTTATTTTTAAAAAATTTTAAATTTAATCTAAAACAATTTTAAAATAAATACAAAACACATATTTCATAAACGTTTACAAATAGGTAAGAGTAATTTTATCGGTTATTGTTTTATTTTTGTAACATCTCTAATTTGAAATAACTATATTAATTATTTTATTATTATTTTATTATTATTTTGAATTAAGAATTAGAAAATCTGATTTTTCTTGTCATTAATGTAACGTCTATAAACATACATTCTGAAAATATGAATATTATATTTTATAATTTTCACAAATTAGAATGAAAATTAAATTTAGATGAATATGTTTAATTGCGACGACATACATCTATTTATTTTATATTTAGCTTTTCACTTGTCCTATTTTAATTATTTTTATCTACACTTATATACGAATCCTAATTATTTCATTTATATTATCTTTAATTACGTTCTCTGATCCTATTTATTGTTATCTCTAATTTTATAAAAAAAAATATTTTATTTAAAGTTTTTGTTTTAATCTTTATCTTATTTATTTTGTAATAATTTAAATATCATTTTTATATATAAATAGATATGACGTAAAAGTATGTATTTTGATGAATTTGATAAAAGGAAATTACTTTTATGTTATGTTATTATTTGCTGGTTGTATTTGATGGTCATTGTGTTATGTGATTGATGGAAATATCATAAGTATGTTTGTGGTGAAAGAATCCTGGGATTCAGAGTTGAAACTAGGGTAATGTATGAGTGTCTGTTTCGGAAAGTCACAATATGGTACAACGGAAGGATGAACGGTGGGATCGGTTAGGGTCTAAGAAAGTATTTCAAGTAGGTGAATATCTGGACAGTTCAAAATAGCGCCCTGGACTGTGATAGTTAACTGGCCGAACATGATATTGTCCAATACTTACTTTGAGTCGCCAAGGTTAGGTAGTGAGTATATATCTCTTCTATTGACAGATGGCCAGAATTCTAGAAAAAGTGATTATGATTTTACCAATATTATGATGAGATATACTTCAACTACCTAATCACTTTCCAAAAGACTTTTGATGTTCAGGGTTGGATCATCAAAAGTGGTGGTATATGGATCCATATGTTTAAGGATGTGAGAGTATTTCTTCTGGTTTGAGTCAAGTTATATGTCTCATTGCTTATAGGCCTCCCCTAAGTTTATTAAGATTATAGGCCTCCCTTAATATCAAGACTTATAAAAATCTCACTCCTTTCATGTTTCTATTTCATATATGTCTGTTGTATGAGTAAATGCAGAACATGCTCGATAAGAGTTGTGGGAAAGAAATCTTTAAAAGATTTTATGGATAATTGACATGTGAAGAACCTAAATTTAATGTTTTAAAATATATAAAATAAACAATTTCATATTCTAATGTAGAACTCTATTTATTGTAAACTTATTTGTAATATAATATAAATATCACTAAATATGTATACATTTATATTAGTGAGATAATATCATGAGTTATATTTTCTCTACCAAAATTTTATTTTACAAAAAATAATAAAAAGTTTATTTATAAATTCTGATTAAATAACAAATAATTATATAGTAGTCGGTTTCTTACAATTTTCCTAACGAAACATATAGTTTAATCATCTATATTTCTTACATCTTAATTTTATCTTATATTAATTTTTTTATTGTTAATAGAGATTTTTTTATTTTATTAAAATTTAAATATAAGTATTATGATATATTTGATTCAGATTTTTATATATATTTCAATAATGAAATACAGTAATGAGAATGCTCTAACAACAGTACATTTAAAAAACTCCTATAGTTCCTTCCAAACCAACCCCAAGCAATAGATATGGCATCTTTAGTTATTGATGAAGCAAAGCATGATCACAGAAACTAAATATGGCCAGAATCCACATTAAGCACCATTTTTATTTGTTCCCTCAAAATGGAGAGGCATGGATTATTGGTGGTGTAATGATACATCAAAGGTACCATTCTAGCAGCATTCAGGCAGAATTTGGTAAATGATGATGGCAATTGACTTTGGGTCAAAATCTGTTCATTGAGACGTTTCCATTCAGATGAAATCAAGTGGGAAACATGGTTCTCTGCGTCTTCAGCTGAAACGTGTTGGTGCTCATTCATGTAGCAATCAAGGTATGACCCATCAACTCCCTTCTCATCTTTCTTCTGCATTATTTTCAAATATTTAGTTAGCACATCACATGTTTAGAATATAGTAATAATATCTTGCGTATGTACCTTGGCTCCTTCCAGATCATCAGATAAACGAAGAATTTTTGCCACTGAATGAACAACTTCGGGAAAGTCATCCATGACAGCCACAGTGTCCATATTTATAGAGTGATCCAAGAGGAAGAATGCATGGAGAAGCACCATAGGCACTCCTGTACTCACAATTCCAATCTTCAAGTACTCCTCTGAACTTGGCAAATGACCACCCTTCAACCAATGTGCCGCTTCCATGGAAGCATTGAACAATCGCACCCACTGTTTCATATATATAAATACTTCATTTTTCCATTTGCTGTATCTTTGCGAAATTTCTGCTACTTATTCAAGCAAACTAGTTGATGTGACATGCATATGATGAAAACCACAAAATTATCATAGAATAAATTGACTTTTACCGATCTTTTTAAGGTTTCTATAGGGTTTAATCCATGTTTTTTGTAGACCTTTTCGGCAAAATCATTTGTAATGTCGTAAAGAACACTTAGACACATTTTCATGTAGTCTGGAAGCTGCTCTGTACCACTCAATTCCCATCTGAAATGACAGAAGTCAATTGTGATTAGAGACCAAACAAATGTAAGCAGTATGTAGAAGTTTAAAAAAGAAAAAAAGAAAGTAATTTAAAAATGATCATCATGATTTACTTTGTGAAGGAGGTTTAGACTTATTGGAATGGTGTATATGAAATTTGAATACCTATTGACAGCATCTCTAAATAAAGTAAGTTGGTCTAATGTTCCATAAACATCGAAAATGTCATCAATAATGTAGATTAGAGAGATGGATTTGGTGAGTTCAATCCTTTGGTCTGAAAAGCGTGGATCTGTGAAGCATGCCATGGGCCAAAGGTACCATATCAGAGGTTCACACATAGCAAACTTCTCCTCCTTCACCATTCCAAGATCTTTCCACCATCTGTTAATGTAAAAGGGTGGTTACTTTTGCTAAAATGAACATTCCAAATGGGATTATAGGTAATGAAACTTACTTGTAAACTTGAGTGATTTCATTCTGGTTCATGATCCTAACTATGCAGGAATTTATTTCAGCAAGTCTCTCTAAGCATGTCCATTCTTTCTTGGTCTTGTAATCACTTGGAACTATACTTGTGTCCCTGAATCTTGATAAGCCATAATGAAGTGGATGCTGAAGAGCGTTATCAACATATGCTTCATCATGTTCTGTGTGTCTTTTCAGCCATGCATGAAGAAGTTGGCAGCTGAGGTAACCTGCATCATCAAGACTATCTTCTCCTTCAATACTTAGTTGGGCTGCCTCATGCAGGGCAATCAGACTCTTCACGTCTTCACTATATTTAGCTCTGAACTCTATTTTATTATTCTTGAAGCCGTCAAATACGTCTGCACACTCATTATAGTTGGTAGCTTTAGTTAGCATTAAGTAACAAATTCCTTCAACAAAAACTTAGCTGTGGTAATATGATCTGTGAATCCTGTGTGTGAGTCTGTAAGTATAAGGTGTGTATGCGCAATTGAAGACAACAAATATCCTTTTCTTTTCTATGTCACTCTATTGCATGGGTACTCATGTTAGTTACTAGATACTTAAGAGTAATATAAATATGATAACAAAATAATTTATATGAACAGAGTGAAGATAATTTGAACCTGCGGGAACATGATGAGCTCTTTGTCTAAGTAAACGGAACAGAAGTGCAAGTTCATAAAGATTGTGGTCATTTGCAAGATCACTGAGATGACTGCTAAATATGGAACACTGCTTCTGAAGAACAGCTTCGATTTCCTCTTCAAAATGGTGTTCCATTCCAAACCTTTGGATAATGTCAATGACATACAAACTCTCCGTGGAATCCTCGCAAACAAGTTTGTGGAATGCATGCTTAACTTCCTTCAATGCCAAAGCTTGTTTGATATAAATATCATCCTGAAAAATGTGAATAAAAGTATCAATTTGAGAAGAGCTTGGTGGGATGAGAAGATGATGAATGGAATTAGAATTTTAGCTTTACGCACAGAAAAATCCATTCTTGAAATGGGTATAGTGTTTGCCTTGGAGTCTTGGCTTGGCTCTTATTCTAAATGTGAAGAAAGAAAGGGAGGAGAGTGTATTTGTTATGGCTGGTGATATTTTAAGTTCACGTTTCACGTCCATTTAACACTGAAAAATATTATTATTTTATTAATATATAATATTTCAGTAATATAAAACGATGTCAAGTGTTTTTGGAAACAGCAGTGTAAAACTACCATTTCTCATTTATTATAACCCAAGGCGGTTTGGTTTGTACTCCATACTCTGGAATGGGTTGTTACACAAAGTCAAAGATAGCAGATCACTTGGGAATTGGAAAACCTTATTTTTAACACCACTATAAATATTATACTCTCATTTAATATTTTTTTTATTCATAAAATATTATATCCTAATAAAAGAATAATACATAGCGGTGTGAAACATGGAGTTGTAGAACGAACAGTTGCCTTATATAATTCACGATACAAAAGTTATTTAAAAGAGAACAACTAAATAATTGCCTACATTACAACTTGTAAAAGAATACGGATGTTTGACAACTCAAAACGTAATCAAACGAGTATTTAACAATTTAATAAACTGATGTTTTAATTATATTTTTTTATTATAATGGATTGTGAAAAATCTTTTAGTTTTCAGATATGACAAATTATTAATTTGTTAAGTTGATTTTCAAAAGAATCACCCCTCGTCCGTTATAAGTTTAGATACATAACTCACTTCTCACGTTACAAATTTAAATACATAACTTAGGATAAATTTTTCAAACTCGTATAATTTTTATTTGAAATTTTTAAAATGATATATTTTTTTTATTTATTTTTCGATATAAATAAATAGTCATACAAGACACACAATATTATTGTAAAAATAAATAAAATTATAAAAAAACATAATTTTAGTGTCACAATTAATGAGTTAATTAAAATCCTAACAATATTGCATGACTTTAAAATGGTTACAACAATGGTTATTTAAAAAAAAAAGAACTAGTTTTAAGAAGGAAAAAAATTAAATAAATTTTAAAACCTAATCAGTTTACTTTCGTGCCTTTTTAAAAAAAAGTTTAAACTTTTTCTAATTCAAATAATTTAAATTTAAAAATCATCTTTTTATTTAACTATCTTACAAAAATTTTTATTCTTCATGTAACTTTTTTTCATACAAAAATAATTATTTTTTCATTCAAATTAACTTCATATTTATTTCAATTACTTAATAACAATTAATCTCAATCATTACATATTCATCAAAATTTCCAAAACAACTTTATCAATATATATTAATTTTATCTACACAATCCAATATAACACTGAAAAAATTAATCATCCAAAAATCCTGTAGTAATAAGATTTTAATTAATTAATTAAAATAATACTTTTATTATAAGATTTCATGCATTCAACTATACAATTTCTGCCAATTATCCAAACCTAAAAAAAAAAATACACCATTTTAAAAAATTTCACAAAAAAATATTACTCCTTTTATAAATTTGCCCTCACCTTCTGAGGTGCTTAGACCCCAACCTTCCAACCCACCACCCAAGCCAATCAGAGAACCAACCTTCAAATCAATTAATTCAATTATTCCAGGGAAGCATGAAAGTACAAACATAATTAATGTAAGATGCCTATAGGGATGGGTCACATTCTTGAGAGTCTATTATTTTAACAATTACATCAAATCCTTTATAATAGGGAATAATTGATCAAGTTGGAATTGACCTGACTTAAGATACCTTTTGGGAAGTGAAACAATGCATTTCACAGTAATGAAAATGCTCTAACAACAGTACATTCAAAAAACTCCTATAGTTCCTTCAAAACCAACCTCAAGCAATAGACATGGCATCTTTAGTTACTGGTGAAGCAAAGCATGACCACAGAAACTACACATGACCAGAATCCACATTAAGCACCATTTTTATTTGTTCCCTCAAAATGGAGAGGCATGGATTATTGGTGGTATAATGATACATCAAAGGTACCATTCTAGCAGCATTCAGGCAGAATTTGGTAAATGATGATGGCAATTGACTTTGGGTCAAAATCTGTTCATTGAGACGTTTCCATTCAGATGAAATCAAGTGGGAAACATGGTTCTCTGCGTCTTCAGCTGAAACGTGTTGGTGCTCATTCATGTAACAATCAAGGTATGACCCATCAACTCCCTTCTCATCTTTCTTCTGCATTATTTTCAGATATTTAGTTATGACATCACATGTTTAGAATATAGTAATAATATCTTGCGTATGTACCTTGGCTCCTTCCAGATCATCAGATAAACGAAGAATTTTTGCCACTGAATGAACAACTTGGGGAAAGTTATCCATGACAGCCACAGTGTCCATATTTATAGAGTGATCAAAGAGGAAGAATGCATGGAGAAGCACCACAGGCACTCCTGTGCTCACAATTCCAATCTTCAAGTACTCCTCTGAACTGGGCAAATGACCACCCTTCAACCAATGTGCCTCTTCCGTGAAAGCATTCAACAATCGCACCCACTGTTTCATATACATAAATACTTCATTTTTCCGTTTACTGTTGTTTTCCCAAATTTCTGCTAGTTATTCAAGCAAACTAATTGACGTGACATGCATATGATGAAAACCACAAAATTAACGTAGAATAAATTGACTTTTACCGATCTTTTTAAGGTTTCTATAGGGTTTAATCCATGTTTTTTGTAGACCTTTTCGGCAAAATCATTGGTAATGTCGTAAAGAACACTTAGACACATTTTCATGAAGTCTGGAAGCTGCTCTGTACCACTCAATTCCCATCTGAAATAACAAAAATAAATTATTTGCAAGCCCTTAAAATGGCATATCAATTATTGGTAATGTCATCATCAAAGTGCTGTGTATCTTTTTGTCAAGTATTGTCAAAGTTGTGTCTAGTCATTTTATTTTGTACGAACCTCACTTGTGATATTTTCTTGTGAGCATAGAAATTATTGCAAAGATAGTTTAATTTGTTCAATTTTTAAAATTTAAATAAAATATAAAATTATAAGAAAGATACTTATTACTAATTCAAATAAGTAACAATAAGTAGTTAAGAATTATGCGGAGAAGATTAAATTTAAAAAGTACTCCTGTTATAGCTAATCAAGATTTGAAATAAAAATATAAAATAACGTAAAAATTAACGAGGTTGAAGTTAGAATTTAAGATGAAAAATCTTAATAATATATAAAATGATTTTTTGAAATATTTATTAATTTGATATTTTAAAAATATAAATGAAGAAAAAGAAAATATTTTAAAAAGGTCATCACGCTTTACTTTGTGATGGAAATTTAGATTTATTGCAGTGGTGTATATGAAATTTGAATACCTGTTGACAGCATCTCTAAATAAAGTAAGTTGGTCTAATGTTCCATAAACGTCGAAGATGTCATCAATAATATAGATTAGAGAGATGGATTTGGTGAGTTCAATCCTTTGTTCGGAAAAGCTTGGATCTGTGAAGCATGCCATTGGCCAAAGGTACCATTTCAGAGGTTGATACATGGCGAATTTCTCCTCCTTCACCATTCCAAGATCTTTCCACCATCTGTTAATGTAAAAGGATGATTACTTTTGCTCAAATGAACATTCCAACTGGGATTTTAAGTAATGAAACTTACTTGTAAACTTGAGTGATTTCATTCTGGTTCATGATCCTAACTATGCAGGAATTTATTTCAGCAAGTTTCTCTAAGCATTCCCATTCTTTCTTGTTCTTGCAACCACATAGAACTATACTTGTGTCCCTGAATCTTGATAAGCCATAATGAAGTGGCTGCTGAAGAGTGTTAGCAACATATATAGCTTCATGCTGTTCTCTATGTCTTTGCAGCCATGCATGAAGGAGTTGGTAGCTGAGGTAACCTGCATCATCAAGACTATCTTCTCCTTCAATACTTAGTTGGGCTGCCTCATGCAGCGCAATCAGACTCTTCACATCTTCACTATATTTAGCTCTGAACTCTCTTTTATTCCTCTTCAAGCTGTCAAATACATCTGCACATTATAGTTGGTAATATAAAATCAAACTCACGTGTTAGTTACTAGATACTTAAAGAGTAATATAAATACGATAACAGAATAATTTATATGGACAGAGTGAAGATAATTTGAACCTGCGGGAACATGATGGCCTCTTTGTCTAAGTAAACGGAACAGAAGTGCAAGGTCATAAAGTTTGTGGTCATTTTCAAGATCACTGAGATGACTGCTAAATATGGAACGCTGCTTCTGAAGAACAGCTTCAATTTCCTCTTCAAAATGGTGTTCGATGCCAAGCCTTTGGATAATGTCAATGACATATAAACTCTCCATGGAATCCTCGCTAGCAAGTTTCTGGAATGCATGTTTAACTTCCTTCAATACCAAAGCTTGTTTGATATAAATATCATCCTGAAAATGTGAATAATAATGTCAGTTTCAGAAAACCTTGATGGGATGCGAAGATCATCAAGGGAATTAGAGGTTTAGTTCTACGCACCAAAAAATCCATTCTTAAAATGGGTGAAGTGTTTGCCTAGGAAAGTTTGTCTAGATGTGAAGAAAAGAATAGACAAGGGTGTATTTATACTCAGGGAGACTCTGGTTTGGTTTCTACTCTAGAATGGGTTCTTACACAAAGTCAAAGATGGCAGGTCACCTGTTAATAGAGCTGATAACATTCACGATTTTTTCATTGTACTGTATGTTAAGGAGAAGTTCTACTTCGATACTGTTTGTAAGTTACTTTTATGGAAAATGCTACTTTCACATCAAATACTTCCATTTGACACTGTTTGTTAATAAAATATTATATATTAATAAAATAATAATATAGTAGTCTTCGATGGGTGTAAATGATGAAAAATGATATTAAAGTATCATCATTCTACTTTTATTTAGCATCTTCCTTTTTAATAAAATATTATATAATAATAAAATTGTATTTTACTGCAAAAAGTATTAAATTATCCAGACTTAAAATGTGTTAAAATATTAAAATAAAATATAATTCATTGATTGAGATATTTATTAAAAGAAAAAGTTGTTTAAAGAGTACACATAAATAATTGCATACATTTTAACTTTTAAAATACAAATTTAAATATATAGCTCAGAGTTGGAGAAATTTATTCTGCCAAATAATATAGTCATAATATCATTTAGTTACAATGGTACTTAGTGAAGTGAACTTGTAGATACTATAAAAGAGAGAGAAAAAAAAAACAGTACTTCTCAATGTAGGGCTTAGTTATTGAATCAATTAATAAATAGTATATTAATTAGGGACTGAATAATTATTATATTATTTTTTAAGAGTGACTTTGTTCTAATATATTTAAAAGTTTTACCTCTTTCAAAATTAAAAGTCAAAAGAATTTTAAATACATTTTGCTTTTGTAACTATTTTTGTTAAATCTTCCATAATCAAAAGTTTAAAAGAGGGTAAAGTATGTGTAACCATGTGGAATCATGCAGGTGGGACCATTCCCAAAAGTTGGAATGTGTCAAATCCAAAATACCATCAAGTTGTTCTCCACTCCCCTTAATGTGCCAACATTTTGAAAATTATGAAAAATTATTATTATCATTATGAAAAATTCTACACTAAAATTATGAAAAATTTAAATCTACCATTTTGTGGATAATGATATTGGAAAATTAAATAGCTAACAACCCTCTTTTTGTTTGTTTATAGTGTATGAATATGTGGTACGAAGTTGCATTTTAAAACATGATTTACCTATATCTGCAATTTAAAATTATATATGTTCATTTTGACCAAATTTTTACAAAATTTACAAAAAGAAATATAAAAAAAAATCTACTAAAAAATTATTATTCTTACTCACAAAACCTGAAAATTATTATTCATTCAGTTTGAAAAAGTAGAATATAGTTCACTAAACTAAAAGCTAAATCACTTTAAAAATACAGAATATAGTTCAGTGAATAAAAAATATAGTTTCACTTAACTCTTTTCAACTTTTTTTTTTTTTAAATACAATTTCAGATTTCTGTTAATCATCTTAATGATGTTATACTTAATGTATATAATTTTGAAAATTTTCTAATAAATATTTTACCTGACATCTAATTAGATTTACTTTCCAATTTTAAATTTAAAATACCCCATTTAATTTTTATATATTTTATTTATTTAATTAATCATTTATAAATTTAGCACATTTATTTAATCAATGGTATGTTAAAATTTTAAATAAAGAGACAAATAGAATATGTTCTAGCAATATAAAGGGGTATTTAATTAGAATTAAAAAAAAAGATAATTAAAAAAATATAGAATTTTTTAATAAGAAAAGTTGTGTTGTATTCAATCAACATATAATATTATGGTATTTAATTAAGATAAATATATTTTAGATCGTAACAAAATTTATATTAATTTTAATTTTTAAATCTAAATTTTATAATTTATTTGTTATATGATATAGTACTTTGAAATCAAATGTTATTTATATCTATTAAAATAAACTTTAATTTTTGTAAGTTGACTTAATAAAATAATAGATAAATATGTTTTCTTGTATAAAGATAAAATATATGATGTATTTATCAAATATTTTGTTTTAAATATGCATAAAATCCTTAAAATTCTTGTAAATTTATATTATTTTTTTAAAGTGATTTTGTATTTTATAAATTTTTAGAATGTAAATTAAAAATATTAATTATAATAATCTTTGAAAATTTCTTTTAAAAAAATATATTCCTACATAATATTTTCAAATTTCTTTTATAAAATTTTTTTGAAAATCCAAATTAAATACGCTCCTTAAATCATTTCACTTTGGATTGATTATTTGAACTTAAATGGAGAGAGAGTAAGAGTTTGTTTGAGTTTGTTTGAATTAGAGAGTGTATTTGAAAAAGTGGATTTGAGATAATTTAAGAGAAAAGTTTAGTTATTTAGATTAAAGAAAGGATGGTAAGATTTGAGTGAAAAATTTATAAAAATTTGTAAGTAATGTAATAGGTATAATAAATACTTTATTTATTTAATATAATTAATAATATTTTTAAAAAATATAAAATTATTAAATTAAATAATTATTTTTTAAATAAAATTTAATTTATTAAAATATATTAATTTAACTAATATGGATTATTTTTAAAATATAAAATTAATTTTTTATAATAATTTTAATATTAAATTTAAATATTATTATTATTTTATAATAAAAAAATTATTATAATTTATTTTCATTTTATTTTTTTATTAAATTATATTTTATATTTATATTATTATTATTATTATCTATTTTATTAATTATATTATATAATACTTTACTAAAAAATTTATATAATATTCATTAATTTTACTTTTAAATATTATTTATCATTAAATTATAATATATATATATATTAAATATATTAATATATTATAATAATTATATATAAAAGTTATACTTTTTTATAATTTTATTGTTATAATATTTTTATTTTTAGTTAAAAGTATTATTTATATTTTAGTTTTATATTTATTTATTTAGTTATTATTTATAAATTTATTTTATTATTTAATTAAAAAACAACTTTCGTTATAAATCTTTTATATGTGAAGAAAGTTTTTTTCCTTTTTTTGTAAAATTTTATTTTGTTTTTTTCACTTTACTCGTTTTTCTCTGATTGAATGTTTTCATCGTTTTGGAAACAAATACTTCCTAAATTCTATGAATCAGGGAATGTTATAGATATTGTATAGTCTAAACAAAATATCACATTTTAACATGTAAATGTAAATGTTATTGGCTTAAATGTTTTGGAGGATAGGGATACTATACCAACCAAACAACCCACTTTTTGTCGTAAGCAAATTAACAGCAGATATTTTGTAATACAGAAAATACTTTAACTATTTGTGGCAACCTCTTCCATTTGAGATTCTTTTTAGAGAAAATATTTTATTATAAAGTTTATATAAATATAATTGAAAAATATAAATAGTGTTCTTCAATTAAAAAAATCATCTCTATAGAATTCTTATTAAAATAATAATTTTATCAGTAAAAACATATTTATAACAAAATAAGATGATTTTGATTGTTAACATGTAAATGTGGACAGTTGCACCCTATACATATGGTATGAAATTTTGTGTGGTTTACAATTGACCGTGTCAACGTCAGATTCCACGGACCCATTTTGATCACATATATGACCATAGATACATGAAGAAATATGAAGTTTGAAGTTTTGTGTGGTTTACAGTTAATCATGTTACATCGGATTCCAAATATGCATTTTGGTCACATGAGACACGAGAGAATGCCAAAAAAATCCAGATCCAGATACTAAACAATATTATGATGATAATGGCGTGATTTGAAATTTAATTTCTTAAGCAAGAGAATCAGGGGTGGGGAAATTAAGGATAGTAAGAATGATGATCTTGAATTGTAAGGTGTTAGCCATACCCTTTTCATATTTTGGATCCAGTTATAGAAGCAAATTTAAAATAATAAAAACATGATTGCAAATTATTAGGAAAATTGAGAGAGTAATACTGAAAATTACATTCCCTTTACATTACCAGATTTAAAATAACATAAGCATGATGTGAGATTAAATAAAAAGAAGTTTAGAAAAATATTAAAATTAAATATGGAATTTTTTAAATTAAAAAACCAGATAAATATAAATATACAATATAAATATTGCTGGTGATAAACTTACCATCTCACTCTCTTCTTTTATTAAATTTCAAATTAAAATTCCTCTTTTTCATTATCCGTCATTTTTAATGAAAGGTTATATTCCAATTTTATCATATTGATAAAATTTCATGTCTCAAGAGGATAAACATGCATCAATGATGTAAAAGAATTTCATGTCTCAAGAGGATAAACATGCATCAATGATGTAAAAGAAAAATGATTAATAAGTTATTATTGATTCCAAGATAAATGATTCATTAATAGTCTTATATCACATGAATTTTCCAACCTCTTACAATTTCAATTATTTGATCAAGTCAAAACAAAGACTAAACATTAATGAAAAAGAAATTACATTCTTATATATAATCAAAAAATATAAAAGAGAGTTTGGTGTGATTAGATATAATCCAACAAATAATGATTCAGCAACCATGGCGTTGAATAGCTTAGAATATAAAAAAACAAAAAATAGAGAAATAAAAATAAAAAGTTATAAAGGGAGTCTTCAATTAATGAGTTCTATGTTTCCTATATATAATATTATGTTAAGTTGTATTTATTTAGCTTAATTTCCATTTTAATTCCATGTTTATTCGTATACTTATGTTATAATAAATCATGACACTATGATGCTATGTCAATTTATTGATTTCGGTTTTATTTTGTTTTTAAAATATAAATGAATAATATGAATAATAAAAGAAGATTAAATATATCTTTTAAATTGTAATTTTAGAGTTTAGGAGTTATAAAAATATATAAGCATACATTTTTGTTATAATAATTTATAAAAAAAAAACTTTTGTAAAGGAGTTAGGATGATTTATTAACTTTCATAAATCAGAATAGCAACAAGCACTTATATGATATATTTTCATAATTTTTAGTAGGGTAAATATTAATTATTTTTAATTTATACGTGGAAAAAAAGTTGAACATCATTATCAATTAATAATTTAAATATATTTAAGTTCAAAATTTTAAAAATTAATATTCTTTTCAATTTTATAAAATAATTATTTCATAATTATTCATCATTCAATTTTAACTCATACTCATTTCTTTTAAAATTAAATAAAGAATATTTTAACAATTTATAATATTATTTAGTAATTTACTTTTTGTCACATCAATTAAACTTACTACATATTTTTTATTGATTTCTTCTTATTTTACATTTTCTTTAATCTAAACAATATTTTCATTTTTTTTTCTTTTTATCATTCTTTAATTTAAATAACACATCAAATAAGAAAGTCACTCATCAATATAGTCTCTCATTGTCAATTTTATTTACTTATCTTTTTATACGATTTTAAATTTATATCATCTTTTCAACTTATTTTTTTTATAAGATTTTTATTGGTGTAACCACACAGCTAGCACTCTTTTAGGAATTTTATTTACTTATCTTTTTATATGATTTTATATTTATATCATCTTTTCAACTTGTTTTTTTTATAAGACTTTTATTGGTGTAACCACAAACTAACACTCTTTCAGGAAGAGTAAGCATTTTTTGTCACATATCTCTCAATATAGCTTGGCGTGTCAATAAATAAATATATTGATTTCTGAACACTAAACACATTAAATGTTAAAGAAGAATTATTATTTTGAAATATTACTTTGAAATATGTAGATAGTTAGCTAAATATAAATTTGTGTGTCAATAATATTGTATTTATTATGTTATAAACCAATTTAAATGAAACAAAGGAGAAAAAAAAGTAAATATTTTCAACTCACACACCACTGAAATTAATTTTTTGGATGACGATTTTAACAATAATGAAATCAGACCCATGGACATGATTTCACTTAATTAGTTAGGTAAAATCATATCTATCTATGTCAATTTCCAGGTTAACAAATATATAGTGTTGTCTCCCACATATTTATTCTTGGATAAGTGAAATCTTTTTCAACTAGCATGATTATACTAACAGCCTGATGATTTGTCCATTTTAATAATTAATTTTCTTTTACCCATTTAAATAATACCGAAGAAAATTAC
>Ga0209489_100394_pt1 | contig 78986 bp, 37 predicted proteins | sample SiratrowhiteBW_FD_187527 | JGI IMG/M metagenome (GOLD analysis project Ga0209489, IMG submission 187527) | Root nodule microbial communities of legume samples collected from California, USA - Siratro white BW (SPAdes) (version 2) | ecosystem: Host-associated > Plants > Roots > Nodule | place...
TATATATATATATTATATTTTGAACCACCACAACAAAAAGATAAAATCAGCCAGCATCCAATTGTTATGTTTCAACTGAATTATTTTACATCTTTAGTAGTGATGATGAAAATAACATACACACTCTAACGACACATGAACATGACATCAACAATGATAATAATCATGAAGAACAAAAAGCACAAGGCAACGTCCCCGCATCACAACCACAATGGCCCTGAACTTGATCATGTATTTCCCTATAATAATGATCTTGGTCCTCCTGAAATCCTCTCTGTTGTAATGTATTTCAACACAACATACAAAGTGTAAAATGTCATTAATAAATTTCACGTTATAAACCATTACACTTAAAAAGATACAGATTACAAATCAATTTAGATTGAAGCAATTTAGATTTATAGTGCAGTGAATAAACGATCAATTTGACTAGTTATGTGTTCAAAAAAATGATTTTGAGAGATAAAAAATGGAAGTTAAAAAAAATGGAAGGTAATCAGACTCGCATCCACACTAATATTACAATTATAATAAGTTAGGCCAAAACTATTATTTATTTATTTTCCCCTACACAGTTATCCATAAATTGAAAGCACTTTAAAAAATTGTATATTAAACTAGAGGAAACAAAGGTGCTATTTTATATATATGTTTGCACTTTTTTATTATACCAATGAATTATATTTAATATTATATTAATTTTATATATTTAGTTAAATAAAAGTATGTATTATTATTTTTTATATTTGATGTGTGGTCCTAATTTGAATGAAAATAATGTTAAAAAATAATATAAAAGACATACTTAGATGAAAAGATACTTAATTATATATTGAAGTAATGATGTGTACAGCTATTTAAGTAAATGAGTATTTTATTTCATTTTAAAAAAAATTCAATTATATATATATATATATTTAAAGAATACTTTTGAGATTTAAAATATTAATATTTTAAAACAAATAAGAATAAAATATAATTATATGATCAACAATTGAAGTATCTCACTACACATTATTGTAAATTCAAAATATAATTAAAAGTGAAAAAAAAAACAACGAAATCAATCACTTAGCTCAAACCAATACATAATCTTAACCAAACATCTTTCAAGACTAAATGCTTCATAACGAGACTTGAGGAAACAAAACAACGAAAAGGCATCACTGAATATCAAAGAAAGCTAAAAGAAACTCAAAGAGACGTAATCAAGATGAAAAAAATATCTTACATGTATTTGGTATTCAAGATCAAACCAAACAATTAAAAATAAAATTTCTTTGATCAAGATCAAAGACAAAATACTAAAATCAATATGGAAACAAGTGGCAACGGCAAACGAAACCAAAATTGCAAGTTAACAACGGATTTAAACAGACACTGCAACGTTTTTAAACGTTTTTAGAGATAAATTTTAAAATGTTGATAGCAATCGAAAAATTTAAAAGGAACAAAGACTCAAAAACAAAAATCAGGATCATATGTAACACCAGCAGACAAAAATAAAATGTTAGTGATACTTCACATCAATAGGACACAATACGGTTGCAACAACTTAAGCTGAACTAGAAACATTAGAATGAGAACATTGCCACTATGCCAACGTCAATAAAAGCTAACCTGGATCGGGAGGTTTATTACTTGGACCACCTTGGTTTGGAGGGTTGGCCATGGTGCCCTGGGATTTAGTCTCCATAGTAAGCATCTTCAAAGATATTTTCCGTAGATAATCAGACTGCAATAAGGGAATATCAAACTATCAATCTTTTATACATAACCATAAGTTGGTAAATCTGAAATCAAAATACGTACCTGGCTTGTTGCAGCTGTAAAAATCTTCTCTTCAAACCTTTGAGCAATCTTCTGAAGTTCATGTAATCCCTCTTGACCAGAAACAGGATTATGTCTTTTTAATGTGTCCATTCTGTAGAAAATGAGGAAAGCGGTTTAATAAAATAATATAAATTATAGAAAAACTTATGTTCAATAGTCAAACCTAAAATGTTAAAAGCTCTTTAAAATGTAAGAAGTCATCATCGAAATCATACACATTCAGAACAAAAAACAAATATAGTAGAATGGATATCAGATATGGATGCAAGCAGCAGGATTGTTTCGATAACTTAGATAGTTTCTTCTATACGTACAAATCTGATGATTGCATGACTGAAAAAGAGGAAAAAGAAGAATAATACATAATTCCAGCAAAAAGAGAAAATACTTTTGCTCATAAAAATAGTTCTTCATTTTCTTTATTTTATACTTCTTAGACTTGGAAAACATAAGTCCTTTAATTTCTTTGTGATATCAAGGTGCAAATAGTAATTGTATTTTAGACTATAATTGGACCTCAATTTAAAAATTCAATCATGCCCAAAGAGGAGCATCAAGTTCGGCCAAGAGAAGAGAGAAACAAGACAAGAGTTACACACACATGGAAAGTGTTATACAAACATAAAGATCTGGGGTTAATCTTGGTCATTGAAAAGATCTAGGTAATTTAAATTTAAATATTTAGATTTCCCTCTCTTTTTCCTGTAACATCTTTGGCCAATGCTAGCATGAGTGCCTAAAAAGCAATTCCCTTTCTTTGTAAATAACTTTTGAAATATATGAAAAATTGAGAGAGTTTGAAGCACTTGTGAGAGTAATTCTCATCCATGAGTTTTATCTTGATTTCCAGAAATCCAAGTGGTTATTCTTCCTTGGTGCTTATGTTGAAGATGAAGGAGGAATTTCAAATTCAAGTGGCGGGCCTTGCTTCTTCCACCATCTAAGTATTTTCCACCTTTTCTCTTTTAATTTGTATTCATGTTCTTATGCTCTATAACTTTTCGTTCAATTCTATTCTAGTTCATTTCCATTCATAGTTATGGTCTTGTTAATGATTCTATTCCGCTAGCTCGAATTCTATGTCATTCTTGTATTGAATTCTATATCCTATACTTGTTCCTCTTCTTATATTGATCTTGTGATTAGAATCATTGATTCAACAAGCCTCTTAATAATTGATTTCAGGTTCCAATTGTTATCTTGCTCCATATGCATTTAAGTTTCCTTTGCTTATATGAACTCTAAGAAAAAAGCATCCTACTTTTCCACTAAATATCCATCTACCACACATTCTCTATGGAAAGAAAATATGTATAACCTATTCAAGAGTAAAATACACAATCCTAAATTAGTATGAAAAGACAAACATGTTCCTCTATGAAAATATGGCTGTAACCTCCAACCAACACACCAAATTAGATACTCCTCCTTTGAGACATCTAAAACGAATAAGCAAGTGCCCCATATTCTAAGGACACACCTGTGGTAGCAAAAGTTTGTTCTAACACATTGTGCAATAACACCAAATAATTGAAAAAACTTTGAAGTTGTGTTTGCCGGTCATAGTGTTCAACCCCCAAGTATGACTATATCCCACTCCAAGGTTGTTAAACTCAAGATACTGCCTAGTATCAAGAGGGAGTGAAAACCAGTAACTCAAATCATAAGATCCTATGTTTCTACCTAAAAATAATTATAAATAATACATATGCATAAAAACAACATAGATAAAGAAAACAACCTCACACCATTAAAAAACTTAAATTGAAAATCCATAATCATAGATTTATAGACAACTAAAGAGTGAAATTAAAATTCATAACATGATAGAAATAATTCATAAAAGTTCATACAATAATTGATTAATAGAATTAAATTTAATAATAAGTCAACAAGATAATGTTAGAACAATTCTGAAAGATAAAAAGTGATTAAAAAATTTATTCAGCAGTTCAGCCACTGTGAGAGAAGCCAAAACATAGAATTAAAAGATAGAAAAGAGTGGGACCTTGTGATTTTCAGATGGGGTTAAGGCAGTCAATGGCAGGGGCCATTTGATAATAGGAGAGAAAAAGGGTAATTTGACTGCATTCTAATGAGATCCCATAATTGAGCATGGTAAATCACAATACAAGAGTTCAGCTTGCCAGGATGTAAAATGATACAATCTTACAAGGCACGCATGATTTTAACCAAATTGTCCCACTAACCCTATCAATGATTTCATGATTATTTGCATATGTTCTTTCATATAAATTCATATATCAATAGAAAAGAAGACCACAATCCTCATGAAAATTACAAATGATATCAGTGAGACAGTATTAAAACTGAATCTTACATTTTGTTTACAATTCTTTGGCGTGACTCTTGCTGCAGTCCACCCCTCCAATCAGTTGTATCCATATTGGCTTCAGTACCTTGATTAGGTTTCCAAGTATTGTTATCCATCTAATTTTGATAAACTGAAAATATTCCAGTCAAATCGGATTATCAAAGGACCAAATATGAACATAAACGTATGAAATATTACGAAGATAATCCATAGAAATCAGTGGCTTTCACATAGATCTGTCGATCCATAAATGGCGTAGTCAGATAGTTAAACAAAAGAACAATTTTTTTTTCCTCAACAAACAGACGTTATACGACTTAGAATCTCAATATGTCATGCATGCAAAAAATTAATTTTCTAATAGTAATTAATGGTAAAAGCAAATAACAAAATTCCAATTTTACATAAAGTATTTCCTCAGTTTCTGTCCTATATAGAGTTATATCACGTCTTAATTCGTTGTTCTCCAAATTTAACCTGAAAGTACTGTTCTAATTTTCCTTCAAAAATATGAGGCAATGATTCAAAGTAAACAGTCTCTTTTTTTACTCGTTTTTTCGATTAAATCTTTATCAATCACTGCAATAATAAGCTTTCAGCGACGATAGGGAAAGTGAGAAGTTAAATCCATTAGAAAACGGACCTGATGGCGGTGGCGATTTTCCGGCGAGGACAGTATTACAGGTTGCGTGTATGACTTGTGATCTTCTACTCAATTATGGGTACAGAAACAGACCTATCTATATATCTATTTATTTATTATTATTATTATTATTTGCAAAGTCTTCTAATTATCAATGTATGACTATATTACGTTATTGAGCATGTGAATTCATATTCCTAGAAACTTTGATGAAGAGTTTTTTTAGTTTATATTTTTCCTCACTTCCATAATTAGCTTAACTTGTGGAAGCTGTGATTTATTGATACTCACATCACTATAAAATTTAGCGTACAACGTTATATTATATTTATTTCGTGTAATCCTTGTTACTGTGCGAAATTACGGTTATGTTATTTTATTATATTATATTATTTTGAAATGTGATATTATATTTCTACTAATACAAAGTTTAACTATTGATAATTTTAACTATTGTATTATATTAACTATTTTTCATTTATATTATATTATTCTATTTTATTATATCAAAATATCTAAATTCTATAACTATAAAGTTAACCAAATTTCAATTTTTTTAAAAGATTAATGAGCGGGATAACTGTTGATGAATTTTGTTGGTTATTTTAAAGTTTCTAAACCTTACTAGAATTAATTACTGCAATTAATATTTTATATGTTTGTTTGGTGGGGTGAATATTGAAAATTATATTTATGTGTTAAGATGACACAATTAAATTTCTTACTCACACTTATAATCTTATAATTGTATTGTTTTTTATTTGAAAATATATATTTTTAAAAACATATTTAATTTTATAAATTGTAAATTTTTATTAATAAATCAAAAATTTATTATTTTTATATGTTAAATATTTTTTATTATAATTAATTGTTGAAAAGTAATTTTTAAATATTAAAATTATAATATTGTTATATATTTATATTTTAAATAATATAATAACAAAATTTATGTTTATTTTAATTTTTAATTAAAAAAATAGAACCCATATATCAATTTGTTATACCTCACCTCTCAACTCCTACCAAATTGTAAGGAGTTGTCAAGTATTTTATATTTCAATGAAATAACTATTAAAGATCATTTGATATCGACACAACAGTATAACCAAATCAGGGAAAAATAAGTTATGAATATTCTCATTTTAAATTTTGTGTATAATGTATCTTTTCGAAACAACTTACAGTCCACTATGTTCAAATAGAAAAAAATATTAAACAATTTATAGTTTTATATATATATGTATATATATATATATATATATATATATATATATATATATATAAAATTATAAACTTCCTTTTGGCAAAGTTAATTAATTAAAAATTGATAATCTATAATAATATATAAATTTAAAATAATGTCAATTACTTAATATTTAAATAAATATGTATAGTTAGATCCTAAAAAATAGTTATAGAATAAAAACATATTAGAACATAAGTAAAATAATATCTCAATGTCTTATTGTTAAAGAGAAAAAATAATGTCTTATTTTCATTTTTTTTTGGTTTTTCTCTAAACCTTATTCTTCCTTTTTTAAGAAACGGTTATTTTCATTTTTTGTTGGTTTTTCTCTAAACCTTATTCTTTCTTATTTATAAATGTTATACATTATGTGTAAAATATATTTTTAAATTGAAGTAAAAGAAGCTAATTGCATTTTCTTTTTAATGTTAGGTAAAAAAAAGTCAATTGTATAGCTTTTTTTAAATGTTAGATGAGGAAATATAATTAGATGTTTTTTTTAAAGATATTAGATAAGAAAAACTACTTTAAGTATTATTGTTAGATATTGTAATTATTGATTTTATTAAATAAATTTGAATTAAATTGAAGGAATGATTATGGATGTTTATGTAATATTAATGTTTGTGAATGCACATTATTTGTGAATTTGATCAATATTCTCACTCTATTAGTCATTGAAGGAGATTCATATAAAAAAAAAATCAATTGAATCAAATCATATATATTAACATATTTATATGACTACGCATGAGTGTGAAAAAAAATCGATTAAATTAGATTATATGAATTAATAAACTGATATGTGTTGTGGAAAAAAAAATCAGACAAGTATATATATATATTAACAAGTTCATATGACTAATACAATATTATGTAAAATAAAAAAAATAATTAAATCATATAATATAGATCTATTTTTTCATAACTAAGACATTTTTTATTATCATATTTATAATGACTACAATCCCAAAAAATCATTTCAAACATATTTTTGGCAGCTAAATAATCAAATTTATAATCATATACTCAATATTTTATATATAAATGAACCACCACAACAAAAACACAAAATTAACCAAAATATTTGAATGAGTCTTTCAATTGATTACAAAATATAAAAAGTATAAAATGTCATTAATAAATTTTACATCATAAACCATTACACATAAAATATATAATTACACATAAAAGATATAGTTTGAGAAAGCAATTTAGATTTATCTGTGAATAAATGGTCAGTTTGACTAGTTATGTAAAGCAATATTGTTAAAAAAAAATTAACTTCGAGAGATTAAAAGAATGGAAAGTAATCATATTTTTATCCACACTAATATTACAATTACATTAAGTCGGGCAAAACCATTATTTATTTATTTTCCTACACAGTTATTCCATAATTTGAAAGCACTTTAAAAATTTTGTATATTAAACTAGAGGAAACCAAGGTGCTATTTTATGTTTAATTTTTTTTGTTATACCAATGAATTATATTAATTTTAATTATATATATCTAGTTAAATAAAAACATTTTTTATACTTGATGTGTGATCCTAATTTGAATGATAATAACATTAGAAAAATAATATAAAAGACATACTTACATGAAAAAAAAAAACTTAATTATATATTGAAGTAATGATGTGTACAGTAATTTAAGTAAATGAGTATTTTATTTCATTTTAATTTTTTTTCAATTATATATATATATATATATATATGAAAAGAATACTTTGAGATTTAAAATATTTTAAAACAAAACTAAGAATAAAATATAATTATATGATATGTATACAACAATTGAAGTATCTCACTATACATTATTGTAAATTTAAAATATAATTAAGAGTGAAAAAAATTTAAATATATACACATTCTCGTAACATCTTATTTATATATATATTTTTTAATCAAACACATTTATATTTTTGTCTTCCTCAATCCTATTTCTTTCTTCAACCAAGAAACTTAAATTCTTGTTCAGCTAAGAAACTCAAATAAAATGAAAGAGAAAGTGTTTTTTCCCTGATAGTTGCAACTATGATTCTCCTCTGATCGAACTTTCTGCGAAAACGAAAATTGTGTAGTGGTGTTGGATAGTGCAGCAGAGGCACCTCTTTTCGATGGCTCAGATTCCCAACCTAGACAATGCCCCCGTCAATCTCACATCCATTAGGTCAAATCCCCACTTACTCATCCTCCCATTATTTTTTTCACGTTCACAATATTCATAATTTCAACTTCAATTCATTTTAATCGTTGTTTATTCTATTTGCGTTCAGGGAACAGTCCCAAAAGGAGCTCATCAACATCCTCAAGAATGTAATTATTGCTTCTGAATTTCTCCGTTTTTGTTGTTCGTAGAAAATTGAAGTTCTGTTCGCCTATGTGATTTCGATTTAGGATTTGATGTTTTCGACTATTGACTTTTTCGTTTATTTTGATTTTGATCGGTTTTACTGTAACGGCACTGAACACTGGGTTCTCAAGTGTGTGTGATTTTTATCTCGTGTTCTTGTAGGTTCGAGGGAAGAAGTGTTTGGTCATTGATCCGAAGCTCGGGGATTCTCTCTCGCTTATTATACAGACATCCATTCTCAAGGCACTTTGCTTGCCCTTACTACTCTACTGGGTTTTATGTAACGGGATATCAATTCATGAATAATCTGTCTTATACATATGTTTGTGTATATAGTGGAGGGGTCTAGAGATTCCATGTTAGAGAGTTATGGTGGTGCTTTAACGGTTATTTAACAAAAAATCGTAGTTGTTTTCTGAATAGACTGTTGTTTGCTTGTATTAATTTTTTGTTGATATTGAGAGTTCATACTGAATTACAAGCAGGAGCATGGAGTTGAATTGCGACATCTTTCTGGTGATCCAATTCAGACTGACAGCAGCAAAGTAGTTTACCTTGTGCATGCTCAGCCCAAGTTGATGAGATTCATATGTTCTAATATTCATAATGATCTATCGAAAGGACTGCAAAGAGAATATCATGTTTATTTTGTCCCCCGACGCACTGTTGTTTGTGAGAAAGTAAGCTTTCATTGGAAACAAATAATTTTCCTACTTGGGCATGATACTTCTATTTTAAACATGATATCTCTGCCACGCATAAATGAATATTTTTCTTGTGTAGGTTCTTGAGGAAGAGAAATTACATCATTTGGTTTCAATTGGGGAATATCCCTTGTATATTGTACCAATGGATGAAGATGTATTATCATTTGGACTTGATCTTTCTTATAAAGTAAGCTTGATATTAATACTTCTGCTCTTTGTGACTTATTTATAGAGTTTCTTTAGTTTCTTTCAGTGTTGTAATTTATCGAATTTACTTACATTCAGTATTTGCTTTGACTGATTACTTATTATTGTTTGCCTTCTTTCTATGGTAGGAATGCCAAGTTGACGGTGATACAGGATCACTTTGGCACATTGCTAAAGCTATTCGCAAACTTGAGGTTGTACTTTTTAATGCATATAGTTGAATTTTACTTTAGACATGAACAATTAGCATCAAGAAAAAGGGAGTAATCCCTTACAATTGTCGCTTTATGAAATACCATCATGATCATTAACATCGAATTAACATGATATCAAGCTTTGTGTGTATGTACTTTCTTATAACTTTTTCACTTCATTTTTTGTAGTCCTCTTTTGGAGTGATACCAAATGTGAGGGCAAAAGGAAAATCATCTGTGTGTGTTGCAGACATCCTAAACCGAATGCAAGCTGAGGAACCAGTTAACTCATCTGATGTAATTTATCTCTACGCTATTTTTGCTCTTCAAGTTAGAATAGCAGAATAATAAACAAAAGTTATGTTTAAATTGTATTCAATTTAAAACTTAAAATACACCATATAATCCTCTGTTTGTTTTCTCTTTGTTTACACAGATCGTTGTGCCAGAGATAAATACACTAATCCTTTTGGATAGAGAGGTACAACCTGTTTTCCATCTCATCTCCATTCTTCATGATTGGTAGTGTCTTTGGGGATGTTATGCTTCGTGCCCTTGTACTGAGTTATTTATGCATTTGTTGCTACTGCTTTAGGAGGGCATTTCCCGTCCAATATATTTATCCTTCATTACTTCATAAAAAGATGTTAATGAAAGATTTTTGTACATAAATGAGATTGAAAAATTTGAAGTTAAACAATTCATTACTAGTTCTTTATGCATGCTTAATTTTCTCTGTTCACATTAACTTACATTATTTTTGAGGTCCTACTATTTCAGTTGTTTGGATATGAGTGGTGTCCACATGAATGGTGGTCATTGAATTTGGGTATGTTCTAAATGCAGGTGGACATGGTTACTCCTTTGTGTTCCCAATTAACATACGAGGGACTACTTGATGAGGCAAGTTAATGCAGAATCAGCATACACTTTTTAAGAATGAATATTTATTGCATAGAAGATTAAGCTGTGTTATTTGATCGGGCTTTTCTTTTGAGAATATCCCCCAAACAAGTTTTGTGATGTTGCAAATTACAATGTGGAAGCTTTTCAATTGCATGTTTTGGTGATTTTGTCAAGGAAGCTTTAGAGTTATATGCAAACTTCATGGATTATTTTGGGGCCATAAATTGATCTTCAGAAAACTATTATTGTAGTTTGTGTAAATATTATTTACACATACTATAAATATGTTTGAAGTGACAATGGCTATTTTGCTGAATTTGTATGATTGCAGTTTCTGCACATCAACAATGGCTCTGTAGAGCTTGATGCATCTATTATGGGTCTTCAACAAGAAGGGAAAAAAACCAAAGTTCCCCTGAATTCAAGGTAAGTTACATTTCTCACTTGCTCTATCTGGTTAGCAATACACTGAGACAGTTTTTCTATCACATGGATGTTTTGAATCATGTTTTTGTTGCTTTTTCAATCTTTTATTGAAATAATATTTATTTGCATGGATTTTGTTAGTGACAAGCTTTTTAAGGAGATACGGGATCTAAACTTTGAAGTTGTTGTCCAGGTTGATTCATTTTTACCACTTGTAGCGCAGTTATAACTTAATAATCTCTCTCTCTCTCTCTCTCTCTCTCTATATATATATATATATATATATATATATATATATATATATATATATCTCACACACACACACACACAGTAAACAAAAAAAATCTTTGGCTCTCTTGTAGTTCTATTTTCTTAGTTGCTGTCTGCAGTATTGCAGATTTTGCGTCAAAAAGCTACTTCCATGAAGCAAGACTACACAGAAATGACAACTACTGTAAGTAGATGGCCGTATACTTGGACATTGATTCTGCTGTCAATTTTACGAAAGTAATTGAAACCCTTTTTTATGTGAGTAATATCAGTGAATTGACTGAAATTGTGTTGTTTCCGAAATATAATAAATTGAAGTTTTCAAAAACCTTTTCTAGCATACTTTATCTTTAGAGATACTACAGTTCGATGTTTGTTTGATGGATGCAATATTTTAAAATAGAAAAAAGTATTTACGGCTTGAGTGATAAATTGTATTTACTGAAATTTTTTTGAGATGCAGTTAATTAAGTTTTTATTACTTTTGGAAAATTAAAATGGATTTGGATAGACTTTCTAATATATATTGCTTTCCATGATACAGACACAAACAGTTTCTGAGTTGAAGGACTTTGTGAAAAAGCTGAACTCATTGCCGGAGATGACTGTGAGAACATTGTTTTTGTAATTTTGATATTTCATTAAGACATCATAGTGACTATCAACTCATAGTATTCCCTAAATAATTTCCCCAGAGGCACATAAATCTTGCCCAGCATCTATCAACATTCACTTCAAAGCCTTCATTTCTTGGGCAACTTGATATGGAACATACAATTGTGGAGTCCCAGAGTTATGACATGTGAGTTAATTTTGCATATGGAGAGGTTTATATACTTGATGTTGTTATATTTTAAACTAATATAATTTCCCTCTCAATATGAATTAAGTAGGATGTGATATCATGTGTTTTGGAGGGAGCTGATGCTAAGGTTTAAATGGGTTAACTTGTTCTGGCCAGTGCCACTTGTTTTTCACTTGCTAGCCCCAAATTTTCGTAGGGGAAATTTGTAAATTATAAGTTTCATGTGATCCTTTTTATCGAGTACCTTCTATTAACCATATTTAACTGTCTAAGGTAGGAACTAGTACTTTAGTACCGTTGTTTGGAACATATTACTTTATAGCTTCTTCTACTTGAAAACTTCATGTTTTGGTTTGGGGTATATATTTTATGTTTTTTTCTTGTTTGCCATGAAAATTTGAGGATTTTTTGTCTGAAACCAACACTTTATGTGGAAAATTTAATTCGATATCAACTTTCTTGGTCAGCACTTAAAACCAAGTGTTTAGTAAACTTTGTGGACTGGCATTGAACAATGAGAAAATAAAAACTGAGATGCAATTTGGGAAGTATGCCATCAAAGACATGATTTGGATTCGACATGGCCTTGGGGTACTTTGTTTTCCTTGTAAACAAGAATGTAGTGCATCAAGTATCTGTGACTACTAACTGACTGCTGATAGAAATTTGCATATTAAACTTAAAATTGGCTTTATGTGCATAAAGCCATATTATAGTTTAGGTTATAATAGACAATTAAGCTTGATTTGCTGTCCATAATATTTGATTTTGTTTAATTTACAGCATATTATATAAATGAAGCAGCACTTATAGTTATAACTCATGGATGAATTTTAAATTACATGTCTTGATTTGCCAAAACTAATTTTATGGTATTGTTAGCTTGGTCAGTGCCGGCAATTGATTGCTGTTGAGGCATTACAGTTCACAGATGCATGTGCATAGCTAAAGGTTTTATAATATGAAACTTTGGTCATCACATATGCAGATGCTTTGATTATATTGAAGAACTGATCCATAAGCAGGAGCCTTTGACGACAGTGTTACGCCTTCTAATCCTATTTTCTGTTACTAATTCTGGGTTGCCAAAGAAGCACTTTGACTACTTCAGGCAAGCTTACATGCTTCATTGATACCTTATCCTATTTCTTTTTTTCTTCATTTTGTCACTTTTGTAGATGCATGTAGGTGCATGGGAATCCCTAACCTATAATGTTATCCCCATTTCCTTTTTGTACAATATACTAGCAGATTTTATCTTGAAGTACTTAGAGTTTTAATGTATATTTGTAACTTCCAATTAATAGGAGAGAAATACTCCATAGTTATGGATTTGAGCATGTGGCAACGCTAAACAATTTAGAGAAAGCTGGACTATTTAAAAAGCAGGTATAATACGCTAGGTGTTTAGTTGCAAATGCTAATGGGTTATGTATTTGTCTTTTAATAATTAACTCTTATTGTGCCTGTGATTCTTTTAGGAGTCAAAAAGCAATTGGCTCACTATAAAACGTGCTCTGCAGCTTGTGGTTGAAGACACTGATACAGCCAAGTAATTTCTTCTAAATGATGTGATTCTTAGACATTTGATATAATTTAAATTTTACATTAAGTTCATGGTCACAATTTGGATATTCTCTGTAAACATGGTGATGAGTGTGTGTGTGTGACAGATATAAAATACAATATACATATTTTCATTGTGAAATGATAACAAATGTTGAACTAAGCATCCCAAATCTTTAATATCTGCCCAATCACATTTAAGACTAATTTATTGTTGCAGTCTTGAAGCAATATTTTTCCCAGCTTTTTTAACAATGCTAGCTCTTCTATTGTTCCTTTGTTTATTATTTATTCTGTGGCTCTATAACCAGATTTTGTCTGTTCAAAATTAATTCATTTTGCTGTGGCAGTTAGTGACACTTCTAGCATACTGTATTCTTTGAATTTGCCTTCATGTATGCATTTCAAATCATAACGGGCTCTGTTAAGTTGTTAATATTGATTATTGATATTTGATAAGCAACTTTATAAAATTATCTACTTAGTCCTGTTTCCCTACTTACTCTTAAAAGGATTTCCTACTAGGACAGCCCCAATGATATTGCTTACGTCTTCTCTGGATATGCACCACTCAGCATTCGACTGGTCCAGCATGCCATTCGGTCTGGATGGTAAACCTGAATCCCTAATAGTGATTGTCTTCCTTGTTATTGTTTAGCATGGCAGTTAACTTTCTCGTTTCATTTTTACCTAGAAATGTAATTGTATATAAATTATAAAGAAGTTCAACTCATTTGATCTGTTGATTTCATCTCACGCATCTCTCAGTCCTAGTTGGCTTTTTGTTAAATGTTTTGCTGTTACAAATGGGTTTGTGCTAACCATAAAGTCTAGTTAAAAATGTTTAAGAAATTAGTTTTATTGTATAATTTTGTCAACAATCACATTTCAATCCATGGTACGAAAAGCAGGATATTTTATGGTCTTTGTATTAGTTATGTTGAAATTTGTCAACTTGAGCTCACCCAAAGTGATTAATCCTCTCCCAACATGGTTTAGAGAAAGAGAATTCACGTTGAGAAAGAAATGAGCAGTATAATGATAGAGGAAGACATTTTCACAATAAAATACAAAAGAAACCCCTAGAAACAAAGATTGAGTCATTTGACAAGGCATGTCAATGTCCCTACATAGCAGCAGTGCGATTCCTGTAAATAGTCCATATTCTATGATAAGGTTGAAGGTTGTTTGATATTAAACAACCACCCAATTACAGTTTTTAAAACTTCACATTTTCCCTTTTGTTATATTTATGCATGCAATACATTTTCTTTTGCTTGAATATATCTGTTGCTTGCTTGAATTTCTATGCTTGGGTGGTGAACTAAGCTAATAGTCGACCAACTGAAACATTACTGAATGTTATTGATCTTTTAGGCGTCCTGTTGAAGAAATTTTGAAGCTACTGCCCGGACCGCATTTGGAAACGAAGAGGGTTAGTACTCGTGAACTTTGATTGAATATGTTTTCTTATGTAATGTTTCCATTTGATTCATAACTGTTTGAATCAAAGTTACATATTATTCCATTCACTTTTCTTAGTAGTTGTATTTTATTGTACAGGGCGGATTCCCAAATAGTCCATCATTTGACACTTTATCAGGGGTTTCGTCCACCATAGCTAAGTATGTTTTACCTCAGTGCCAGTTTTTAAAGTTCTGCATCTCTTTATCTTGAGTAAAATGGTATCAGAAAAATGTTATAAATTCGAGGAAGTTCAATGCTTATCATTTGGTGTAAGGGTTAAATCACTACAATAAACAGTTCAAAAAATTATGCCTGTTAATAAGGTTTGTACTGATTCAGCTATATTTTGTCCACAATTATTTACTTGTTGTGGATGATATCAATTAGCTCCTAAGGTGTGGTTTAATGCCTTATGTAATCTGTTAACTGAGGTTCTTAAAAGGTAAACCTTTTAGAGCTTGATGGTTTTCATTTGAGATTGGTGTGTCAAAATTTACTAAAATTTGGAGTCTTTAAGGAATAAATCTTGTAATTCTTTTCTGACACTTTGCTTCTTTCAGAGTACCAGATGGAAGGCGTGCCCTGGTGCTTCTTGTTTTTGTTGGGGGTGTTACCTTTGCAGAGATTTCTGCACTCCGATTTTTCAGCACTCAGGTGTGTCACAGCTGTTGCCTATTTCTTAATGTCTCATAGACACTAGGTTAACCAATAACGTTTCCTATAATTTAATGTTTTTTGAATATGGTTATTAGTACATAATATATCAGGTAAACAGATATTATCTTATCTGATATATTATGGGTGAGTAGGTGGGTGCGTTTACCCCAGGGGGGATCTTGAATTATGGAAATCTGTGTCTGGTTCTCTCTTATCTTCCACCTTCAGTACGCTCAGGGGAATAGTGGAGAAATATCAGGATAACTTTCTTCTGGACAGTACGTGTGATAACATGACGTCAAGAACGCACAAAGGGTAATCAAATAAGGATCAAATTGGGAGGTTGAATAATTAAAAATAAAATAAAATCCAACCAAAATCGAGTGGATTTCTAAATACCCAATACAACTTAAGAATTTTAAAATCGTTTCCTATTTTATAACTTACCCAAACCAGAATAACCCAATTAATTCCTAAAATTTGTTTTCCAAACACATTCGCTGACTTCATGGACTCGCTGATGAATTATTGACACAGCTCTCTATGATACATACTCATGCAAAAAAGTCTCAACTGTCTGAAACGCTATAGGGACTTGGAACATCAGAGTTCTTAATTGAAAGGACCAAGGATATAATGAACTGGGATACATTGGATAGAACTAGAGGTTCTAGAAAAAAAAAATGTTCTTTAGATTCAGGCTACAGGCTTGGGCTCTCAAGATGGGATCGTCCAAGGACTGGAGTATTAGATATGGGTCTAATATGGTCCATAATGCTAAGTCTGATGTGGGAGGAGTTATAGTGGGCCATCATAATGAATGGTCTTCCATTTGGATGGTTTATTCTAGAAGGAATAGGTAGGTCCCTGTGCAGTTAGTGGTGGAATTAGCTAATTCACTTGAAGAGTACAGTTTCTGCATGAGGAGTGGGTAGCGGGTGAAGAAATCTGTCTAGGTCATTATGTCTCTTAGAAGCTGTTGCTCTGGTCACTAGCTGTACTTTTAGATCTGTTTCTCATTCAAAAATACTTCCTGTGACTATATTCTTTATTCTAGTTTTATCATTGGTTCGACCCACCGGATTGGAAGAAGGATTTCATTCGTTAGTGGTGGTTGCTGACCATGCCACTAAAATTGGCAGGCTTTTCATTCCCATGTCAGACTTAGCATTATGAGCCCTATCAGGATCTCTGAAAAAACATTGAAGGTGATCAAATCATTGCTATAAATTAAAACATAGTTCACTGGAAGAAAACACTGGGTATTTTAACTATATATATCCCTCAAATTCGACTAGCTACTTGTATAAAATTTGATTTCTTCAAGGATCTAGAAGATATTATTGAAACAGTCCCAATAGGATAGAAAAAACTGTTGTAGGGAGAGAAGCAAAAGATTGGTAGTGAAAGCAACGAGGAGAAACTGGAAAGACTATTTTGGACTTCATGTTAGAATATGTGAGGAGTAATATCTTCAAAATTAGGATGAACATGTTTTTACGTTCAAAGCAGAACCTCGGACACGAAAATGGGGATAAAATTTTATATTTTCAAGTGTACTACTGTTCAAATCTCATTTCCAATAGTGTGCTGGTGTCAAATCCCAAAAGAGTTTAAGTTTTTTTTTCATATGCGTTTATCATATAGGTATTTTGTTTAGTTCACTGTTGGACCAGCCCATGTATGTTTTGCACAGTAGGAATTATTTCTTCTTCCCTATATCCATGCTTTATCCAATTGACTGGGCATTATGAATAAATCTTTTTGATTGTTTGTTATCTTCTAATTCTCGATGTGTTTTATGTTGCAGGAGGGCATGGCGTATGATTTGATTATTGCAACAACAAAAATAGTCAATGGTCAAACCTTGATTGAAACTTTTATGGAAAAACTAGGTTGATTAATGAGTGTAGTTTTGTCAGATCATGCCGAGTATATTTGTTTGTGATGGTGAGTTTATATTGATGATGCTATACTAAGCTAGTTCTTTTCGGACAATGCCTTGGTGACAGCTTTATTGGTGCTATGTAATCCTCTGCGTTGGTTTTCTAAGAGGGACAATGTAAGGGATCATAATCTAGTCCTCTAAGGGAACTATCTGGAATTTAATAGTACGAGCGCTATTTTTCTCTGCTCTTTTTCAATGTGGCAAAGGATCTAGCATTGTATGCAATGGGTTTTTCTACTTGTATTAGTCATGTGTTATTCTTGATTTTAGTTGAATATTGTTAGAACAAGTCATCTTAAATATAATTTATTGAAAAGTTATTGTGTTTTGTACTGTACCTAATTTTTAGGTACGACCTTCTCTATTCTCTTCGCTTTCGTCTCATACATTGTATTGGAAGTCTCCAAAGTTATTATAAATACGAGATCATAAGAGATGGGAATTCATTCTCTCATATTCATTCTCTGTTTTGTATTTTTGCTCAAGGTGGTACCAGGTTGATTCCACTTTGCATGTCTCTGTTCGACAGAGAAGTTGTTGTCTGGTAGTCTGCTGCCATCGCCTGACGCTTAGGTTCGGTGCGTCTTAAGGAGCATGACCCAGCTAGGTGGTCTTGTACCCAAAAACTAATTGACGTGCCGTCACCATCTCAGTCGCCTTAAGTGGTCGAAATCCTTCTGGACCACCAATGCTCAATGCGCCAGAGCCTTCTGAGCTCATTTTCATCCTCAGTTATTTCTCTGTTGCATTATAGGACTGTGTCTGTCTCCACCTTGTTTCAACATATCTTGAGAGACTATTTCCTCTTTTTTAGGGATTTCTTTTATAATCTTTGAGAAATTAAATGAAAAAACTACCTATCTTGGTTTGCTTTAGTTGAACTTTAATTCTTTAACCAAGGTTTCCATGTTCACTCAGAAGAATATGGAAGTAGAGTACCACAAATCAAGTCCAACAGTGGAAGACAACTGATTTTCAATTTTGTGTTTTACTTTGGCAATCAGTAGAGCTTATTATTTTGATCATCTAGGTTCATTCAAAACCTGTAACTCCTTTTGGAAAAAGAACCAAAATAATTTTGCAAAGAATATCCAATGCCTCTACAATTATGCTAATAATTGGCATCTCTCACGTAATTTGATAATATACTGATGTCTTTTATCGGTGAAGCTCAATCGAGGAATTGAAGGTGGTCTTGAAATCGATTCATTAGACCTGATAAAAAAGAAGTTGGATAAATTTTATGTGATTACGATCCTTTGTACAATGAATCTAGATTTTGATCATGCTAGAGATCAAATTTTAATTCTTCAAGAATTGTTCAAGAAGTTCTTTCTATGGAAAACATAACAACTAGACTCTTTCCTGTTTCAACTCTCTAGAGTAGAAATATAATAAGAATACTGAAAAGGCCATAACTTCCATAAATAATAAGAATAACAATGATAAAAGAAATAATGATAGATTATTTTTTAATAAAGGATGATAGGAGAAAAAAATGCTTAAATTATTAAGTTTGTCCCATTAATAAAATACGATAAACAGTCTTTGAACAAGAAATACGCATCTTTGGAGAAAAATATACAAATACTGCATGACTGCAAGACATCATAAATTGTTGGGTTTGGAGGTATCTTCCTAAGTGTCATTAATTTAAAGCAGAGTTGTTTTTGCAGTTAAGCATAAGCCACAAGTGAAAATCTGTGCAGAAATAAAATATCAAGAGAAATAAAGTTTAGCAAATGTACATGAAATGAAATTTTGTTCAAGTTTAGAATAGCAAGATTTCATCAGTAACAAAGATTACAATTCCAAACTTCAAACTTACGTGATATGTTTCTCCATAGCAAACAAACAATCTGGTGAGTAAGGCTATGTTTAGATAAAATTTGAGTGTTCTAGAAATTCTAATTCACATTCCCAATTTCAAGGCACAAAATGATAAAGAAAGAATTTGTTGCTAAAAGTAAAAGTACTGGAATCTCAAGATGCTCTGAATTGTTCAGTCAAGAAAAGTGAATGCTAAACCCTCATGCACATGCTCTTTCTGAAGTATATAGATAAAAGTCCATCTATATCTGTTGTGCTGAAATTCAACTATTTATTAAAAAATGGGACAACCTGCAGGATTGATCCTAAACCACTTGGTCATGGATGCACTAGTATTATGTTCATAATTATCCAAAGAATTTAAGATGTTAGGTAGAATATGTGAATGGTTTTGATCTATTACACCACAATTCTCTAAAAGGAAAAGTGAAATGAATCTAAAGAATGAAGATACAATTGTGGCTTAATGAGCGGTGGGAATTGGGTGGAGAACTTTTATTTGATACGTTGCAATCAGTTGGCCTAGCACAGATATATACAAGATTTAAGTTAAATTAGGTGCATAGAGTTAATATTAAGTTTGAAAAAACTGAAGTCTTCACCCACCAACTTGTCAAGTTAATTGGATGTTGTCGGTATCCTTATGTTCAGGAGCAACACTCATAAAGTTTGACTTTTTGAATATCATTGTGAGAGTTTGACCTATTAGAGTATATTAGTATTTTACATCCTTTCATGTGAAGCATTAGATCAAAAGAAGAGAAATTACAAAACAAAAGTCATTCGTAACTCTTAATTTTGTTTAAAGAAGACAAAAGCTCTGCATATATAATAATTATGTTTCAACCCCGTGTGAAAACTACTAACTTCATGCACACTTAAGTAATTTTTATGATGTTAAATAAGACTTAAATCTAAATATGTTTTTTTTCTTATTAATAAACAACTTATGAGGTTTGGACATTGCGTGTTCCGTGTCCGACACGTATCGAACACTGATACAAGTATGACATGTATCTGTAGAGTGTCCAATTTAAAAGATATTTTCTTGAATATCTTACAATTCTAATACAGTACCAACATAATTTTAAAAGGAACTGATACACTAATATTCTAAATACTCATAAACTTATCCGACTAACTGTCATTTTAACGTACTTAAGGTTTAAATATTTATTATAAAAATAAAAAACAAATCTTATATATAATTAAGAATATTTAAATTATATATGTTTCTTTTTACTTTAAATTTTAGATATATGAATTAGATTAATTTTTTATTATATTTGTTAATTTTGTTCATAGATTTTTAAATAGATAAATCTTAATTATCAATTTATATTTATAGTGACATAAATTTGTGTCACCATTTTTTATAATTTGGAGATTATACGTATTGGAATATTCGTATTGGAATATTCGTATATGTGTCGTGTCAGTATCAGTACCTTTTACTGTGCAATTTATTCTACTATGCTAGAAGATTCTATATGCAAGAAAAGTTTGCAGTGGGCTGTCCATTCTGTTTTGTATTTCTAAGTGCGTGATACCCTTAAAAAGTTTTTCCTGTAGAAGGAACACATACAAGATGCCCTTTCCATGTCACTATCCTTTTATTGTCAAGGATTTGATCCCAAGCCAACATGAACACTAGCAGAATGGTTAAGCAATTTCACAGAAGTTATTACTTATCCATCAAATCTCAAAGAATTCCTTGCTAGGTATCACATGCATTGATATTCAATGCCAAACCCTCAGTCGCTTGTGTCCAAAACTATGCATTGGTTGTTGTGACAATAAATAAAATAAGGTTAATCGTGAGAGAAAGAGGTCCAACCCTAAGGAAAGGGAAAGGTTTGAGGAAAGAAAAGAGGAGGGGACCTCATATTTTGCTCTTAGTATTATTAGATGATTAGCCCTTTGAGATAGATGCTGACTGTGGCCTGATTTGTGCCTTGACTAAAGAAAGCAAAATATTACAATAGTTTTAGCTTTAATTATTATGGAAACTTACCTAACATTTTCCATAGAGATCCAACTCTGTCACGTAATCTAGCTAACACAGTCTTTATGCATGAACTAATAAGGATTCCACTTGAAAGAGAAACAATAATTCAACTTTATGAAGAGAAGGGTGAAGGGGGGGAGAGGGAATGTCCTTTTATGAAGGGTGTATTGGAAATTATATTGCTCTATGGAATCATGCATGCTACATGTGAAGTGGGACAGAAGAAACATTTGATAGAGATGGAGCCCTTTTAAGAAGAAAGTTGGAATTGGCTGTCTTTCTATATAGGAGTTTTTCATTTCATATTTATGCTTTTCTAGTCTATGAAAGTACATCAAACTGCTTCTGAAATTCCAAGAATAGGCTTCAATTATGTGTGTCTCCAAGAAAAAAAACACTATACATCATATCATGTTCAGAGAAATATTATTTGGGGAAGGTAAATTATAGGGAAAAGAAAGGACCTGTACTCAACTATGTGACAAGGAAGAGTTTTGCATGCTCCTGATTATACTAGTGACTTCCTTTCGTCTATGATATCATATCAACGAGATGTCTAGAAGAAAAGCACTGTAATATGGGACCTTTAAACTTCAAATCCTCGAAGTACATTGATTCCAAATTTCAAGTATCAGATTGATCAGATTCATGGTGGCTGTGAAATATGATATCAGATTGATCTTTTTCTAATTATAATTCTGAAAATCGTATCACTTTAAGAAAAATAATTAACAATTTCAAATATAACAATGACGAATGATTAAAAAGAGTGGTTTTACACTCAATTTTAGCAAGTCAATACAACATACTTGTAACAGCTATACATCTGTAGTGTTCATATAGTATTGAAAATTATTGATTGACAGAAATGACATTTTCCTTAACAGTTGATAGAAAATTATTTTAAAGTAATGTTTATACTATTTTAATGTCAAAGTTATTAATGAATCAAATATTTCTTTTTAGTATATCAAATTCACATTTTAAAAGTTTTTGATCATTGAAAGGAGGGTTTATTTTATAAATAAAATGAACATGATGTGTTTTTTCTATATAATAGATATGATTACAAAGCTGACAAAGATATCATTATGCAGCAAAGCAATAAATAAAGTTCCACACCATGCACCAATTTTCCAGGAATGGCACGAACAGATATTGTGAAACTTTGCCTTTTACAAAAGTAATTTTTTGTTGAATCCTCATCCCTTCTTGTTTCTTTTTACTTTTTATTTCTGCTGAGTATCAACTAAACAGTTAACTGAAATAATTTGGAATAAGTTTAAGCAATGAATTAACCAAGAGGCCATGATTGGTTCTTATGCAACTCGATAGTTACTTTTCGGAATGGGAGATGATTTTAGTTATCTTTTCATTATTTATATTTCTTCTATAAGGAATTATTCTACCCAAAGGACCTTCCTACATACAAGAGAATTGGATTGATTTTTATACAATGATTGATGTGGTGTAAATTGTAAACTATGCATTAAAACTGATTATGAAAAAATGAAACTTTAAATTCTTAAAAATATTTGTTGGGCCAACGTACGTGGACAAATCAATTTTCGATCACGACTTAATAGAATTATTAAACAGGACAAAGATGGAAGAGTTTCTGTATAAGACACAACAAATCCACCAACTCATGGATTAAGAAATTCAGAACAACTCACTTTTTGTAAGTCACATTATTATTCTGAATTTCAAAAGCAAGTCACTGATCTTACCTTGGATTTTATTTAGCTTGCCATAAACTATGGACATGGAAAACAGAAAAAAGGCAAACCCCAAGACAAGAAACGTAAAAAGACAAGTAGAAGACAAAGAAAGGTTAGAAAAAACAGGCAATGGGTTATGAGGAAGCAAAAGTTGTACAAGGGTGTTCCTCATATGTTCCAATCACAAGACATAACTCACTCTCTGTAAGCACAAAGGGATATCTTGCTTTTAGGTCATGCTATATTAAGACATTGTAACTGTAAAATAGTGATGCCTAGCTACTAGCTGCTAGCTACTTCCATACATAACACACACACACCCACACCCACAAGCATTTATTGTTCTTACATCACTTATAAATTTCATCTTTCGTTTGTTAAACCATATTTTGATCATCAACACTTGCAAGTTTCTTCCTTGTTGGAAGAAGTAGATGGACCTTATGTGGTCAGAGCCACGTCCATCATCTGAAAATGATCTGAAAATTCCATTTTCAGAGAATCTTCCACCTTGCTCAAAGCCAGTGCTACTACCTTCCATGGATATCCAAAAGGAGGGGAAGGAGGACAAAGAACATCCCTATGAGTCTGCTCCAGCACACCTTGCACTGGATTCAGGTGATGAGTCAAAGCCAGAACTCAACCTCATCAACTATATTGATACAAATTTGTCCATGAACTCCTCAGAATCTAGTCATGGAGGAGCTCACGGTGATGAATTGGAGCCAAGGATATTCTCATGCAACTACTGCCAAAGGAAGTTTTATAGTTCGCAGGCTCTTGGGGGGCACCAGAATGCACATAAGCGTGAAAGAACTTTGGCAAAAAGAGGACACAAAGCCGGTGCTGCAGCTGCAATGGATTTTGCACACAGGTATTCCAGCATGGCTTCTCTGCCTTTGCATGGCTCCTATAACAGGTCACTTGGAATTCAGGCGCATTCTATGATCAGCAAACGCTCTTTTCAAACACAAATACCCTCTTTTGGTTTGTCCCATTCTCATGCTCAAAACTGCTGGCAGAAGAGGCCTTTGTACTCACACCAGGCAACTGAGGCAGAAGCTGAATCACCCTTGGATGGTGGCATCCAACGGCTAGGGAAGTTTTCTCCAAGGCTGGTGCCAGAGGGATTTGGAGGCTACTGGTTGGATAGTATTAACCATTTGAAGACTAAGCAAGAGGAGTTGCACAAGCTTGACTTGTCCCTCAAACTCTAAGTGCAGCCATTCATATACATCCCATATTAATTGTATCTCATCTCTTTTCAACAAGAGCTTTTTGTCTTTTTTCTTTTTTTTTTCAATTTGTGATCATGTATCACTAGTTTACAGCAGTTGTAAATGCATCTTAGCAGCATAAAAACCAAAGTTCGTGTCTTGATATTATCTGCTTTGATTTGAATTAATGGATTCTTCTGGGTTTATTTGGAAGTTAATAATAAACCTTCCTGGGTTTTCAATAGCATTAGTCAATTGAAGCTCCAAAGCTCGTAGACTTAGCAGGGTAGGAAAGTTAGGTGAACTAAATCTTAAACTAAATGCACCCAAATTTTCTCAATTAACTACGATCTTGCGGAGCCAATCAGCATTCTCCACTCATTTGAGCCGTTTAAAGTTTGATTCCACAAATATCCATTTAAGGGTCTGCATGTGTCAGAAACACAAGCAAGGTTCTTAATAAATTAATTGGTAGAGTTGATTTCACTTAGGCAATATTTTGTTCAAGATTCTACTTTGTTATTTGTTAGTGGTATCCTACTTTTGGACAGTGCTATAGGCATCTTGTACTCCCAGGATTAATGTGCAATATCACCACTCATCTGGGGGATTATTGCAGTTTCTTTTCTCAGTCCCATTAAGAAAAAAAGATAAATTTTGTGAGTGATCGTAGTTATATTTGACAGGGCAGTTAATTGTCAACCTGGGAGTGTTGGGATGAAGGTATATCTGTCTCACATTTTGGGTGACAAAGGCCCACGGTAGAGACTTGGATACTAGTGAGTGTCGTTGTTATAAATTCCTATGCAAGGTTGGTCCACCAAAATGTACATAAAATTTAATGGTTGTGATTGTCCAAGTGACTCCTACTTTGACCCACCTGCAGTTGGAGAAATGGACCTTCTCTATTGGGATGAAAGAAGTAGGTGAGGCAAAGACATGTGAAAGTAAGCTGCACAATGACACTCGGCTATGCTTTCACATCATTGCAAAAGAAATACATTTAATTATTCAGAAGCTTCAATTTTTTTGATCCCCTTGATTTCGTGCCTATATGTTAGGGGACCCCACGAATTTGTTGGTCCATATCTGGGTGATGTTTACAACCTAATCTCGTGTTAATAATGAATAAGTAACTGAAAATGTAGTGATTAAAACAGTTAACAATCATAGTAATCTGAAACTAACAGGATATGGTGAAGGGACAGTGGGAATATCTGTGATGTTTGGGGGCATGAGAATCTGGTATCTTTTGCCAAATGTGTCATAGCACCTTGGTTGGGCTGTCTATTTTGGTTGTGGTGGCATGCCTCAGTCTTCACCGCACCATTTTTCATAAAATATAAACAACCTTTGCTTTTGCCTCTCCACCAAGAAAGAATGAAACACTTTAATTTCACCAATACAAGGGGCTTCTTATTACATGGACCATCATTTTTCTAAGATTAGGTTCAATTTTGAAGCAAAAAACTGCGTCTTCTTCATAAGATCTTATATGATAATCAAGCTCGAGATAGTCCGTCGCATTCGGTGAATGTAGGCTAAGAAATTTGATTTGACATCAACATCTTAGTTAGGCTGCTGAGACTGTATCGTATATGCTACCTTTTTTGTTTTATTCTGCCTGTACTTTATGCCTTTTATCACACAAGGATTATTTATTTACTATTTTCTCTTTTGGTAATAAGTTGAAGTTATTATATTAACTTCATTGGGAAATTCTAAGTGAGGCCTTTGTCTCTGGATATTGTAAATGTGGATGATGAAATTTTGGAAGAGGAGTAGACTTTGCCATCATTAATCTCATTTGAAATAAAGAAAAGTATTCTCTTAAATTTGTAAGTTCAATAATGTCATAGATTTACAAACTTGTTTAACATTTTTATGTATATGTACATGTAACTTGACAATCAAGGTAGGGTAAGGTGTAACATATCTCCACCATTGCACTTGAAACATCAAAAACAATTTTTTTCAACTTTATTATATTCACAGTTTCTCTTTAATATGATATAATCCAATCTAATGAATCATGGTAACAAAAAGAAAAGGTGGATAATAAAACTTGATAAATTCAATAATGTATTTTTTTAAATATAGGTTTGTCATTTCACCTTCTTATGGGGTGCAGGTTTAAAAATATGGGGTACAGAATGCAATGTCCTTCTTTCTAAAAAGAGAACGAGAGTTTGGGCCTTCAACTTTGTTAGCAAACCCACAAAAGTAAAGGGACTGGACCATGCCATGTTTCTAAATACACACACTGTGTTGGTTGTTTAATTCTAGTGTGTTTTAAAACAGTTTCTGATTTATTATGTTAACATACTTGGATTTAAAAAAATAAGTGAACAAAAACAATGTACACTCACTTATTTTTAAGTCGAATTTTATATTTTAAGATAATTTTTAATCATAAGTTGCTAACAAAATAAGTGTATGATGACAAATTTCACATATAGAGAGATTGAATTATTCCCAGAATAATTTTAAGAGGTTTCATTTTCATGATTCATTTTCTTTCAATTTAATCATTCTAATACATATTTATTTTGAGAATTTGGTAAAAAAAAAAGGTTAAATTTATTAATGCGGTTATATTTTATCACAGATTCAGTCTGAGTCTAGAAGATTGATCACTTTCGCTGATTACATGTTTAGTTTCTCCTAATTAGAATTTAGAACAACCTTTTGACTAGCAAAGCATAATGTTTTCAGCGAAGAAACATTCTCAATTTTCTTCCTCTTAATTTCCGTTTTTTAACATTATTATAACATCAAGTCGTCATAAATTTCATCGCCTTTAACTTTGTGCCCACTGTTTATTCTTTTTCATTAAAGTAAAAATATATTATTTCAAATCTATTACCACTTTTTTTGGATTTCGTTCCTATAAAGATAAATAAATTATATAATAATTGGTATGAGTTGTTATTAAGAAAATAAACAATTATAGTCTATTTATTTATCATGTATGTATTTATAATATTGATTATAATTTTCTTATGATTGAAATTAATTCGACGATGAATAACCCTCGTTAAAAAAAAAAAAATCGCTACGTCTAATGCGAATTTTCTTTTCAATCACTTTTTTCTTTCCTACAAAATTCAAACAAGATCCCGAAGGTACATCCTCAAATTCATTCTAACAAGAAACATATTGGTAAGTGAGTTTATGTTATTATATTTTAGTCTATCCTTGAAATTAATTTTCTTTCTAATGAACTTATTCTATTTTTTTCCTCGCCATTTCTTGTTGCACACGTGACACATTGCTGCATGCAGCAATATAAACGATGACGTTTATGCTTAACAGGTTTGCTTTTTACTTCTTGTCCTTACTGATATTAACAATACTCAATTTGAGTAATGTTGATGTTAGCTAATGTAAATTTTTGCAACATCATGTGAATCTGCACTATGTTCTCTGTCTCACTCTCTCTACTATTCTGTTATTGTTTTGTTCTTCACATGTTTCTCTGTTTTTCCTCTGTTCGTCATTCACTTCATGATCTGTTTTTTTTTTTCATAGTGTAGAACTTTTTAAAGAAAAATAAATAAAAATAGTTGGCATTTATTCAGTTGCCTAATTCACTGTGATTGGATATTTGAGTTAAAATGTCAAGTTCATATATGAAAGAGGTTGGAAATGGGTGATGCCAGTTAAGCAAAGAAATTTGCCAATTTTGTTCCCCATGATCGTGAACTTACTTCAAGTAACACTTGCGTGTAAGACAAAGGAATTTGCTTTACTATAATTAAGATTTTTTGAGACACGTTGATGTGACTTTTTTCATTCAATTATTATGAGGATTTCTACTAATGCAGGGTATAAGTTTGTATTATGTTCAAGTAGCTTATTTTATTTCATTTACATAATATAATCAATTCATCTTTTTATATTTTTCATTTATACTCATTTTTGTTTCTTTGTTAAAAACATTATCAGATACAAGCTATAAAGAAAAGTTCTTTAGTTCTTTTATTTTCATTATAAAAAGCGTGTTTGAATATAAGTCAAGAACTTTTCAGAGTTTAGCTACTAAGAGTATATTCTAATAAAATTAAAAACACGGAAAGACTTTTCTAATTTAACTTTTCAATGGATTCTAAAATATGAGAGTGTTATTTGTTTTGCAACTCAACATGAAAAAAAAAAATTCTTTTAATTTTGAGTTATAAATCATAGAACTTTTGGAGTTACATATCAATACTAATATTCATAAGTTTGAAAAATATTGTATAAGAAAAGTATCATTCTTATGAACATGGAGAAATTATGCGTCTTGCAGAAAAATTAAGTACAATGCAATTATTGTCAATGATAAATTATTATTTTTACTATATAAAAGCAAAATGAAAAGACAAATCTTTTTCAAATTAAGGAGAAAATTATATTTGGTTACCTTTTCCGCTTTGATAGTATACGGGTACATTCATTCATCTCACACGTACATATTCATATGATGGTGATGTTATTTTGCTATAGATATATCATTGATGAATATTTGTAGAATTATTGTAACCATACATCTCGATCAATGCGTGTGCTGTCATCATCTTTCAATGATAAAGTGATATTATTTTTGGCATATATACTCTGTTTCCAAATTAAACTACTACCCTTTTGAAGCAGTACGGTTAAAAATTATACATTGATGTTTGCCCAAATTAAAGGAGAAAATAACTTATATTGCTCATAATTTTGCATTAATGATCAATGTTCAATTATTATGATATTTAAACAGCTAGGGAAGGAAAAAAAAGTGTGCTACACATGCATATTATAGCTCCTAAAATCTTGCAATTAATTGCTTAAAGGATCTGTATCATGACATTTTAAGATTTTTCACAAGGTTGAGAAAGTGGAAAGTGAAATCCACTACAAACAGAAGAAAACAGTAATTCAAAAGCTTTTTCTTTCTAATCCATGCATGGAGAGATTATAATCGAAGAAGCACTTGCATTTTGTGGACAAGTTATCTTTGAATAAGTGAAACATCTATTTTTGTTTTTTATAACTCAAAATTAATTTATAATAAATTAGAAAAATTTACATGAAAGAATTTCTATAAATTAATTTTAATTCACGAAAAAAAAAATAGTCTTAATTTTTTTTCAGGAGAAAAGTTAGTTCAAACAGTATAAATATATAATGCATTTCTATGGAAAGGTATTTTCTCATTGAAAATCATCACTCCATGGTTGTTTATGATTTCTATACATAATTATAAAAGCACGCGTAATGTTTGCTTTTTGGGTCGTTTGGTTGCTGAAATGCTGGCACTCAAAACCACTTTTTGGGAATATAGATTCCAGAAGTAGAAGTGAAGTATGGATTAATGATAACAACCTAAAAACCACTACGTAAGAGGTTTGTTAATTTCCTAAAATTTATTTGGAAGAGAAGTTATGTATGTGTGAGGATATTTTTGAAGATAAGTTTCATGTAAAACTAAATGCTTGTAAAAACTATTTTTATCACTTTTAATTAAAATGAGTTTTGAAGGTAAAATTAATTCTACTTACCAATAATCAAACTTTTGTTTATATTTTACTGTTTTGCTAAAACCGCGTTTAATAGAAAGTAAAATGACTTTCAATACTTTCTGTAATCAAATCAAAGACCACCATGTCGATAGCAAGAAACTAAAAAGAAAAGAGAGAGAAAAATATTATCGCATTAAGATCTGTATAAATTTTTATAATTTCGTTTGGAGACATGAAACATACAAATTTCAAAGTTACGAAGGCGAATGAATTAGTTTGTTACAGTATATTATTAATTGCCAATAAAAGAACAGTTTATTAGAAACTGGTGATCATAATTACTTGAATGCTTGAAAATTCATTAATTTACATAAGAGAACTTTTATCAGCCATTTTTTGTCATTAATTCATGTTATTTTTCTTGTATTGAGTTTTTTTTTTTTTTTTTTTTATTAATTTTTTTTTTTTTTTTTTCTATTTTGAAATATCTAATGTTATTTTGATTTAGTCAATCTCAATTTATATTAGTTTACAAGTTTGAACATTAACATGTCAAGTTAAATCGAAAAGATCTGTTATTTTTATATACACAACAATTTATCCAGTTATTAATACCAAAAAATTCCCATATCTAAAAATCTGAAGTTTATATATTCAGATTATTTAATTTTAAATATCTTATTTCTTTAATTTCTTATATGTAATAAAATGAACTTTTTCCACACAATCAAGATATCTCTTCTCATTCTTAGTAAATTTGTTCGAAGAATAACAGATGCAAGTATCTATCTATTATCATAACTTTTAATTATAGTGTATACAATTATATATTTATTATACATTTTAATAAACATTTATTTTGCTTTGATCTGCACTTTAGAGGTTTCTAAATAACTAGTTAAAGAATAAATGGTATTGCAAATCAGTTTACATGTGCTGCAACAAAGTTTTGTGATCTCTTATTTGATGTTCACAAAGCAAAAATAAAAGTCAGGGGGTATATATATATATATATATAGATGTGTGTCTTAATGATTTTTATTCATTAATGTGTAAAGTATCAATTAAATAATATTTTGAGAGATGCTCAGAAGAATTTTGACAGAAGAAAAAGTTGACGGAGTAGAATGTGCATGCGAAAGCGAAATATAAGGGTGTGACAAAATCAACAATGTTTTTGCTAAGTTGGACATTGCCAATGAAATACAAAGAAAAGTGAGGTCAAATATAGCAGCTATAACCCTAAACATGGCTTCACTCTTTCATAACCTTGCAGAAGAAAACTGTGATGTGAGCCACGTACCCTTCAAGACCTCGTTATTATTGCTGGTAAATAAATACACACTCACACCACTTGTGAAGGTTATTATTAAAGTACATGTCTACCTATACTTCATGATTTAGGCATCATCATTATCTGTCTTATGCACACTAGCTACTTGCATATACTTCTGTTAGAACATAGCCCATTTGTTTATTAGTTAAGTCGAGATCAAGTCAAAGCATGGATTCTCTCTCTCTGACTGCACCAATGTCTTCATAACCATTTCCTACACACACTTGAATTAGAAAATCTTGAAGGGTGAGTGATAAAATGTGTTGGTTGTAATGTATATGTATTCGGAATTGGTTTAGGATTTTGTGTTTAGATTTAGGGTTAACTTTGAAATGTATATGTATTAGGATGAAGAGAGGTAGGGTTAATCCGATAAAATGAGAGTGACCCACCAGAGGTGAAACAATAAAATTACCCTATTGGAAAAGGAGGGAACTGGGTGGGGCCATGATTTCATGGAGGAGAAAGCCGCAAAAGACTATTATATAAATGAGTGTTACCACCTTCTCTTCTCCATCACCACTTCACTTTCACATTCTCAAAGACGCTTCACCAACAAGTTTCAAGCACCAATCACCATCATGGCTAGACCCCAACAACGCTATCGTGGTGTCCGCCAGAGGCACTGGGGCTCTTGGGTCTCCGAAATTCGCCACCCTCTTTTGTAAGACTCACTCTTTCTTCTTAAATCTTAACCCTTTTCATTTCACTGTTATACCCACTTTTACTTCTTCTGTGTTATATATAGTTTCAATGATGTAACATGCGAATTAACGTTGTTTGTTGGTTTTTTCTAGGAAGACAAGAATATGGCTGGGAACGTTTGAAACAGCGGAAGATGCAGCCAGAGCGTACGATGAAGCAGCGAGGTTAATGTGCGGGCCAAAAGCACGCACCAATTTCCCTTACAATCCTAGCGATCCCTCTTCATCGAAGCTCCTTTCTGCTACTCTAACTGCGAAGCTACACAAGTGTCACATGGCCTCTCTCTCCCTTCAAATGAGCAAGCAGAAGGAATCGCAGAAAGAAGCTGAAGGGTCATCCAGTTCAGGCAATGCCGTTGCGGGAACGAGCGGGGACACAACGGGGTTCAGATGGGCAGAGAAGAGACACGAGGAAGTGCAGTGGGTAGGAGAAGAGCATGGTGAAGTGGGAGATGCAGAACAGCAACAATTTCAGCCAGTTCTTGAAGATGATCACATTGAACAGATGATTCAGGAGCTTCTTGATTATGGGTCAATGGAGCTTAGTTGTGTTGACTAAGTCTAGCTAAGGTCTAAAAACGTAGCAAGCATGAGGAGAGGGATGGTGCTATTTACTAATGCCCCCATGTAATAAAATATAGTGAGCTTTAGACTTTAGTAACATAGCAGAGTTTTCACCATCAGTTTCAATCACTCTTCCATTTAATGGTCAAGCATGTGGAACCAGAATGTAATCAATCATACAAAATCCAACGCATGCATATATGATGTGGACTATATTCTAGATAGCATAACATCAAAAGACTCAAATTTCCGCACTTCTATTTTTGTTTATATCTGGTTAAGACCAAAATTCTTCAAAAGTGTAACATAGATGTGGGACCTATGCTGTCTTAGACATCATATTTATGTCTTCTTAACAACCATTATTATAAACCATCAAGAAAACGGGGCCAATCATATAACTAGTAGTAAAATTGATCTTTGTTAACAAACTTGAACCATTGCATTAAGAAGGTAAAGACGAATTAGTGCAACCATTTTGGCAGTAGGAGTGGATAGTAACGTTTTACTTTGGGTGGGGATCATCAAAAACTGCCCAAACATAAAGTCACTACTTTGGTTTGGTGTGTATCCAAGAAATCCAAGAAATGTGAACATTGCAAATAATGCCAAATTGAATGACAAAGGGTGGCAATGTGAAGTGACATAGATGGACATTACTTGCTAAACAATAAACATTCTTATTGTTTTCCCACTTGCTTTTTCTAGTCGATAACACACCAGAGGACCCTTTTTCTATTCTCTTTTGAACTATCCTTCCATCCCCTATCCTTTGTTCCTGCAAAAGCACAACTTTTGACCCACGTACTCCTCTTTTTTACGAATCGCAAGACATCTCCATTCACAACTCCTTTTATTTTTTTCCGGATTTCATGAACCCCCTTATTATACTATCTCCTTTTTATATTAAAATGCACAAATTACACTCTTCTAAATCTTTAGCTAAACACTCAGTTCTTGAATAGATTTAATAATATCGCATTTACACATCTTATTTTATTGCATGTCATGCATAAAAAAGAGATGGACACAAAATTTAATGTTGCATGAATTAATGTACCCAAAAGTTGTATGTGTATCACTTTTTTCTTTATTTCGCATGCATCTTTTGATCAAGACAATCTAACTGGAGATACATTTGAGCATTAAATATAATTAAACACCATACAAGGTCTAATTTCTTTGGCTAAAGTGACTAGAGCCAAATGATAAAGAAAATGCATGTCTTTAACAAATGAGGCTGTGAATTGAGCCATCCAGAATAGTCTCGTCGATTGAAAAAATAACAACTGAATAATTATGTAAAAAAAAAAAATGGTACTCTAGTGCGTCGTCAAATCTCAACCGATAGCTTGGTTCACATGGTTGCTCTCTTCTCACCTTTCTTAGTGTTTATTCAGAAGAAAAATAGCAATTGGTAGCCTTATCTGTCACTTTTGTGATGCAATTAATTCTTCAGCCGGCAACTTTAAGCATGTGCATGGAGAATGTCCTCCATGCTTACAATCAAGACAATGTTTGTTTCCAACAACACGGACCAGTATGTCCCTTCAAATTGCAATCATGCCAAACTCATACTATCATTGTTCTGATTGCAGGGCAATAGTACACACTACATAGAAAATAGTGTCAAACATTGCAGTTAGTGATCATAATAAATTGAGGTAAATTTCACATTTTCTTGTGAAGTTTAAATGCATATTATATACCAGATTTATCAAGTGCAAAATTAAAAATGAAGCTACAAAACCACAAATGGGCTTAGTGTTTTCTGTGAGTTAGTGGGTTCTTTTTGCATGCGAAATATGCTGGCGGGGTGAAAAGAATGGCTGGTATAATCTTAAAATTTTTATGCTTCATCATTTTTTGGCTACTATGTTGATCTAACTTTCGTAAATTTAAATCTTTGTAAAGGTGGGTGGGACAAAAAATGCCACTATTTTAACTTCATGCCTAATGATTATTCATCCACCTGGTAATTGATTTTGTCTCCCACAACCGTTTAAAAGCACAAATTTGATAATCTTAATGACATGACTATGAAAACTATATTTCGGTGTATAGCTGAATCATAATCTCTTTGATGAGATGTTCAACCTTCTCTTCCCCAAATAGAAGGATACCATAAATCATGGTCATATCTCAGTCTAACCTAGTTAAGATGCTAAGCAATAGGCCTTCAATCGATTTGGCCTGAATCATATAAGTGGTACAAAAAGAGGAAAACTCTTCTTGGAATAACAACTGATAGTGACAAATTGAAACTATTCTAGTTAAATCTGTGAAACCACAAGTACACCCGGAATCAAAAAGTTTGCAGTCATTTTAATTAAGATCCGGAAAAAAAAAAAACTGTTTGATGCTAGTTCTGCAAAAAAAATAAAATAAAATAAAAAATAATCTCCAAACGGGTTGTACTTGTACAGTTCTTGCTCTACTACTACTTTTGGTTCATTGGAATCAAATAATTCTATTTCACTTACCCAAAAGGGAAGGCTTCAAACTGAAACGATCCAATGAGTGAAATATATGTCATGTGAAAAGAAAATTTCTTGAAATAAAAAAAAATACTTGGGCCATAAAGTTAGTCCAATGGGTTTGGACCGAGTTTGTATATAATCGAATTGGGCCTATGTCCATGTGTAGAGAAGTGAATGATGAGATTGGGTGGCACGTGGGAGAAGTGATGGGAGCGCATGACTGGGGTCAAAAGGAACACCACGAGTCCCGGTGCTGAGCTATTTTAGTGTCCATTTTGTGACGTTAGTTATGAAAAAAAACAAAAAGAGAAAGAATGAGAGAAAGAAAAGAAAGAGAAGAGACCGAGTTTGTTAGTTAACGAGTGGGACGGAGTGATTGTAGAATATCTTTACATAGGGAAACTCTCACTCACACACTGCCAAGAGGCAAAATAATTATCATTCTTCTTCTGTTCCTTTCCTTATATATATATTAACACTTCGACACTTTTTTCTCAAATAAGAAACTAAACAACAACATGGGAGGTCTCGAAGACATCAAGAACGAGACAGTGGATCTCGTCAGTTTCCTGTCTCCTTTTCTTTCTTTCTAGTTATATATATATATTCTCGGATTTATGTTATTACAATGCAACGTGGATTTGTGTTTTGCAGGAGCGGATTCCTGTAGATGAAGTGTTCCGAGAATTGAACTGTACCAAGGAAGGTCTCACAAATGAGGAAGGCCAAAAGAGGTTGCAAGTTTTTGGACCAAACAAGTTGGAAGAAAAGGAGGCAATCATCAACTCATTCATTCATTCATTCTTTCTTTTCCTTCTCCATAACATTAAATCTTTTAATATGTATACTAAGCTCTGCATAAACATTATATTTCTTTCATCAATCAGGAAAGCAAACTGCTTAAATTCTTGGGTTTTATGTGGAACCCTCTCTCATGGGTCATGGAAGCCGCTGCCATCATGGCCATTGCATTGGCAAATGGAGGGGTAATGGCTTCTGCATATGCGCTTCGAATGAGTATTTGTTTATGGCATTTGCTCTCATTTCCCAATCTGTGTTGAAACGTGCAGGGTGAGCCCCCCGACTGGCAAGACTTTGTGGGAATAGTGGTGTTGCTATTTGTGAACTCAACCATCAGTTTCATTGAAGAAAACAACGCAGGCAATGCTGCAGCAGCGCTTATGGCAGGCCTTGCTCCCAAAGCCAAGGTATACTGAATGATGATGAAGGTGTTGCAAGCTATGAATTAACTTGTTTGCTGTATAACATGTGAGTGGTTGGCATGCAGGTTGTGAGAGATGGAAAGTGGTCCGAGGTGGACGCTAGTATACTGGTACCAGGAGATATAATCAGCATCAAACTGGGAGATATCATCCCAGCTGATTGCCGTTTGTTAGAAGGAGATGCCCTCAAGATCGATCAGTCTGCACTCACTGGTGAATCATTACCTGTTACTAGGAACCCTGGTGATGAAGCCTTCTCTGGTTCCACAGTCAAGCAAGGAGAGATTGAAGCAGTTGTAATCGCTACTGGGGTTCATACCTTCTTCGGTAAGGCTGCTCATTTAGTCGACAACACTAACCAAGTTGGCCATTTCCAAAAGGTACTATAATATCAATCTTTTGCACTATCTGTCTGTGTTCATTTCTGTTGTAAACTCTTATTTTCTAGGGAACAAATGCAACTTTATAACTCATGTGACTTTGTATGGTAACGATCAGGTGTTGACAGCCATTGGAAATTTCTGCATTTGCTCCATTGCTGTGGGGATGATCATAGAAATTGTTGTCATGTATCCAATTCAGCACCGGAAGTACAGGAGTGGAATTAACAATCTCTTGGTCCTTCTCATTGGAGGGATTCCCATTGCCATGCCAACAGTCTTGTCAGTAACGATGGCTATTGGTTCCCACAGGCTCTCGGAGCAAGGTGCTATCACCAAGAGGATGACAGCCATTGAGGAGATGGCTGGGATGGATGTTTTGTGCAGTGACAAGACTGGCACTCTGACACTTAACAAGCTTACAGTGGACAAGGCTTTGATTGAGGTAATTGAGAAGATGACGGAAGCCTCTATTATTTGGGGAAAATCAATTGTTTTGCAGCTGTTGAAAAAGTTATTTGTCATGTATACAGGTTTTCGCAAGAGATTGTGACAAGGATACAGTAATTTTGCTTGGAGCTAGAGCCTCCAGAGTGGAAAACCAAGATGCTATTGATACTTGCATAGTTGGAATGTTGGGTGATCCAAAAGAGGTGTGTAACAATCCTCATTCTACAAAATTAAACATGAACAAACCAAAAGAGATATGGAATAGTTAATGGCAAAAAACTTATTCTGTTTGGTGCAGGCTAGAGATGGCATTACAGAGGTACATTTTCTGCCATTTAACCCAGTGGAGAAGCGCACAGCCATAACATATATAGACTCTGAAGGTAATTGGGCCCGAGTAAGCAAAGGTGCACCAGAACAGGTAATTAGTGCACAACACTGAACCAAGTTGATACAGATACATTTGATAGTTACATGTAAATTAATGAAACCTGTGCTTGCATATTAAATTTGTTGTCAGATTATCGAACTCTGCAACCTTAGGGAAGACGTGAAGAAGAAGGCTTTATCCATTATAGGTAAATTTGCTGATCGCGGTCTTCGTTCTCTTGCTGTGGCGAAACAAGACGTGCCAGAAAAGAACAAGGAGAGTGCTGGAGGCCCGTGGCAGTTTGTGGGTCTGTTGCCACTTTTTGACCCACCAAGACATGACAGTGCAGAGACTATAAGACGCGCTCTTCATCTAGGAGTTAATGTGAAGATGATTACAGGTGATCAGCTAGCCATTGGCAAGGAAACTGGTCGCAGACTTGGCATGGGAAGCAACATGTATCCTTCTTCATCCCTCCTCGGTCAGAATAAGGATGAGTCCATTTCTGCCCTTCCTATTGATGAACTTATTGAGAAGGCTGATGGATTTGCCGGTGTCTTCCCTGGTAAATCATCACGGTTTGTTGATTAATTAAAACTTCAACTTTCATTCATTTTGATCTCTAGTCATTTCAAATATGCAGAGCACAAGTACGAGATAGTAAAGAGACTTCAGGAAAGGAACCACATATGTGGGATGACAGGAGATGGTGTGAACGATGCTCCTGCACTCAAAAGAGCAGATATTGGGATTGCTGTGGCTGATGCAACCGACGCAGCACGAGGTGCATCTGACATAGTTCTCACTGAGCCTGGCTTGAGTGTGATTGTGAGTGCTGTGTTGACCAGCAGAGCCATCTTCCAAAGAATGAAGAATTACACCATATATGCTGTTTCTATTACCATCCGAGTAGTGTTAGGCTTTATGCTGCTTGCTCTAATCTGGAAGTTTGATTTCTCACCCTTTATGGTTCTGATCATTGCCGTTCTGAATGACGGGACCATCATGACCATTTCCAAAGACAGGGTGAAGCCATCTCCAATGCCAGATTCCTGGAAGTTGAGAGAGATTTTTATTACTGGCATTGTTCTCGGTGCCTACCTAGCTGTGATGACTGTTGTCTTCTTCTGGGCTGCTCATGCATCTAATTTTTTCACGGTAATTTTCTTAATTTATGAAATGGCAAAATCATTTTTTTTAACCTTTTTTAACATCTATTACTTGAAAACCAATGGCAGGACAAATTTGGAGTGAGATCCATCAGGAATAACCAAGAAGAGCTCACAGCAGCTGTTTATCTTCAAGTGAGCATTGTAAGTCAAGCCCTCATTTTTGTGACACGCTCCAGGAGCTGGTCTTACGTTGAACGCCCTGGCCTGTTTCTTGTTGTTGCTTTCTTTATAGCACAGCTGGTGAGTATCAAATGCATGTGTTCGTATCTTGCTTTCATTATACGTATAAACAATAAATGAGTTCTGATATCTGTGTTTCTTATGGAGTATTATTTAGATTGCCACAGTCATAGCAGTGTATGCAAATTGGGGATTCGCAAAGATCAAAGGCATTGGATGGGGTTGGGCTGGTGTGATTTGGCTTTACAGCATTGTTTTCTATATTCCAATGGATATTCTGAAGTTCATCATCAGATATGGATTGACTGGAAAGGCTTGGAATAATATAACCGATAATAGAGTAACGTCTCAGTCTCCTCAATGTTTTGCTGTGAAAATGCAGAATATTTATCTGCTACCTCTCATATTGTTTTGTATGGTGCAGGTTGCTTTCACCTCAAAGAATGATTATGGGAAGGGAGAAAGAGAAGCACAGTGGGCTGCAGCTCAACGCACATTGCATGGCCTGAATCCACCTGAAACTGATGAGATGTTGAATGAGAAGAACAACTATAGGGAGTTGTCTGAACTTGCAGAACAGGCCAAGAAACGTGCTGAAGTGGCAAGGCTAAGGGAGCTGCACACTCTAAAGGGTCATGTTGAGTCTGTTGTGAAACTCAAAGGACTTGACATTGAGACAATCCAGCAGCACTACACAGTGTGAATGAAGAGCTGTCGGAACACGACATAGATTTAGACAATAAAATAGAAGAGGAATAGACAATTGATTATGTTGTCCTTGTCGTCTCAAATCTGATTTGGATTTTGAAGAACGCAGGGGCTATAGAATAATCCAATACTTCGAGATTGTGCACCACAGTCCATGGTTGGAAGGCAGTTTTTTTTGCTCAATTTTTGTCTTAGCTCTAGCATTGTTTTCTTATTTCATACTCAATGAATGAAAGAAGATTTTGTGTCTTCACTTTCTGTCTTCATCACTTACTAGATTGGTAGTGTTTTCTCATTGGAAAAGAACTCATCTTTGTTCAGTTGTTTTACCCCTCTTTAATCCAATACATAAATTAAAAAACTAAAAAAATATTTAAGAGGTCCTATAAATAAATAAATAAATAAATTTATTTACAAGTTAATTTAAATTAACAGAGGAAACAATTCCTTTTTTATTGTTCTCACCTTTACAACTTTTATTTTTAAATACCTAATGGATTTCTATAATTATTTTTATTTCCATGTATTTTTTTACCTATTTGACTTTTATGTAATATTTTACCTATTTGACTTTTATGTGATAAAGAATTAAAACTGTTCTTATTATATAATTAGAATTATAAAATTAATAAATATAACTTGGATGTAGTTTTTTTTTATAAACAAACTTAATAAAAATTTTAATTTAATAATCATTATCTTAATTAATTATTTAATTACATATACCTTTTTTATTGTAAAAAATTGCACACACACTCCTATGGTTCCACTATCATTAAATAAAACAAGTTATATAGTATGATACTCCCTATCTTCTATTAAGATTCTAAAATTGTAACTAACTTAATCTCTATTCCCTGAATAACAAAAAAAAATGAACCCTAATTTTCAAAGAGACTACACAAATGAACCTAACTCATTCATTGCATTGCATTTACTATTACACGGAAAGATAAATACAGTAAGAACTCGGTGGTTTCTTTAATAACTTTCATTCTGGGTTCCTTCAATCTTCTTTATTACGTCTTGTCTTCTCTAGCTCTGCAACTGCAACTGCAACTGCAAAAGTGTCTCTTGAATAGGCATGGAACACAATTGCTCTCACACCCCAAAACTTCCTATTAGTCTCAAACACCTTCCTCCAATCGAACCATCTCTAATCACAAATTCTTCTTCTAATTCAAATTCAAAGGTTGACTATTTTTTTTTATTTTACAATTAGGTACACTGATGCAAAATTTGTCTCTTTCTCCCCTGAAAGGAATCTTTTTCTTTCCCTCTCTTTTGCAGGATAAGTTAAACAGTTCTTGTAGCAGAGCTTATGCTAAAGCTGTAAAGCGAAAACCCAAACACGGTATGAAGTTGCGTGCTTCTGATAAAAATATTGGCAAAGAACCCTCCTTGGGAATGACGAACATTGTTTCTTCAATTTCATCTAACCAAAAGAGCGAGTCTTGTGGCACCTCAACAACCTCTCCGACTCAGTCTCAGACACAAGAAGGTTTGCCTCTGCTCTTGCTTTGTTTGATTGTTTTCTGTTTATAATATGGCTAAGTTTTCTCTTTCATTCTGAAGCTCTTTTTGGGTCATGTAAATTGTCTATATTTTGGCCTTTTTCGAGATTGTTCTTCATTGTAATTATCTGTTATAATGTACTAGGTCTTGTTAGTGGGGAACCATTGGGTTATTGATTTAGTCCATTAAAAATGTCTTGATTTATAATTCTACCCTTCTTTCTTCCAAGATGCTTCTTTTATCAAGATTTTGACCCCTTTGAACTTAGGTATGAAGAAAGGAACTGCAAGGTCTAATTTGTACGAGATATGTGCTGCAAATCATTGGAAACCCCCAATCTTTGAATGTTGTATGGAGGAAGGCCCAAGCCATATGAGAATGTATGTTTACCAGCTACTAATGTCCTATTCTCAATTGTACAATTTAAGTCACAATATCTTATATAAAACCTAATTCTTGTTCACAAGATTATTCTGATCCAAACTTGTATTTGTCTTTTGTCTTTATCTAATCATTGATTGCTACTAATGTTATTCATTCAATTAATTGATCAAGTCATCCACAATTTGAATAAAATCAAAGCAATTGGCCTTTGTGATAGTAAATTTCTTTTGCTTCTGCCACTCCTGATGAAACTAAAGAAAATATCATTATAAATTTTCTTTTTGTTATTCTGGGTGACCAGTTGATGCTTATCTCAGGTTCACCTTCAAGGTTATTATTGAGATAGGAGCATCGAAAGACACATTAGAGTGCTATGGTGCCCCTCATCGAAGAAAGAAAGAAGCAGCAGACCATGCAGCTGAGGGAGCATTATTTTACCTAAAGGATGTAGGATGTGTTGTGAAGAACCAATAAATAGAAAGTAGCTTATTGGATGTTATAAACAGCCCAAGACTTCCACCATTTCATTCTTCAGTTATGCTCTCTAGACTCGGTAGCCAATGGTCAGAAGAAGACCATGCTTTCTTAGGAGAACTTCTTAACCCTTTTCCGGTCAAATCGTGTGTCCTCTTCCTGGCTAATATATCTTCAGTACGAGGGTGAGCTCTGTTTGATGATGTTCTTGTTTCTTTTCTCATATCACCAACGTTTGCTTTAATCCTGCTTCCATTAAACAGACTCACAAAGCAATTATCACGTGATAAACCACCATTATTATCATTAACATTTGTACTCAAATTCCTAATATTCATCTTCTTTTTGGAATGTTGTTTGTGGTTATTTGCTTGCTTTACAGTGCTTTTATTCATGAAGACACAACAAGTGGAAAGCATACCATCATCTTCCTCCTCTTTGCTGGATTGTGTGTTTCTAAGCTCATCAAATGAAGAACTGGCAGCAATTTCTCGAGCAGGAGAAGGAGAGTTCCTTGGAGAAAGCCCTTGAAGCTTTCTTATTGTGCTCATTGGTACTACATAATACTTTTGTCCAAGCACAAGTTCTTCTTCTGGTTCAACAACTGCCCATGGTTGCTGGAACACATATGGATATGTAACACAACATCTTGGATAGCGGGACATAATCTCAGCTGCAGTCACTGGTCTGTCATGGAGCTCAACATGGCCACCACGATGGACAATCTGAAGATGCGTGGTCTTTGGATTCTTTGCTGAAATCCAGCGTGAAAATGGCATGGTTTCCCTGTGTTTTAGGAGTGCGCCCTCGGGTGGAGGTAGAAATGGGAGCAAGCTGTAAACTCATTAGGAAGATTGTATAAATAGTTCATCAAGGTAAAGTGGTAAAAAGAAAAATACAAGATATACGGTCTTGGCTGTTAGTGATTTCATTCATTGGTAGTATCGTAAAAATTGTTTCCTATCGAGGCATAGGAGATTGAATCTGTAGTTTGCATGTTTCTCTTGTTTTCTTTTCCAAGATTACCAAGATGACATTTTTTAATGCATTATTTTTTTCACCATGGAGTGGAACTATACAAGATGATCCATCCCTTCATCTCCAATCTTTTGTTGACTTGCTTAATCCTCATAATCTCTTATCTTACATAGTGGAAATAATCTGAAACGTATGTAAATTATAAGATGGGCCAATGAGAAGAAAATGAAGTGAATATAATAAAACTTTTATCTTAACTTAAATTCATTTATGTAATTCAAATCTTTGAAAAAATTAGTTCCAATAACTTGTAGATTCTAACATCAGTTATGGTCAAGGAATCATGATGAGTGGTCTGTACGTTATGTATTTGTTGTGGATTCTGCTAGGCATGACTTGAGTACTTTACATGAAATTTGCTTCGATGATTGTACTTTTGTTGAGGAAAGAAAAACGAGTGGAAATGGGAGGTGTGGAAACGGGAGAAGATATAAATAAGTTATAGGGTTTCTTTATTGGGTTGGGAGTAAAATAATCTTAAACCCAATGAAGTCTAATTGAATCACCAGAAGAAGACTCAATTTAAAATTAATTTGTCAAATTTAGAATTTTAATTTATCATATTTTATTTAAAATTAAGTTTAAGCAACAAAATTTTAATCTTTTAATTTTATCATTTAAAAATTAATAAATGATACTAAAAAAAATTAATCATATTTTATTATAAGTTAATTTTAAGATCAAAACAAATTTATAATTTTATATTTTCATCCATCTAAAATAAAATTTAATCAATTACATCCAATAAATTAATCATATTTTATTTTAATTATTTTTAACTTATAATTTTATCAATTAAAAAAATGAAATTATCGACCACATTTATTACTAATTTTTTCTTCATTTCTTACTAACTTTTTTTAGTATAAATAATCTTACTTTTCATTCACTTAACTCCATCTTCAAATCCAAATATATCCTTAATGTTTCAATGTCGGGAGCCACTCTTTGTGGAGAAAAATTCAAAGATTCTGTCAACTAAAAATTCTAGCCTAATTGGTATCACAAATATTCTAATCATATCTATTTAGAAGTTATAAAGCATATGCTTAAGCTGAGTAAGCAATTTTTTGTTTGAAAGCGACCAAACTTCTTGAAATTGATGACTACGAAGAAACATGAGATTCTTACGAAGATGGTTGGAGGAACTTTACATTTTTTTTGTTTTCATATTTGTGGAAACCAAACCAATGATCAAGCATGCGGGATAATTTATAGTACTCAGATTACAGAATCGTTAATCTCAAGAAACTGAGTATACATTAAAAACAAAGTGAACGCAATCTTGGACTTATTTTCCAGCTCGTTCTAGTTGTTTTCCATGACTTTGACTTCAAAACAAATTTGTGTTCTTATTAGATTGTTTCTTGTTAACAAACATGCCAAATTGACCCTGTTTCAATTACGGCAGATTGGATGAACGTGTTTCCATTGAGTTTGATTCTCTCAAAAGGATTTGTAAGTCCAAAAGCTTCTTTCAGCTAGACAGCCACCAAATTAATCTTATAGGGTCCCCTTAACTTGTAAAGATGGTAATATCAACATGGTGTACAACTAAAAGAAGAACCAAATCGCAATCATAAATAATTACACTTGGATATTTCTCTTTGTAACAATAATAATAACCATAATTATAATAATAAAATGTTTAAAAAGTGCACAAATACTGTAGTTGAAAAATGAAAACACAATAATTATCCAATATCAATGAGAGTTCTCTGAGCTGATTGGTTCTGTAACTCTTAGTGACCCTCCAAGCTCAACTGGTACCAAAGGGATGAGAGAGTGCAACACGTCTGTTATGAGTGGCCTATAACTTGGTTCTGCTTGCACGCACAGTACAGCCACTGCTGCAACCTGTACAATGTTAACATGAACTTAAGATTTATCATTAAGCACCAAAATTTGGATCACAGTGCTTCTACTCAATGAACCTGATATAAATGCTTCAAATCCATTGTGTCTCTGATAACAGGATCAAGAATACTTGGAAGCTTCGATCTGTCAGTCAGCTGAGGCATGGCCTGCAAGGTGAAAGTTTTAATCATCAAGTACTGCAGAACTGCAGTTTTCATTCAGATTTCTCCACTAAGAAGGCGTGAGAGAAGACATACCCATGATACAAGGGATTGATACTGGTTTGAGCTCATGTTCTCCATGGGTTTTCTTCCTGTTAGGATTTCTAGAAGGACAACCCCAAAAGCGTAGACATCGCTCTTGTCAGTTAGTTTACCTGAAAAGAAGTGAAGTGATCAAACAGAAGAGCGTGAAGCAACAGTCTAGCAAGGTTTATGTTATGGCTTTTCATATTCTTGTATACCATGTGATATGTACTCAGGGGCCACGTATCCTAAAGTTCCTGACATCTTCATGTTCTTATGTTGCATTCCAGAAACCATAGCAAATCCAAAATCTGATAACTGAATCACAAAACTCAGTAAGGGAAAATGAATAATATAATTAACGAATTGAGAACATGTAAGATTATTAAGTCAATAGCAATCTAACCTTCGCATTAAAGTTAGAATCCAGAAGAACATTGGAAGATTTTAAGTCTCGATGAACCACGGGAGGATTGGAGTGCTCATGGAGATATTCTAATGCTCTAAAGATTAAATATGCATTAGAGAAAAATAGATAAGACAAGGAATACTTAATTACTTTTTAAGTAGAAGAAGCATCATAAATTCACCTGGCAACATCAACAGCAATTCTTAACCTGAGATACCAGGTTAAAGATGACCCTCGATTAGGCCCTACAGTTGTTGATACCAATGAGCAACATATGATCATTAAGTTCCCAATACATGAACTTTTTTTTTTTTTTCCTTTTTTATTGATCAACATTAATGAAAAATATACCATGCAATTGAGTTTCCAGAGACCCATTCTCCATCAATTCATAAACAAGGAACCTCGATTGACCATGAATACAATAACCCATAAGTTTTATGATATTCTGATGGCGCATCTTGCTCAACCAACTCACTTCATTCTGCAATTGATTGCAACAACTAAAGGCGAATTCAATAAAGGGAAATATCATATCCCAGGAAATACATGCTCAAGTCTAATTCTAAAGGACCATCACCTCAAATTCTCTATCAGCATCACTATCTGCTTTCTTCACAGCTGCCTGGAAATGCTCATCAAAATTAGCTCTGTAAATGATTCTAGAACCACTCTCTCCCATAATACTGCTTGTGCTAAAGCTGTTCGTGGCAGCCTCTAACAGTTGATAGTCAAAAATAGCAACTGAACTCTTCTTATCTGCCATCCTAGAGTAGTTAACTTTAGCATTAACTGAGCTTAAGGTGTCTCCTTTTGCAGCCTCTACAAGTTCAATAAATAAATGAATGAGGAGTGGAAAAGGAATTTTCTATGCCTGCATTACCTCTGTACAAAAACAAAAAAGAAACCCCAAATAAAGTTTCACCAGAGAAAATAGTCATACCATTGGTTTCTTGGTTTTTACTTCTGGAGTGTTTTAAGGTTTTGTTTCGACGGAACCAGACATAAAGTATGATTAGGAAGACTCCACCAAGAAGACCAGAACAAGCAACTAACGCAATTAGAATTCTCTTATTCAAATTCTGGTGGTGCACTGCTCTAACCTCCTGAATACCTGTTCCAACACAAGACACACAATAATTCATTAAGCACCAATTTCAAGGTTTTAAATTGCTGTTTCCATCATGTTTCTTAATATTGCGGAAAATTACGGACAAATGCAGACACAACAGCAGTTACTGACACTTAAAAAACCTTATCCCAGAGCTTTTTTAAAACCGATATTCCGAGCTTATATAAGAACTCAAATCAAAGAAAACGTTGATGGGGAATTACAATTCAAAAAATTAAATCTAATATGAAAGAAAAAAAGTTGGTTGGGAGATCTTTGAAGTCAGAAGTAACATGCTAATTGCTACTTAAAAGGGCAAAATTGAGGAAACAGTTTTGTTTTATCAGAATTTATGACTGCCTACCGAAATATGAGAATTTTACTATCCTTTACTTTCAAAATTGCATTTTTCAGAAAGCACACTTGCATATATCAAGAAAATGATCACACCCGTGCATGATTCAAGCAAAATTCATGATGACAGAAAATAGGATTATAGGAAGCAGAAACTGTACAGCGAGGTTGTGTATTTTGGGGTTTCAAGTTCAGAATTTTGTAGAGTTTAGAACCAATGCTAACTCATAAAAGGCAGTACCAAGCACGGAGCGAGCAGAAACTAAAAGGGTAATGTTAAAAATAAGCATAGGAGTTGTTGGTACGGTACCTGGAGATTCAGCTTGTGCATTTTGAGAAACAGAAATGGAGGATGCAGCATGAAGAATTGGAGGGGAAAGAGAAATGCTTAGCACCCAAATGGGTAGGAAGAGAACAAGAAGATTCATCTGGGGTGTCCTTATCGAAGGAGAGAGAGAGTGGAATGGAATAACTTGTTGTCAAGAGAAGCTTCCTTCTTTTCTTGTTCAATTTTGAAACGATTTTTGGCAGTGCAGAAATGGACAAAGCCACAAAGGTTCTTCTTTCAGGAAAACCGAGAAAGCACTTTATAATTCATTTTTAATTTGCTGATTGATGAACGATGATGAGAGGTTTCAGAGAAGAGAGAAGGTGGGGGAGCAACATGGAACCTGAAATCACGTGGCAGTTATCTAAAGGTGAGGGAGGAGAGTTCAAAAGTTATTGGGACACCCAGGGTTTGTGAGATGTAGAACCTGCATGTGGGTCATCACCATTTATGCTACACCAACAAAAATTAATGCAAGGATTTTCCTAAGGTGCTTGCTTTGCCAACTTTTGAAGCCTAAAGTTCTAAGCCTTCTCTTTACCTATTTACCTCTTTTTTTTTCAAATTATGGACTTGTCCTCTAACTCCTTCAGGGTCCCCATGTTTGGCAATTTGTCATAAAGGTAGAGTGCATGTTCAAAGACACATTATACTTGTCATTTGTGAATAGATTGAAATTAAATCTCAGCATTTCTGTGTTTGCTTAATTAGTATTTTAGAGTATTTGTGTTTCCATTCCCAATGCATGTTTTATACACAGTGGATTACTGAATTTGGAAGTGAAATGAAACTTATATTTTAACTGCTATTTCTACTGTTTTTACTTGGAAGTTGGAACCATACTCATAAAATAATTGGTAACAGGATGTAACTGTAAGATAGGGTTGGCATGTAATTTTCAGGAAACAATACAGCTCACCCATTGCCGAAGGAAAGGGGGAAAACAACAAAGAAATACAGTTAAAGCTAAAGAAAAATAGAATAAAAAGTTAGCCATAATTATAGTCATGTAATGCATATTGTATAATTACTTTTTGGAGGAAAATGCATGGTGCGTTAACGTCACATATGTCACGTGAACTCTCTACCATAAAAACATGGGAAAACAAAGGCAAAATAACTTCAAACATTTTTTAACGTATAAACTATCACATAATGTTTTATCCATATATTTAGGACAAAATTTAGGTACAATTGTATTTTTTAATAAATAATTACATTATTATTAAACAATTATTAATAACATTGCAATCTTATATATTGCAGTTTTGAGTTCTCAAACTAAATAGAGAACTAAGGACAAAGTTTACATAATAGAAACCACAAAATCTAATTGGATTTGTCTGTTCAAAAAATTTTATATGTAGTAGACAATAGTTTCTCGAATTTATTTGTTTTTGAAAATCATGAAAATCAATAACTTTAATTAATCTTTCTTTGCTCACTCCAGGTTTATTAATTCTCGTTTATTAGTTATATTGTTTATATATGTAGATGATATATTTTTTTATGAAATGTGTTAGAAAAAATATACATCAAAAGATCTTTAATTAATTATTTTAAAATTAAAGATCTAAGATAATTGAATTCTTTTATAGGATTTGAAATAACTAAGAGAAATGATACATTCATTTCAAAGAAAATATGCATTTAATATTCTTGCAGATTTTAAAATGCTTTCAAACAAGAGACCATCATATATTCCTGTGTTGGAATTTGAACAAGACACATTTATCTATAGGATAAAAATACATGGATCAAAAACATATTAAAAACTTATTGACTATACCAAACTAGACATAACATATATGTTTTATTGAAATCATCCTTTGTTTATTACCAGTAAACTACACACCATCATATTTTTAGGTATATAAAAATATTTTGAGGCATATAAAAGTTGTTTCATCATAAAAAAAAAAATGTTTTCCTTTTTCAATTCTACGTTGCAACTACAAGATTTTTTATCAAATTACGTGTCATTCAATCACATATAATAATATTTTATTCTAATAATCAAATCACGAGATATGTTATATAAAATTTGAGTTTTCACGAGCGAATAAAACGTATGATAATATTTTCAACATGCATATTTATAAGTTTAGAATGATAAATGCATCTTCTCCAACTTAAAGGAATTGTAATTTTGGTTTTAGTCGTCTATATAAAAAAATATAATAAAATAATTATTACTCCTATTATTATTTTTGTTTTCATTTCAACTTTTCTTTTTGTCATGTTTTCTACGTATAAATCATGACTCTGCAATATTGTGTTTGAGTTTTGTTGAAATTTTAGATTCTCGTGTTTAAGTTTATATAACATATATCCAAAAATCAATAACATTTTTAATGATAAATTTATTTAAATTTGTAATGCACTTCTGATCTCTCTTGCTTATTTATATACTATCGTCTTTCTCTTATTTTATAAGGATATAGTTAAAACATACCATGATGCTATCACAAAGGTTTAAAACGATGGAATAAATAGAGAAAAAAAAAACTTTAAATTACATAATCTAAAGTAATAAAACAAAATGTTAATGAATAATACTGGTTAAGAAGATAAATTAAAACATAAATTGAATAAAAAATTGACATATTAAAAATAAAATATTTGAGACGTGTAGTATTTGATAAAATATTTAACAACATTGAGCACCAATTGAAGTATCAATAAACTATGCATTGTTGGGTACCACTACCAGTAGAAGCCGAATTAAAAAATGCCAGTTTGGATGGGTCTATAAATTGTGGGGTTGAAACTGCACTGGGAGCAATATTTAGATTTCATTTGGGCTATCTATCCATGGTTTGGGTTATTTCTTTCTCCACCTTCACATTTCCTTCTTCTACCATTATAATTTAAAAAATAACTAATATAATTTTATTATTATATATCCGAAATATATTATAAATTACACATTTATTATAGTTTGAAATATAATTCTAAATTCAAAAAAGAATTATATAAATCTTAGCCAATCTAAAACAATATTTTAAATTACTTAATTTCAAATTACTTAATTTCAAATTACATAATTTGGGATTTATATAATCTAAAATATGATTATTCCAAATTGCTGAAATATATTTTGGGTAATATGAAAATATTAAAAATTATGTTTTGAAAGTATAATTTGAATTGACGATGAGTTGGTATGACATGCACACCTCATTGGTTATCATTTAAATTATGGAAGGTGGGAAAAGAAATCATGCAAAAAAAAAAAAAAAAACATTGGCTTTTTGCAACTGTATTTGAGCCCATATGCTGTTTCATTGGTTGCAGATATTGGCCTTTAGAGGAAAATAATGATGCATTTGAAAAGGATAAAATGAAGAAAAAAGGTTTCTTAATCAAATAAGATAAAAGTGGGAGGAAAAAGAGCAAGCATATATATTATAATAATAGAGGTTTTGAAATGAATTTTCCACTAAAAGATTCTTACCTTGGGAAGGGACGCATTCCAAAGGACCAACACTTTTGTTTGCACCTCAAACTCAAAACTCTTTTACTTTATTTATCCTTTTGCCCTCACTTTTTTCATGCCTATTCCAAAATGTTTCTAAGTAATAATTACACTATATCTAGGATTCTCATTTCTCAGCTTATTATTAACACTGCTATATAATACTAACATTAATTCCAATATACATTAATATAATAATCACATAATTGCTAATAAAACACTATAATTTTATATTTTTGACATTGAATTTGTAATGAGTGTTGGAAAACACTAATTATGATGTTCACTATAAAATAATCCAACACATATATCATCTTTAAAGACAGTTTTGTTCAATATATAGTCAAATATTTATAATGGTACGTAACATTTATATAATAATCAGATCATTGGATTAATAAAACACTATAATTTTATATTTTTGACGTTAAATTTTAATGAGTTTTAGAATCTTTAAAGACAGTTTTGATCAATATACAGTCAAATAAGAAATGTGAATATATTTTTTTGAAGGGAGATTCAAAATTTGGATTAGTGTATTGTTACATATCAACTCATCGGTTAAATCGTAATCTCTGATATTTCAGCGTATTTAACTATATTAAAATATACACACATTACATTTAAATATTTTTAATCTCTCATGGTGTAACATTGGGTTATAATCACATACTATTTTTTATTAATTAATTTCCATAGATGATTTGATTTGAGATTTATACTTTAATAACCCAGATTGCTTAAATTATTTATAAGTAACAACTAAACGTCTCATGAATACACACAAAAAAAGTATATTAAGCATAAATTTGAAATAAATCGTGACATTGTTTTATTTATTAAAAAATAATAATGCAAGTAATTCATTTAAAGTTATCAATTTAAACAAATAAAGGATAAAAATAAATAAATGATTTGATGACAAAATAGTTTCGTTTTCCTGATCAAATAAGCATGATTGATAAAACCTTAAGAATAGAAACAACAAGAATCTATTGAAGAGGTTTAAACGAGTTTTGGTTTTCGGGTAAAATATATTTGGCAAAATTGCATAAAATCAATTCTAGATTTAAAGTCATGGTTTTGATAGAAGAAACATATTGATATTCGATTTAGAAAAAAATGTTTTATGAATACTTTCATGAAAGAGAAAAGTTTTAAAAAAATATATTAAGTTCATAAATACATATATAATAAGCTTAATTAAACTTTAAGTATATCATAACTCAATTGAGTCCGTATTAATTTTTTTATTCAATTAAAACACTTAAAATATTTTTGTTTTCATTCAAGATATTTTATATTTTTTTTTCATTAATATAAAATTATGTAACTATTTTTTTTTCTGGTCTTCAATTCACTCATTAACTTTTTGTTTTTGTTTTTTTTTTCAATTTCTTATAACTCCCGGGTCAACTTGTTCTCCCTCCTCCAATAATGAGTTTAACCGATGAGCTGAAAGATATTAAAAAAGAAATGTACAAATTGAAAATAAAATGAATAAAATTATAATAAATTATTCTCATAACGACAAAATTAAATGGTAGAGTATTTAGACGAAAATAAAAAATATTTTAAACCTTTAATAAAATAATTTTTTATACATACTCAATTAAAAATACTTAAATATTATTATAAGAGGAGAAAGATAAAAACAAATAAGAGTTATATAAAAGATGTTTAACAAATAGGGATGTGTGTGTATAATTATCCTCATTTTAACTAGGTTTGAGTCACTTAAAGAGCTTGAGAATGAAAGCCAAAGTATCAAGTTTGCACAAATTTAGGACCAATTTCAAAACTCTCTCACAAACTTCTTAATCCGCAAGTCTTAATTATTGCACGTCAAGATACTCTGTTTAACCATCAATAAAAACAAGACAATATTCTCATTCATAATTATAAAATATTTTCAAATGTGATTATATTTAATCCGTTAAAATATGAATTTTAAAAAAACCAATTTTAAGATTTTGCTCTTAAACATAATTTATTTTTGAAGACATATTCATTCAATATTAGTCTTGCAAAAATACTTTTGTCAAATTCAAACTAAAAAACTTGATGGTTTTCTAATTTTGACGGTTTGATTTTCCATAATTATATCGCCACTATCACGGTAACTTTTTTATCTATAATTTTTTCTATCAACTAAAAACACATATAAATAGAAAAAGTACGAGAGATACCTATATCCATCTATTAACGGAATTTTGCTTTAACTACGTACATAATTTTTTTACAATTTCATTATTTATGTTTCAATAATATATTTTACGCTGTTTTTTTTATAAATATACTTAAATTTATTAGACTTTTTTAAAAATTTAATAAAAATTTTGATTTTAATAAATATTATGATGCTTAATTTTTTATTTATTTTTTATAATACTTATGTTAATTATATTTATTATTAAAAAATGAACGTTTGTAAACTAAATAATTATGTTTTATTACTATAATAATAATAATAATAATAATAATGATAATAATAATAATAATAATAATAATAATAATAATAATAATAATAATAATAATAATAATAATAATGAAAATAATAAATTGTATGTTATACTCTTTTACTTGCTAGATTCTTGATTCAATCTCTTTGCTTTTAATATTAAGGTTGAATGGTTATTTACCCTTGTAGTCACCTATCAACCTACTGTTTTGTGATGAATTGAAAGAAACTCTGGTGGACTGATTTGGAGTAGCAAAAGAAATTTGATGTGCTCTTAAATGATAAGCAAGGAAATTTTTTATACTATAATATGTTATAAGGTTCTTGAATGATAAGTAAAGCAACTATTCTACTATAATATGTTATAAGGGAGTCTCTCTCTGGTTATAAGTTAAAACAAGACATATTAAGGTGTTTATTTGTTTTTATTATTATATGTTTTGGGTTGAGTTGTATATTTAATAGACTTGTGTAAGCACTCCCTAGTTTTATATTGCAAGCAAATCTTAGAATAGACTTTTCTATTTAGTTTTTCAATGTAAATAATCTTATATAAAAAATCTTTTATTTTAGTCGTTTTAATCTCTTTCGGCTTAGTATTCAAAGTTATATATTTTCTTAGTCATCAATTCTTGAATTTATTTAGTGTTTTCTTATTAAATGATCATGTATCTCTTAGTTACCACTTAACTTACTATTCTGGAGCCTTTATACTTAATGTCAAGGTTATTTACCCTATGAGTAATCAATGGATCGATTATTCTTTAATTACTTAGCACTTTAAAGTGGTTGTGTGAATAAATAATTTCATAAAATGTAATCATAAATTAATATTTTCGGGGAAGACATAGATAGAATAGGTTTTGATCTGTGTGTAGGTGGTGGGAAGGTAATGGTGACCGAATATGAAAACAAAATGGGGTCATGCATATGCTTTTATATTTTGTTTGAAATCAGAAAATTGGTTTTTGTTCTTGCCCACCAAAAATGGGAATAAAAAGAGTAGAGAAGATAAAAAAGAACACTTGAGGTTTGTTTGACACGTGAAACCAAGGTGGGACCCGCAGGAATGATCCACACACCAACATCAATTACAATTACAATCACAGCCTTTCCCTTTTTTTCATTTTTTTTTAAATTTAAAAAATGCATTCTTATTATTATTATTATTATTATTATTATTATTATTATTATTATTATTATTATTATTATTTGTGAGGAGTGTGATATGCAGCATAGCAGAAGCAGAGACATGATATAAACCTCCCACACCTTCTCTTCCATCTTTTCTTCTTTCTATTGTTCTTGCGTTTCATTCTTATTACCTATTTAACATTCCAACCGCACCCACTTCTTTCTTCCGATACACCTCACCAGATGTGCCACGACGACGACTGGGTCAACCTCGCCGTCGCCGACGATTCCCTCGTCGTCAACCTTCTCCTCCGCCTCCACCACGCCGCTCCTCCGCCGCCGCCGCGCTCTCTTCACCTCCAGTGGACGGTGCGTCAGCGCCGCTCGAGATCCGTCCGCCGACACCCCGCTCACAAAAAACCGGAGTCCACCAGAGCCAGCCCCACCACGCCGCTCTCCTGGAGCGGCGCCACGTCAGCAAGCGGCGGCAACCTAGACGGCTACGAGGAGTCAAGCCTCCCGACCAGTCTTCCCCAAACCTCAAGATCTAAGGTTCGTTCTCTTCTCCTTCTCTCTCTTCACTTTTCCGTCACGCTCGGAGCCGTGCGTGGTTCACGTGTCTGAGTTAAACGACCAGCACCAAACTACTTTTTTGTTTGAGTTTTGGCTCTATAACTGTAGCTCATGCATGTTGGTGTGGCAGTTTTTCTTGGAATCTCGAATGGACGAAAATGCCATTCACGACGCATTTTCATTCGCCTTTTCTTTCAACTCCACCAGATTTAGAATTTCACCTCTGCTCCCCTGTTATTTTCTTCTTCCTAGAAAGATTCAACGCATGCCTCGCTTCAATGACTCTTCTTCTTCACACCTTCACACTTTTTCCTTTTAATGACGGAAACGCCCTTCCTTCAGACCCCAATTTCGTGTCTCCAGTTTTTTTCGCCCGTATAAGAAGGAAGTTGCAACTGATTTTTGTTTTATTTTATTGGGCGACGCTAGTGATTGGGATTGGTATTGGCGAGGGGTAATTGCGTAATATTGCGGGAATAAGATGTCGTTTTTGGTGGCGTGTTTTGGTGGCAAATAGCAGCTGCTGCTTCTTCTTCTTTGCCACTGCGTAATGTTTGGTGTGGTGTTTAGTAGTGGTTGACTGGTTGTGCGCTTTTTTTGGTGTTTATAATTACGATGCTATCGAAGGGTAGGGTTGGGTTGGGTGGGAAACTTGTAGTTGTGTCGTCGTCCATTGATGCTTTTCCTGCACCCGCACACACCCACACACTCTCTCTCCCTCTCTCTCCTCTTTCATTTTCGTGCTTTAATAATACTTAAAAGTAGTAATTATTTTTAACTAATCCCACTCCGTTTCTGGGTGTGCGTCGTCGTTTCACATGCGAGTTAAATAAAAGATGACAAATATCAGTTACGATATCCGCGTCACAGTTTGAACACGACGCAAGCCTCTGGCTCATGTCAAATAATAAGATAGTGAAAGAGAAAAGTCAAAAGTAGAAATGCGATTTTTATTTACCTTTTTGTTTTAAAAAAAAAGTAAAGAGCGAAGTTTTTGACTGGGAAGTGTTATAACAGGGTGTTCATTGTTGTTGTGGGGCAGGGTGGGAATTGTGAGAATCTGTGGTTATTTTTTTATTTTTGGGAGGGAGTGGTGTAGCGTGTGAGGAAAATAAATGAAATGGGGTAAGCACTAAGCAGTATCTATCTCGTGTTGTTTTTTTATTTTGGATCCAAAATAAATACTTAGAAAGTAAAAGGACGAAGGAAGAGAGTAAGTAAATAAGTAAATAAATAAATAAATAAATAAATAAATAAATAAAGAAGGGGTGGTGTTGTGGTGCGTTAAATGGCACCAACGATTATAGCGATTTTGGTAGCTCCCATACGAAAATGGATGGGGACCACATGGTTACCAAATGGGTGGGTTGGGTCAATGCCTAGCTACTTGTTGCGTGCGTTATGTATTAATCTCTACCGGTCTACCCTGCGTTCCTTTTTGGATGAACAGAGCCATTTGTTTCTCAGCACCGTTCCAAACCCAATATCATCATTCATCCATCCCAAAACAACGTCCTTCTTCCTGTATCACTCTGATGGTACGGAGCCACTCCACTGTGACTGTAAGGTATAAATAGGAATTCCTTATATTGGAATATGGTACGCTTCAATTAATGCTACCTTCACTGCCCCAGTCTATACTAATAATGATTACATAAATAAATAAAAGGATTTCTATGCGCATGTTAATTTTGGTAATTCTAGTACACAAAAGCAACTGTTAGAAGATGCATTTATTTTTCGAGTTTTTTCTTTCTGGCTTCACATTATCAGATCCCAAAAAAAGGTTTATGTGAATGGGTATTCCTCGATTATTGTCTCTGATCTTAGGGATGTCATGAAATGATAAACCTCAGATTTATTGCTTATTTATCTCTACTCTAATATACGGTTTAACTTTTTCTTTTTTTAAATAAATATTTCTCTAAAACGGAGAAATTTGGCTAAATATAATATTTAAAATTAGTTTTTTTCTCTACTGAACAAAAAGTTCAATGAAGAGCGTAACAGCTAATTAGGGAGATTACGTTTTTAAGGAATAAAACGGTCCCAGAAATAAGATCTAATAGTACTAATTTAATAATTTGATCTATAAGTTCATATTTTTCTGGATACTGAATTCTCTTACATTTGGTATTTTGCAGGTTTCTAATCCAAGTGAAACAGCCACTACCAGAAAGTCAAGAAGAAAAAAGGTAAATATGAGCCTTTTACTCGATGCCCATATTCTGGAATATTCTAGTAATTGGAGTGTTTCATAAATTTAACTTTTTCAGGAACACTTACATATAGGAACCGTGATGCGCGTATATTAGGATATTTTATGAGATAAGAGAGAATATAAATTTGTACTGTATTTAAGAATTACAAGAATATGAATCAAGAATAGATGGAAGGGGGCTAGATGGTTGCCTATCTATGACGGGATAAATACTTTTGTAGACCATGTTTGAGAAAGTTGGGCAGACCAAATCATACAACACTATACTTTATAGTACATAATCATATAGATCTAGACTACCCAACTTGTCCATTATTGATTGGTCTAGACCACCAACTTGTGTAGATAGGATCTATGCAGCGAATTTTCCTATAACAATGTATTCCTATACACATACTTTTGACTTTCTTACAACTCACTCCCAATCTTTCTCTACATCTCTATTATATCCATTGTTTTCTCCCTTCATCTTTTTTCCCCACACCCTGTCTTTCCCTTCCCTCCACCCTCCACTTTTGCGTGCAGGGTATTTATAGTTTTTCTTTCTCATATGGCCTGAGAAACTTGAGAGAGAGGACCAATGAGTGGCAGTGATAAACAGTGCTTAAACTTATGCGACGTAGTTTACATGTTTTCATTGAGTACATTGAAAACAAACTAAAACAAAGTTTGATTAATCCAACAACTAAGGACTAGATGGTCAATACATCGCATAATTTTTTGTACTTCTAACTTACAATGGGTTGTTGGCGTTTTAGATGTTGTCAAAAAAATCTGTATCTAGTGATTTTGTATTTTGTTTTTTAGCTCGTGGTATAGTTATAATAATATTAACTAGTCTTATCGGCTAACACAATTGGAAAATAAAACGCTAAGCTCTTTGAATAGCTCCATGGTCCCCATGTTTTACCTGTTCTCTTGCCATTACACTTATGGATAAAATAAAAATTGTCTGTTCTCCCTTTGTGTTTTCAGTTACCTGCTTAACATATCTTAAACTTAATGCTTGTCGTGTCTGCAGACCTTAGCTGAACTAAAAGATGAGGAGGATTTGTTGTTGAAGGAAAGAAGTCGTCTGAAAAAAGTAAGATTTTGCCCTTATTTCCATAAATAGTTTACTTTCGCTTAACATGAGTCTCATTCCTTAGCTTTGGAGATATAATTTTTTATGGTTTGGTCACTAACATTGTGTGGATTTGGGAACAGGAACTGGCGTCCTTGCGTCTCACTGTTGAGAAACATAGAACAACAAATGAAAGCTTAAAGAGAACGAAGGTAAAGCTCCTTATCTTCTTCCTTTTTATTGCTAATACTTAGTTCACATTCCTAACATAACAATAAGCTGTGAATTTCTGTTGCTTTCCGAACTAAAATCTGTAAAACTTGTTGAATGATGCATCAGAATCTAATGTCTTGAACTTTTTTAACAGCTTGATTTTGTGTCACGGCAAAACTCTAGTGCTGCTGCTACGGCCTCTGAGGTGTGTGGGAAAGCTGTCAATGGCCCATCTCAGTTTGCAACGTCAGACTGTCATGCATCTAATTCAGTCTGCCGAAACACTGTGACAGATGACGTTTCACCTGTTTATGCAGCAAATGCTTCTCCCAAAGCACAAGATAATGGTATCCAAGAATCTACATTCGTGCTCCCTGATCTAAATTTGCCCGTTGATGAGGATTTCAGCGCCAATGCCATGCATTGAATTAGCTTAGCTAATGAAAGATAAGATCTGGAGTGGTATTCAGCATAAGAATGATAAGTTTGTCCCACATCGTCTTGCAACTATGCCTAATAGTGATAGTACAAGGTATAGCATGTCAGTCCTAACAAATTAGGTTTTGCTAATGTAATTGTAGATGTTAAACCATTCACATTTCCCACTTGGTCAAAACTGATGTGGAAATTGTTTTTTTCTTTTTCATTCATGAAATTGAGGGTAGTGTAGAAATCCTAACAGATCAGATGTAGTTCCATTTTTTTTTCCTTCACAGGTTTCTACATGGTCCAAAATTCTTTGTGGCAACCCTCGATCGTCCTTTATTACAGAAATATTTTTTCTCATTAATGTAATTACGTGTTCTATATAGACAATTCAACAATTTTGGTTCTTGTGGTGAGATTGCCTGCAATTACCATGATTTGGTTTCTTTTTAATTCTTTTTAAAAGCTCATTATGCGTTGTTGAAGAAGAGGTAACGTTTTGTGATTCTCGTTACTCACTAAACCTGGTTTTTAGCTTGCAATTTATAAGTGTGAAATTATGTTATATAGTACAATCATAAGAGGGGGCGTTTGTTGGACATATCATGATATGCTTATTTTAGTCTTTCTTCAATTTGATATTTTAATTAAATCAAAATTTAATGTTTTCTGGACCATGGATTGATATATAAAATAAAATCGAGTCCAAAGTATAAACATTAAAACATAGAATTAAACTGAATTTTATTATATATATTTAATATAATATTATTATAAGCAGAATATTATATTATTAAAATGTTAATTGAATTAAAGTTTTATTATCATATAATTCAATTAATTATCAAACTACTTTAAATTTAATTTTTGAAATTGAATATTTGAATTAAGTTTAAAGTGAAAGAAACTAAAAGGATTAGAGGGATACTGATACTATACTTTTATTCCGAACTACTATGATTCCTTTGCTATTTAATTTTTCATTTAGATTTATCAAATATGTTTATGTGTGTGCATTAATTAGTTTCTTTCATTAGATCATATAAAACTTGAGTTATGATGATATATTTTGAAGATAATATCCTTAAAAGAGAACATAATAATTGTTTTTAATATTACTATTATTAACGATATTTTAAATTTTAAATCCATATTTTATATTATAAATTTTGGATTATAAATTAGTTTATTCAAATTTTAAATTGGCATTCTTTTTAAAATTCAATTGTTATGAAAAATTATTTTTAAATTTTGTAAGTAAATTATAAATTATAACCTCCCCTTACTTCTTTCTGAAGATATAAGATATATTTTATTTACAACTATAGATTTTTACAAAGACTTAATTTAACTATAAAATTTTCAGTGAACAAATTTAAATATATAAAAAAGGTAAATGGATCCTAAGTTTAAGTTACTATCTTTTCAATATGATATATATATATATATATATATATATATATATATATATATATATATATATATATATATATAATAGGCTTCTTTCTACTGAGATTTACTTTATTATTATTTAAATTAAATAAAAAACTAAATTGTTGGTAAGTTTAAGATTCTACAACCTTTAAAACAGCATATTTTTTGTAAATATATATTTTTTATGTGTAATTTAATAATAAGAATAAAATTTTGACAAAGTATTATTGTAGTAGAATTTAATTAAAGTGCTGTTATTTATGAGTAAATTTCAATATATAAAATTAATTAAATTGATTATAACTTTCTAAGATTTATGATTAGTTTCGTTTGTAAAGATAAAATATGTAAAATTTTTATATATTTAAAATAGATTTTACTCATAATTAGAGACGCATAACTCTAAAATCATGTATTCTACAAATTCACCATATCAGGACATCTAATAAAATTGTAAAACATGAATTTAAACAAAAAAGCCAAAATAAAACCATACTTATATACAGTATACATTTCTAAAAATGAAATTTTCAAATTAGAAACTACTTCTATATGTGATGGGTACATAGAGTTTAAATGTTATTATCCACAAAATAATTTCTACTATTTTTTTACAGTAAAGTAAACATAATTTTAAAATAAAAAAATAATTAATGAAGACTAAAGAAGCATTAGTTTTGTATTCTTTTCTTATTATATCCTTTATCTTAGTGGCTAATAGTTATGCATATCTTAGTTCTTGTTATTGCTAGTTATTGTTTTTAGTGTTTAAGGATAACCTTTTAACTTGAGTCACAAGGAGTTAAGATCTGGACTTTCTATGATCTATTGTTCTCGATAAACTCTATTTCAAGAGTTCAAATATAGATAAGATTCTCATTGTATTCGTCACATTTGTTACACCACTTGAAAGTACTAATTGCAATTGTTTAGCTCAGTTATATTGCATTGGAACAAATAGAATTAGATTCTCAATCAAAAGTTTGCTTATACAAATAATTTTTGCTTAACAATTAAAAATCAATTTCACGAGACGGGGAAGAAGCATAAAGCTTGAGGTGAGAGAAACCTGAAATACTCAGAGTTTGTTCAACTACTCAACTTTGAAAGAATGTATGTGAAGAATAACATTATACTTACTTAATATAACAAATTAACGAATTTACTTAAAAAAATATCGTTGCAGTGATGGAAATTATTAATAGAGACAAATAAATTTATATAAAATTATAAAAATATGAGATTAGGTATAACACTGGAAAAATAAATTAAGAAGAAGTGTCACATCAGAAAAAAATTCTTAAATATGATATGACATTATAAAATTCATAAAAGTAAATTAATAACCATATAACAACCTTATCGTAGATAATGCTCTCAAATCGTGTGTCCGTGCTCAAGTTCTAATCTTTACCACATTTTTAACATATTCCAAATGTCTTGGTTCGGATTTTCATCATATTCATTACAAGAACAAAAAATTAAAACTAATTTTTTTGAAAAATTAAAACTAACTTATAACAAGTTAATGTATAAAAATTCTCTTATATAACTTCTTTCATTTTTTTATTTTAACTTCTGAAAAAAAGTCAATTTGTTTGTGTTGGTCTCATTTTTGTTATTCTGTGATCTCAGCATCTGTCAAAGAAAGGAGAGTTGGTAAAATTTAATTTGAACAATAGACTAATAAATTATGCTATAATGATATATTTATCACGTTCCTATTCTTGTGCTGTGAACTCTTATACAGAACTTGGAAATTGTGAAATTGATCTAAATAATGCACTCTGTATCAGTTTGTGGTCCTTCTTTTCAATATTCTTTCGTATCCATGTCTTGTTTACATGTAAATGGCAATACATAACTATCGCATGAATGTTCTCGCCCAAAAATTGTCAGTTTCCTGTGCCAGGAAAATGTGAACATCTGTTCATGTCAGCCAGCTTCTACCACCAGAGAAAATTTTATTAGGAAATTGAATAAACAATTATGTTCGGACACGCCCAAAGAATGCTTTTTACTGTGTTCTTGAGTTTCTACTCTGTTGCCTTTTTTTTCTGTTGCATACCAAGATTGGATTCATAAAATAATTATGCATATATGGACATGAATATAAAGAAATTCGATAAATAATAGCATTTTAGTGTGAATCAAAGGTATCTGATACTACATTTTCAAACATAAAAGATCAACTACAGATGGGGGCTCTGTTAGGAATATAATTACTATAAATGGCATAAGAAACTCAAATTCAAAATAAAAACTTTAATCGACATAAACAATAATATGGGTTAATGCTATGTGATATTTTTATTGTTTTAATTCAAAGAATGAAAACTTTAATAGCTAATTGTCTCGGTTGGGTTTGGCTAGGGGTGCACGAACCGCAAGAGAGAATCAAATGGTAACATTGTACAGTAAAAACTACACTTTTATGATAAACTTTTCTGCATTCACTTCAGTACATTGAAGTAACTATAGTAAAGGCTCTAGAGCTGTTAAGGTAAAAAACTTACAGTTTACAAAAAGATCCAATTTCATAAATGTATAAAAGCATTTGCTTGGAACCATACACTGCCAGAAAGCCTACTTGATCAATTACATGTACAAATAAATACAACAGAATAATCTTATATATAAATATATATGTGACACTGTGATTTTGATATACGACATATAGATATAAAGTAGCATCGAAGATAGCTAAGACTGGGACTTGATGTCCCAAAACCCCAACAGGTTCAGTACATCCATGATAAGTCTTGCCTGAAAGACACAGACTTTGCAGCTCCTTGGACACCCCTTTCAGAAATTTGAGGGCAATCTTCGATGGCCAAGAAATCCAACTTCAAAGATCCAATAAGTGGCTTTAACCCATCATCAGAGATCCCCAAACATTTGCTTAACCGCAAAATGCACAATCTGGGAAACTGACTCACAAGCTGTAGTCCTTCATCACTAATCTCTTGGCACCTTACCAGTTCAAGAGTTTCAAGATATTCTGCTGCGCAAAGGGCTTCCATTCCAACATCATTAAAGGAATAAACATGATCTAGGGAAAGCTGTCGAACCGGGCATTTATTAATCAAACAAAGTATTCCACTCAATGTGAATGAGGATGATGAAGGGAACTCCCCATCAGAAAAAGATATCCTCACTGCTTCAAGCTTGGAGCAGTTTTGAGACAAGGCTTTCAGACTCTCATCTGTCAATCTCAATGGATTATTCACCAATGAGGGAAGTGAAAAATCCGATGGAACTCTAAATGAAACCGATTTAAGGTCACTTGATCTTTGAGACAAACAAATAATGTCACAGTCTCTCACCCCAACACACATGTCCAGGTGAATTTTCTGCAAGTTCTTGCACTTTCTCAACACGCAAGTAAGCCCTCTCCCAGGACTGATGATGCAATTCACCAAGCTAAGTTCAAACAAATTCTCACAAGGCACATGCTGCTTTAGCCACCTATCCACAGACAACCGATCATAGACCTTCATGTATCGGTAATTAGCATCCACTTCAAACTGCAACCTTCTGAGTTTCTGCCAACCAAGTCCAAGCTTAATCAAGTCCCCTTCACCAATGGCCCTGCAATTCTTGATGGAGAGATCCTCCAATGTTCCAAGCTTGCCAAGGTATTCAAGCCACTCCACACTGCTCACATTAAGGCACCTGATAAGGTGAAGCCTGGAGAGGTTCTTGCAACCCACAACAAGAGAGAGAATGCCACAGCCAGTGATCCTTGGAGTGAAATTCAACCTCAGAGACGAGAGCTTGGAAGAAGAAGCCAAGTAGCGGAGACCAACATCAGTGATAAATGTACAGTAGCTGAGGGAGAGATCAGTGAGAAGAGGGCAGTGCTTTGCAAGAATGAGAAGGCCCTTGTCATCCAATTGTTTTCCCAGTTTGGACATCCATCCAGAGTATGTAATCTCCACTTTGGACAAGTTCTGAAACCTTATGCACAGACACGTCAAAGCTTCATCTGCAGGATCCATACCACACCCAACCTTTATGCAGTGCCTCTGTGCATTGTCCAAATAATAAAGCCGTCTACAAACAAGAGAAACAGCGTTTCTGTCGTTTGTTTTCTTCATCCTACTCAATATCTCCCATACTATGTGATCTGGTATGTTATCCATCCACTGCAAAAATGAAAAAAATTTCTGTAACAAGGTCAAATTTTCATCCCATACCCATTTATACTAATGGCAACAATTAAAACTCGAAAAATCCAACGTAGTATTCACATCACGCGTGTCGGTTATCCCTTTGTCACAAGAAGAAACACAATAAAAAAAAATGGTTAACGGTTAGATCTGGCCCAAATTTGAAAGCGGTGAAGGATTGATTCATTCTGTGACGAATTGAACTGGGATTGGAGAAAGAATTGGCAGTGAAGAAGAACAGGGAAAGGGAAATTATGCATAACCCAAAACACAATAGGGTGGTGAATTGAATAGTAATAGGAGAATGAGGTGAAAATAGAGTTTGAGATAACATGAAAAGAAGGAAGCAGCGGATCCATTGCCTACCTGCACTTCACAACGTTAATGCCCGACCAGACCAAGGAACCGACAAAACAAGATTCGTTTGCATATGAATCTAATGTCAATCAACATTGAAGACAGCATTTGCATTAGATATTTTTCTTACGAACTCTTCTCTGGATATTTCCTTCGTCAGGCCCCACAACAACTAGACAAATTCTTCCTCCACCTCCGTACCCTCTTCCTGCACCCCTCATATAATTTTTTCATTCCATAGTTACCCTTCATGAAATTGCATAAATATTCCTATCTTGATAAAACTCCTCCCCTTCCCAACTGGATGCACCCCCCATCCGATTCACAATTTCAAAAAAAATACAAACCGGATGACCTCATCCGGTTCTCAACCCAGCAGATCGAAAAATCCTCAAATTCGCCGTTGACAGCCTCCAAATCCCAAATCAACTACTCTAATCATCAATATCACCTACTAATTGCTAATAAACATCGTCCAAAGCTCTCCCCGTTATGTTAGTGAGCCAAATACTTTCTTCAGCTGTTTTGTTAGCTAGCCATCAGGTTAAGAGAACCTTCGTCCGATTTAGGTAAGTCATTCGCGACTTCCGTTCGTTATTCAAAATCTTTCAATTAATCCTTCATAGAAGCATCAGGTAACCAATTTGTGATGTTTATTAGCAATTAGTAGGTGATATTGATGATTAGAGTAGTTGATTTGGGATTTGGGGGTTGCCGAATGCGAATTTGAGGATTTTCCGATATGTTAGGTTGAGAACCGGATGAGGTTGTCCGGTTTGTATTTTTTTTTTAAAATGAGAACCGGATGCACCTCCATCCGGTTCACAATTTCAAAAAATGATAAAGGTATTTATGTAATTTCATGAAGGGCAGTCATGAAATAAAAAAATTATATGGGGGTGCACGAAGAGGGTATGAGGGTGGAGGAAGAATTTGTCCAACAACTAAATCCTCCTTTTTGGGCTCTTTTCTCTCAAGCCCAACCCCATGCACATCCTTGGGATTCATTACATGAAGAGCTATTCTTCCTGCATCTCCATAGTTTCTATCCGCACCTCTGTACAGTCGTGAAAACGACCATTATACCCTTAAAAAATTAACTAAACCCTACACCTTCTTATCTCCTAATTCAGAATACAAATTTTTTAAATCTAAAATATAAATAAAAATTATATTCTAAATCATGTAATTTAAAATGAAAAAAATTATATTCTAAATTATATAATCCAAAATTGTATTTTAGATTTTACAATTCAAAATACAAAATAAAATATAAAAAATTTGTATTCTACATTTCAGAATATAAAAATTGTATTTTAAATTATACCATAAAATAAAGTACTTTTAGTATTTTTTTTTTAAAATATGGAATGCAAGAAAGATGCAAGAAGAATCACTCTTAGATGAATCCCTAATTTAGTGTTAGTCTATTCACAGCCTATCGTTAGGGAGGAGCTAAAAACATATATGTATTGCAGAACATTTAATATGAAAAACATTTAATGATGTTTCAGCTTATGTAAACATTAAATTAAAAATTCTAATTTCCATCAAATTATTAAATCCTTCTTGGTATATAAGATTTTGTGTTTGTTTTGTTTATAAGTAGAAATATATACTTTATACATAAAAAAAAATGCATCATGATATAATACATATTTCTATTTTAAAATATTTATGTATTAAAATTCCTTATTTATTATTTCATCTTGGATTAATCAAGTCTCTAGACCCAATATGTATAAATTCATAAATCGAGTCAGTATAAACTTTACATCACATGCTTAGGGAATATTTTTATTTTAATTCAATTCATTCACGTGTATAACTTAACAGAAAACCCGATCAAATTGTGTCAAGTACAACGGCAAAACCTACCATTTTCATCATATATTGAAGGGGCAACTCCCTCTACCCTTCCACTTTTCATTGTATTATGCCACATTTAGCAAAAACAAACGTGAATAACTATTTCTTTTTTTTGCCTATTTTTTCCCATGCACAATACATCACGGGATAAAAAATTATATAAATAAGTGATTGAAGATTCAAGTCAAGGATAAAACTTTAGTGAGAATATTATATGTTAAAATGGTTAAAATGTTTACCAATTGTGAATTTTAATTGTTTAAAATAAATACTTATTGAGCTTTATATGTATTATCCCACCAACTCAATAACCTGAAAGATAAACAAATAACTATATTAAAATTCAATAACGCATCCATAATAAATAAGATGGGAAAAAGATCACTTCAATAAGAAACACTGTGATTTAGTTAACAGAGAGCAGAGGACCAGAAATAAGAGGAGTAGGTATTGGCCTCTTAAATGCGTTCAGATTTGGATAGTACTGTACATTTTGTTTTGGTTCCCCTCATAAATGTGTTTGAATTTGGATTATAGTGTATTCATTTTTACTAGTATAACTTTACTTTTTTATTACTTATTTTGTCATCTTTTCTTAAATTATGTGAAATTTAAGTTAAAAAAATCGAGAAAATAAGTTTTCGTACCGAATTACACTATGGAAATATAAGTGTGCTGGTATTGAGCTGCGCTTATGCCCAAGAACCACTATAATCGCACTAAGAATATTTTGATTAATACAAACTCAGTTCTAATTTTTTTAACTTACTTTTTGAGTTAATCGCATACAAAAGTATAAATTCTCTCTCTTTAGAATAGAGTATGAAGTTGTCAATATGACATGAAATTTCATGGTATATTTTTCACCCATAATAAGGTAGATGAGAATCCAAAACTTAACCTTAAATCTATTTGTAAAAATTTATTAGTCTCAACTCAATGTTCTTTCTTTTTATTGGTTGTTTTATTCTTCCTGCTACTGTAAATTGGTTGCTCATACTTGATATAAGATCTCTTTTTTAAATTAGAATAAATAAATAAGTAAAGCAACTTAATTGATAGTACTATAAGAATAAGAATTAACAATCATGGGATCTCTTAACCCGTTTTTATCTTAACACTTAGCAAAGTTAAGAGTTTGTAATAAATAAGTTTCGAGAGCTTTAAAAAAGGGTCATTTATTGCATGTGATTTCTGTATTTAATTAAATATACTTTTGGTTGTATAAATTGAAGATAAATTTGATTTTTACTCAAAATTTAAAATTGATCCTTGCAGTTCTTATAATATAAAGGGAATCATGTTTTAGCCTTTTTATCTCTAATAATTCTAAATATTTCATTAACCCGATTATCGAATTACAAAATATTGATAATTTATTTTAATTTGACATTCCATTCATCTAATATCCTATTTCTTTTCCTTTTAAAACATTACTGACGAGACATTCAAAAGTATTCCAAATTTAAAAATAAGATTATAAATAAAAAAGTATTTTTTTTTCAGCAAAAAGGACGTTAATGGAAACGAAAATGAATAAAAGCTGTACTATTTCGACACGCGCATTCGGGGTTTTGGATTTTAGCTAGTTAACGTGAATCACGTTTGTTTTCAAGTTTTCGTGATGTGGGACTAAGTTAAACTACTCAAATCTAGGTGTTACAATTGAGTAGGTACCATCTGTTAAAAACTACTATAATTACGTTTACATTTAGTTGTATTATGTTTGATTTGAATTTACTTATATATATATATATCAGACATGAAAAGCAAAAATAGACAGCTCAATACTCTACACACATCTAATTAATCATGCTAAACAAGTTCCATTCTATCAAATCAAATAGAAAGTGTAAAGCCAAGCCTTCTTATGACAAATGTGTGTGTTAGGTGGATATGATTTATTTCAATAGAAAAAGTTGCTCCACTTGAATATTAAAATAAAATTAGTGACACATAAATTCATTTTATTAATTTATACACTATTCTCACTCAATTATTTATAATAACATTTATAGAGGATTTTAGTCTAAAATATTTTATGCATAACCCTCTTAAAGTAATTTCACCAACTCACGAGTATGGTTCTCAATTTCGAGACAACTATTAGTTGAAATTTGAGGAAGAGTTAACAATCCTGTGTCACCCTTTTTTTCCTTGTTCATGATCCAGCACCATCTCTAAAGTATCAAAATCAATGTCTGTTCCAATGATTGGGGTTTATTTGTCTCATCAAATGATTGTGGTGAATTATTTGAGAAATTTAAGATTGCATTTCCGAACGAACTCGGTCTAAAGTCATTCCACCAATAAAAATTATCGTATTAAAATGACTACTTATTCATCATCATACATCAAGCACTTTGAAAAGGTGATTATACTTTTAGAAATGGGGATTTCTTTTAATTAAAAGCAAATACTTTTCTGTGAAACAAACATTGGTTTGGTTAAAACATTTAACCGATCAGCCACTCAAATACCATTATAAAAAGAAAAGTAGAACATGTGCCCATAACAACCACTTTTTAGTGATGCTTTCGTTTTTATTTTATAAACAAGAACACGAAGGGGAATCGAAAATTTAAAAGTTCAAAGTTCATACACCATTGGACCATGAAAAATAAAAGGAGCAAGTGAGTAATTCCACACACGACAAAATGTTTGATACACTAGTACGGATCGCTATGGATGTTGTTGATTTGATTCATCAGCAATTTCCTTAGATTTTTCACCACATCGTTCACTGTCATCTTGTATGCCTCACCCATCTGCAAAGTAGAAATAGTTGCACAAATATTTACTTGAATGATGAATTGATGGCTAATAAAGGTAATGCAAAATGTTTAGTGAAAGTTTAGTGTACCTGAGCGATAATGGTAATGCCAAGAGTCGAATTCCCAAAGGGTAAGACACTGGTGGCTGTGACACAGAGATGAAGATTTTCAAGGTGGTCCAATAATTTGAGCTCAACACCTTCTTCCTTCTCACAGTGGATCTCAATGAGCACCTCATTCTCCATCACTCTTGCTTCAATATCAGGGAGCATTCTACACCAATCTTTGGAATCTGTTTCACTTGAGTTACTATCTTCGTTTCCACACACATCACTCTTCTTCAGGATCATCACTGATTCTTTCCCTCTCTTGTTTCTCTCTTCAAGCTCCATCACGCGTCCTTGAAGTTCCTTCACGTAATTAATCGCTTCGCCAAGTATTGAACTCTTGTCCGTCTGTAAATTTCATCATTACCATTCTTACAAATCATTTTATCAAATTCATATACACAGTCACTGATTATTGAGTTGGTGGGATAGTGGACTTTTTCACAATAAAATACTTAAATTCAACCTCTGAACACATCACACATAATTTTTAAAGCACTAAATTTACCTCAGTCAGATCGAAATAGCGAATCCGAAAAGTTTTAAGAAGTCCAAAACACTCGTAGGACAATTTGAAAGAAAGGAAGATGAGATGGAATCCATAAAAAATTAATCATCTCAACCAAACACATCCTAAAATGAAGGTTTGTTGCGCTGTGTTCCAGTGTCCAGGTATCTAGCATGTGTCACAATGTGATGCTATCATTACTACTGTACTTTTTTGGATTATAATACCGTTTACTTTAAAAAATACTGTTTTTGTCTCGGAAATGTCAAGACCCCATCTTCCTACTGCAGGCTACAGCAGACACGACGATCATCGATGCTTGTGAAGATCAAGATTAAGTTTTAATAAAACAAAAAACAATAAAACAAGCGAAAATAGAGTCTCTGGGAAAAAAATAAAAAAGATTATAAGAATATACTCTGATCTGTCCATAGGATTCCTGTATTCTTTGATTAGCAAGGCGAGAGATATATGAAGTTGAAGATATAAAATAAAAAAGTTGAACAGGCACTGATATGATTGATAATATTTATTTAAAAATGGAAAGGAAAAGTAAGGATAGTGCATAGAGTGAAAATGTTACCTTCTTGAGGCCAGGGATTGTGGCTGAAAGTGCTATGAACCTCTCTGTGAGTTCCTGTCTCCTTTTTCTTTCGGCCATGATGTGGTCAAGGGAACCGTTTCTGCCCCTCTTTGCAGCTTGGTTGGTGGAGTTTGGTTTTGGTTGTTCTGAGTTGAGATTTCGGCTGCGCTTTTTGGAAGTGGATGATGATTTAGAGGTATCGAAATGAGGGGTTGCTGGTATAAGGGTAGAGTTATCGAAGGACAAAATATATGTCCTAGGAGAGGAATTAGCAAGGTTAGGCCTTTGGGAAGGGACATTCATTCCCAGTGTCTCGTCCGAGGATAAACTGCTACCTTCTGTGGGGGTTGCTAAGTTGTGCTGGCTTTCAGTTTCGGAACACAAACCTGGGTCACCAAGGATGTCCCTGAGGAACTCCTCTTCTGTGTGGGACTCTTCTAACATCAGATCCCTACACCTCTCAGCACCCATTTCCTATAACAAAACAATCATTTCAAACATAACATATTACGACAACCAACGATAACATGCTACTGTTTCTGTTATTACCGTTTCAAGAGACCAATTCTCCCATGCTTGCTCCATCGGAGAGTAGAAAGCAGGAGAAAGGAGAAGTCCAGGTGCCTCACTGACTGTCAGGGAAAATCCCATTTATATAACACCCATTACTTTTCACCATTTTTTTAATGCAAATACTTGTCGCTTCTATAATACGGACGCCTATTGCCCCATTAATGTTTTGCATTTTAATATTTAATAATTATGAATTGGAACTGTACGTGTAAACGCAAGAAATAGGGTTGTGATGGTTTCACAACCTGCTCTGCTTCTAATATTGTCAATTAGTAATGAAAACAGTTTTTTAAGTAGATAATAATTTTTTATTGGAATTTTAACCTAGATGGATGATAATTTTATTGGAATTAATTACTGATTTGGAAACGAGATTTAGAGGTTGTATGTAGGAGCCTCTCACCTTCGTTGGGTTTCAACCATTACATGTTCTCTCTTCTTCTTTTCTCAAACCTCACCCTATGAAAAACCTTAAATATTTTTTTTAGATTTTTCAAATTTCCATCTTTTCTGAAATCCACCTATTTTTATTTTTCTAAACTTTTTTCGCTATACTCGATGACCAGCTCAAATACTGACTTTCTCCTAACCTGAGCCAAATTCACTTAATTTTTCTTTCAAATTTGATTTTATTATACAAAAAAAATATATAAGTTTGTCTTCTGCCGGTCAAAATTGTTAAAAGAAACATATTTTTTCTACTAATATTTTTTCTGCTGTTGTCAAACTAGTCTTTTCCCAATAGATAATACAATTGCTTCTGTGCCTATGTGCCAACTCATCGCACAAGATGGCGTGGAACACGCTGCACCGCGCACACCGAATGCTCTCATAACTCTATACTCCAGTTTTAAATTATCCACATCTTCGTATATAATATACTATACTTTTAAATAAAAACTGTGTAACTGTAATGAAATTGTAGAGAGTAAATTTTAAATCTAATTCAATTTTAAAATTGCTTTATTTTGTAAAATGAGGTTATCATAATATAGTTTAATTATATTTTAGTTTATATAAGATTTTGAATATTTAGAATTATATAAGGATATATTCACTTTTTGAATTGGAGACATAATTCTCGTTGATAGATGCCTTATCGTATTGATTAGAGACCTAATTATTTCCACAGTTTTAAGTGAAATTCGCTTTTTTCATCATTCCATAAACTAAAACATGTGGTTAATCACATCTTTATAAATAATATATTAAGCTTTCTTGATCGGTAACTTTCTATACGAGGTAAAATGAGTGTTTTATCTCTGTACCGTTATAATAACTTTTGAAACATCCAGAGACTCGATAATATTTCTTTTTGGAAATCTTTTCATCTAATTTAATTTAAAGTTGGAAGATTATGTATAGGTAGTTGAATGGTACATAGTTTGATTATAAGCAATCATTTCAGTTTCTCATGGTTCACTTAAGTCAAGATTTACTTTTCGCATCTTGGTATTAATTATGTATGAACCATCTGATCATTTAAAAACGGAATTGACCATAATTTAAGAGAGATGTTATTTTACTAAAAATCAATGGTTCAATATACTCGAAAAGAAGATGAGATCTAAAATCAATTTAAAATATTGTAATTTGATGTCACTTAAACTTACTGTGATCTTTTGACAAAACTTTAATTTTAATTCAAAATTGGAAGATTGTGTATAGTTAGATGGATGATATATAGTTTGATTATAAGTAATTATTTCACTTCCTTATGGTTCATTTAAGTTAAAATTTAATGTTCACAGCTTGGTATTAATTACCTATGAATCCATATGATTATTTATAAACGAATTTGACAGGATTTTAGAGAGATGTTATGTTATTAAAAATAAGGATTTAATAGACGGAAAAGAAAATAGTCCTCCAATACTCTAAATTTTTTACTTAAAGTGAAGAAGTTGTTTTTCAATATTTAAGATTTTTACTTGAAAACTTAAAAAAAAAAAAAAACTCTTCCTATAGATGCGAAGGCAACGGATATCTAAAAACACTTTAAAATACATTGATTGACGTCACTTTAACTTTAAACTAAAAGAATATCTACTGTGATCCCGTGATAAACTCTAATTTTATTGGATAAATAATAAATACGATAAAAGATTGTTACTGTAGTTTTCTTAACATAAATCTAAACACAGTTATTTCTACAACAATATTGTGGGTAAATTTCTGAACTTGAAAATATTAGGTAATTCAGTAAAAAAAAAAAATATGACCATTTTCTGAAACAAAGAGTAGTTTTACAATTTTAATTGGAATTATAAAAACCAATATATTATTGTAAGCCAATTTACACTTGTCATCGACAAATATTCTCTGCTTATATATACAGAAGAATGATAACATATAACAGGAAATTTAGCATGTGCAATTTTGATATCAATGTCTTTTAAAACCCTTAAATTTAATTGAATACCATTAATACCGTTTAGATCCATAAAATGCTTAACGATTATATATAAATATTATAACTCTTTTTTTTTTGCAATCAATATACAAATCAAACTTGTTCTATTTTTTTTTCTTTAGAATTTTTATCGATAATAAGTATTCTTTTGCATATGTATCATTATTAGGACTACAGTACATATAATATAACTTATATTTATTAAAATCTTATAAATAGCTTACCATCATTTCAATCTTAAGGAGGTCAATTACAAAAATCTATTGTCCTATGATAAATTAAACATGGCCAAAACATTGAATATTGATAAACTATACTGTTATAATTCCGAAAAAAATGATATATTATGAATTAATCACGTTAAGAGTGAAATGTCCAAACATAGTTACAATAATCTATTTTAATGTTTGAGTAATTACTTTTAGTACTATACTTAGATACATTTTTTTAATAATATTGACATATTGTTCTAAAAATATAATAAACTGAATATAGAGAAAGTTTCATTCCATATTTTTTTAATGCGATGTATTATTAAGATTATTTTATATTTAGTATATCATGCTTTTATATATATTTTTATCTTATCACCAGCGTTTTAAAAAATTTTAAATGAGAATAATTTTATTTGTGATACTATACCATAGTTGGTATAAGGGGTGTTCAATGTTTCTTTTTTTAAAGTTAATATTACTAATTAATATTCAAATTATTAAAATTAATATTCTAAAGTACTAAATTTGTATGATAGATAGCATTAATGTGAGCAATTTAAACTTTTGATAAATATTAGGTCCGTGAAATTTAATTAAATTTGATAAACTATCATAATCTGAAATTGCGATAAACCAATAGTTTAAAATGTCCTTTATAATAGAAGTACATATGGACTCGTATTAAAATTTAATTCCTTTTTTATAATTTTGTTTTCAACACATACATTATGTAAAAAGGAAATGTATATAGTTGATTTAGTCTTTTTTTTATGACAACTTTAAATTTAATTTTAATTTTATGAAATATATGGATAATAATTTTATTTAAAAGAATTGGAGGTAGCAAGAGTAAAAATGAAGGGATGTGGAATCAGAAATGAGAGCGTGACATAGCGGAAGCGGAAAGACGAATAGATTGGTTGTTGAAAACAGAAAACGACGTTTTTCTTGGGCCAAGAAATGACCCAACACATGTGAACCAGGTCAGCTTTTCAATACACAATTCCACTTTAGTTCTCAGTTGTTGTCACCAAGGCAAAATCATTGTCCATACTTGGACACGTGTTGGAAGCATGGCCAATTTAGGACTTCACAAAAATTATAGAAACCTGTTCCCACTTTCTACAGCCATATAGGGGAATGTGTTCACATAGCCAAGAACATTATTACTCAAGAATAATTGTACGTGCCTGTCACTCACCTAGCGTTACTACACAGTGATTTTAACTAGTTACATTCTCCATCAACAAATCTATATGCTTCGTACTATATTCATAATATGTCTGTCTTAATTAGACTCTACCAAATATAACTTGGTAAGAATCACACATTATTTGGGGTGAAACCAGTTGAGGAACTGTTGAAGCCAAAAAATTCCAACTCAATTATTATTAGAATATATTCTTAAAATGAAAAACACAAATTGTAGGACAATCTATGAATTTATCTTTCCCATTCTCTAGCTGCAATTTCTCCTCCAAAGTTCAGAACCTTGTTAATGAATCTTTATGGTTCTCAAAGTCTTCTCGTATAAGATCGGTTGGCTTTCATTACGACGCTTGAGTTAGAATAGATGGAAAATACAGATAATTTAAGTCAGAGTTTAAATTAAGTCTGTATTTATAGGTTAGTAATGGACTTAATGAGTTTAAACTCATTCTGTTATATTTTATTATTCTGTTAAGATTATAAAATTAGTTATAAAATATCCAGTTATTATAATCTGATTGTGTCTTGATCAACTATATAGTACAGAAGACATATTGAAACAATATATATTTAAAATCATATCATAATATTCCCTTTTTACTTTTCATTTTCTAATTCCTAGTATGTAGATAGTCCAATTCAATTATATATTTTGGTTAGTTTCACCTTCCAATTCATTTATGCGATAGAGGTAGCCTATTATTTTGTTTTGATTAGGCAGGTTGGTGATGATATAAGACTACCAAACAACTTCAGCAACATTAATACCGCTATTATCTGCTTTTTATTCTTCTAGTTCATGCTCCAGCCCCACTCCTCTATTATGTATAAATTAAAAATGTTTCGAAGCATACATAAAAATACTGGTGTCATTCTATTGACTGAATTTAATAATTTGAAATATATACAGGTGAATATCTTTAGTATTTTTAAGCAATGAGAGAGACATAGACAAGCAATGATATAAATGAGAATATCTTTAGTGTTTGTGAGCAATGAGAGAGACCTAGAGAAGCAATGATTTAAATGAGAATATCTTTAGGACATATAGATAAAAAGTTATACATTTTCAAAGTTTCTTTACCAGTATTATAAACATATAGTTATGCATATAATAACTTGTAGGTTTCTGTACATTTTTTTCAAAAATATTTATGGTTGCAGGTTTCCGTAAATGTACTAATACTTGTACAGCTACAGTAGATAATACCTCGACAAAATAAATGAAAAATTTCTCTTATAAATGAAAATTTTCTTTTAAGACTTAAGACAATTTGTTGCTGATCGCTCTTTAAGTCCTGAAGACTAGTGTATTGTTTAATCCAAAATGATATCTAGTACATAAAATGTCATCATTTTATATTAATGACATAAGTAAAATTAGGTTACCGATCTAATAAGGTTTATGCACATATAAAGTCCATTAAAATATCATAATTAGATTATGATTTCTAAGATATGCACACTAGGTACATCATTAATACTTTTTACTAAGTTAAAAGAGTATCTTTAGATACACTTACCCTCAAAAGACAAAGGACAAAAAAATTCAAAATGGTTAAAGAATTAAAAGCATGTAGACACAGTAAAACAAGTTAAAAAAGAGTGTGGATATTAAAGAGTTGCTTGAGCCTTATAAGTATAATACCATTTTTTAATCAATTATATTTTCTATTTTTCATTTGTGAACTACATTCAAAACAAACAATTATTTTTACCAAACGAAATATACTTTTTTCAATACAAGTTAACTTTGAACATCATTTCCACCAAAAATCAATGTTAAAAGTAGTTTTAAAAATAATTACTGAATCGATGTTGAATGTTTATACCTTCACCTAAGTCCTATTTAATATTGGTTTTAGAAACTCACAAAACTAATATTACAGTTAAATAGATTTCCTGTGGTAGTGCTATTATTGAAATGAAATATGGATATTAATAACAATATCTTTAGTCCTCCAATTTTGTCCATAAAAGTAGCAATAGATAGATGTGTATACACCAGAAACCAATAGATACATGAATTGAATATAGTAGGTGGAATGGTATTAATAAAAAGACAAGTTATCAGATCAAACAACACTCAAAGAAATGATTATTTTCTTTTGTCCTCCGAATAACAAATCATCAGTTTGTCGTCACCTCAACGTCTTTCCTTAATTATTGTTTTTAATATATATTTCAAAATTAGTATTTCTCGAAATCCATAGAAAAAAAAAAGATGAGATCAATAAGTAAATTAGTCAATCAACTAGTTGTTAACTTTTTAATTAGAATGCTTGTGTGATAGTTATTTAAATTCTTACGAAATTATTGTGATCGAGGTATAATTGATTTTCATTATTTTAGATAAATCTGATATTTTCTTTATTATTTTGCTGTTAAAAATGTTTTTATAAATTGAAGAAGGAGAATTTAGTTAGGTTATCTTTCACCTCAACTTATAAAAGTAATTTAAATAACTAGAAGTACACAAATCAACCACAAATAAAAAGTAGAATTTACACACAATCTTACTTATTAAATTCCTTAAATAGACCATTATTGAAATTACATCATTCAGTTGCAACGTGTTATTTTAGTTAGTGTTTTAAATTTTCATTTTTAATAATGGAAAAATGTATATGTTCTTATTAATAATATTTAATAATAAATATTTTATGTTTTTTCTTTTTTTTTAATATTTTTATCGTGATAAAAGATAATTGGTGGATTTTACAATGTAAAGACAAAGTTAATAATAATTTCTTTTGTTAAAAAAGTATTTAATAACTTCGCTGGTATCATCATTCAATCGGTTTTAAAACACCAGCTTCTAATTTTGTATATTTATTCTTACTTAGTTCTTCAAATACCTATAAAACACGATTTTATTATTTTATTATACTTGTATTCTCTTATAATTCATACAAATGTTAAGAAAATCATAAAATTAATTATTTATGTAAACGACTATTTTTAATTTTAGGCAATTTAAGATCACAAACAAATAAAAATTTAATAAATAAATCATATAATGTAAAGTAAACAACTGTCATGCTCTTATGTTAATATGGAGAGAAAGAAATGAAAAAAAAAAATGAAAGGTGAAAATTAAATTTATAGGAGCATTTTTCTTTTTCCTTTTTTATCAACTTTCCAGCAATCACAAATACATATTGTACCTTTTTCCTTCAAAAATAATAATTTTATCACTTCATATTCACTGTCAAGCATCCTGGGTTTCTGGCGGAAGGATACGTTAAAAAAATTCGTGAAGTTGATTTTTATTTATTTATAAGAATTTATAGAAATCAAAAAAATATTTTTCCATACTTTATATACAAGTTATTTTGTAAAAGGTATTGAGTTTTAATTTCTCTAAAATCTGATTTTTAACTTATACATAAGTAAATTTTTAACTTACAAAAAACCAATATCATCTTGTTTTCTTTTTCTTTTTTCATCTAAACATACTTATATGAAAGCTTCTTGAAACAATTCTATATCTTTAAAATAATTGCTGTAGAAGAAAAATGAATATTGAAAACAAAAAGAAATAAGAAAACAGTCCAGGAACGAAAAGACCTACTGATGGGCCAAGCCCACATCCAAATAATTGAACATAATAAGAGACATAATTTGGTGGGATCACGTTGTTGAAAATAATGTTCACCGAAAAAGAAAATAAACGATAAAGTAACACATTTCAATGCCTTTTATGGTCTTCTATTAAATCAGTGCGATTTCGTTTTGAAATTATTGAAATACTAAAACTTAAAAAATTATAAAAAAGAATGAATCGTATTTAAAAATAATTCTATTTTATTAAATTATGCTTGCAAGCATGATTTTTTAAAAGTAAATTAAAATCGTCATTGAAAACACAGTTTCAATTTTATTACAGATCTACTTCTTCGTATGATCTTGGTTTTATAATTATAATAGCTCTAATAATATTATTATTAACTATCATTGTAAAAATGATAATATTTTTTTATTAATAATCAATGATAATAATAATATAATAATTAATATAATAACAATGATTATATATATATATATATATATATATATATAATTTATAAAAATAAATAAATAA